>Ga0247842_10004676_pt1 | contig 16902 bp, 11 predicted proteins | sample LaCruzMarch2015__3_FD_192411 | JGI IMG/M metagenome (GOLD analysis project Ga0247842, IMG submission 192411) | Freshwater microbial communities from meromictic Lake La Cruz, Castile-La Mancha, Spain - LaCruzMarch2015_19m | ecosystem: Environmental > Aquatic > Freshwater > Lake | place: Spain...
TGGATATTACATATAAATTTTCGGCACGATCGAAGGCTAAGCCTACCGTTTTTATTCCCATTGCAGGCTTAATTGAGTGCAATAGTTTAATGGATGGTACGCCCTGATTATCAAACATAATCTCAAAAACTTTTACTTCGTCGGAACAACCCATAGCTATTTTATTTCCATCTACATTTACGGCCATACCACCTTCTTGCGAATTACCAATTAACAAAGGTGTTTTGCCTGAATTGAATGATACTAATCCATCGGGCTTTACGTGAATAAGTGATGGTATTCCAACGGCATCTTCAGCGCGATATTGCGAAATCCACCAGCCGCCACGACCATCGGGAGCAATACATGAATTATAGTTTTGCTGCAAATTACCGTTTAATCCATCGTTGTATACGATAGCACTTGGAGCAGTTTGCCATGCTGATTCAAGATTACCAATATTATATTGCAGCAAATTACCTCTGTTCGATGCAGTAGCGTCTGTGTAATATTTATCAAACGTATAGAGTTTGGTATTTACACCTGTTCCAGTTGACCAACAATGCGAAATAGCACCATGTACATTTACGCCGTTTTTACTTGCTAAACCTGTGGCTAGAGTTAGGCCGCTAAACACAGCTTTAAAGTTGTCCGAAGGTTTTTCAGGATCCATAATCCACACTCCGGGATTGGTGTCGCTAAAATCAGTTAAATATACTTTTCCATCTTCACCCACACTCACGCGCATTGGCGAACTGGCAGCACCCCAGCTTACACCTCCGGCATAACTGTTTACACCCTGATTAGTAACATCTTGTAAGGCTGAATTCAAAATGTAAATTCCATCTTTGGTTGTACGGTTAGTTACAGTTCCTGGCGATGTTTCGGTGGCATATATTCGTCCAAAATACTGACTTTCGAAACTGTTATCCACAGCTACACCTCGTGGAGAGTAAAATTGCATTTGTGGCTGCGTGTTATCCGAAATTTTCATTGGTCGGTCGATGGCATCGGTTGAGGCTGTAACTGTCCAATCATAAGTTCCTTCGGGCAAATCGGCAGTTGCCAATAAAACAGTCTGTATGCCTTTCGAAAGTGGCCCAGCATCGATCGTTTTCAGCACCTCACTACCATTATATAAAATGACACTTACTGCTTTAGCATTTTCGTTAAGCGTAAATTTCAGATTGTAACCTTCATTTGTAGTTTCGATAGAAAGTTCCGAAGCATAAATATTGGCTTTAGCAGTTGGCGCAACTGTTTTGTAACGAGCCATGCCTTGATTTTGAGCTATTATCATCAACTCAATATCGTATCCAGCAACTTTGGCTGCAGCGGCCATATAAGTAGTTTTCGAAGTGCCAAGTCCAGCTTGTGGAAGCACTTCCGAAACTTTAACAGCATTGTTTAGTCCGTTTGTTATATTGAATAAAACGACACTTACATTGGTTGAGTCGGCATTGCAAACGGGCGCTGCCATAAATACATTTCGGGCATGTCGGAAAAAGAAATTACCCGATGCCACTGGTTGAATTTGGAAACCACTTTTTTCGGCAAAAGCTCCTTTGTTTACCAACGGATCTCTGTCGGGTTTTGCCCAGTCAAATTGAAATTCAGTAGCTAATACCTTTTCGCTGTCCAGATAGAAATGATCTTTACCTGTAGGCGAGATAGCGAATTTGATTTTTTTACCCCAAAGTGCTTCGGTATAATTAATAGCATCCATCATGTATTTGTAAGCAATAGCACTTATACCTTCCTCGTAGCCCAAACCCATAATACGAATAGCTTTGGTTGATCCAATTGTTACCGATGGCGTGTAAATAGTACATTTCCAGCGTGACCCACTCACAGCCATGGTTTCGCCCACAACGCCATTGCTCCACGAAGCTTGATTTTGGGTTTGAAACAAGAGTTTTGGTGCAGCATTGTCATCATCCCATGTATAAACTTTGAAAAATCGTCCTTTCGTTTCAGGCAACGAAATAGTATCTTTATTACATGCCAGTAAAAAACCATCGGCTGTAAAAGCAATATCATTCAATGTCACAGTACCACCAGATATGCCAGTTAAATTCATTTCGCTTATTTTGGCTGTAGTAACAGCATTGGCAATTATTATTTTGGGCTCGGTAGTTAATACATAGAGTTTTTCGTTACGATAAAGTACTTTTCTAATTAAATTCGGATTTAACCAATCGGGTATTATGGGCGTTACAGTGTTAAAGTTGTAATTGGGCAATGGCACTACTCCTAAATCCTGCACAGGTTGTGGAAAATCCGGCGTTGTATCTTTTGCAACCACTATATTTGGATTGACCAAAAGCATTCTGGCATAGCTTGTAGTGGCAGCCAACACATTTAGGGTGGTATCTTTGGTTGTATGGCCGGTAGCTGTTATACGGAGTTTATAAGTGCCTGGCATCAAATTATGAAAAGCAAAAATACCATTATACAGTGAGTCTACTTGGTAATTGGCTAGTGAATCGCCCGCAGCATTCATCAGTTTTACATTGGCCTTGTTGAGCGGCAACCACCTATCGTGTGTACCAGCTTTGTAAACGAATTTTGCATTGTTAATTGTTTCATCTTTTCCCTTTGCAAATCCAGCAATTATTCCAGTTGCGGGCAATGTCTTTTGAAAATAATCGCAGTAGGAACGATAAAAATTCATTGCTTCGAGTTTACAATAATCAACATTAAGCAATCGGTGCGCCTCTGGATTGTAATCGTGAAACGAACCTTCGCTCAAAAAGCCGGGAACTGTAAGCGGTGTTAAAACGCCCAAACCGTATGTACCATAAAAAGTAGAATCGCCTCTGATATTGGTGGAAGTAGTATAATGCGTCCACACAGTAAGTTGATTGCTCATAAGGCGTGGCCACGATGCATTACACATAGTTAAGCTGGATGGAATTTTTGGTTTCAAGTCCTTACCATGAAAAAGCAAGAGCAAATAATTGGTTCCAATATTATTCCCTACGGCATTGCTGTGAATGGATAAAAAAGCATCCACATTGTTGTAATTAGCTTCAGCAGCTATTTCGGACAAACTGCGGTCGTCCTCGGTGCGGTTTTTTGTACGCGACATAATTACTGTTGCCCCATTGGCTTGTAGCAAATCACGCAAATGCAATCCTTTTAGTAGATTACTTTTCGATTCGTAAAAACCAAGTGTATCGCCCAACGGGAAATTAATTGTGGCCAAATTTCGGTCATTAGCATCCCAACCTCCATGTCCGGGATTGATGTATATTTTAGTGCCTGTAAAATCGGCAGCCTTTATATTTAATACTAACGTTATTGCAAACGTTAGCAAAACGAATATTTTTCTCATAACGCAGCCTCCTTTACTTAATTGAAATGTTTAAAATGTAAATTTCACCTTTTTCGGTATTAAAAGCAATGCGTTTACCATCGGCCGAAGCAGCAGGATACATAGCCATTACACCAGTTGGTGTCAATACAGTTTGTTTAATTTTCCCGTCGATAGTTGCTGCAATTAAAGTGGATGAAATTAGTTTCTCGCCGTCATCTTTATCTTCCATGCCTACTATCCAACTGTTGTTGAGCCAAATAGGTGCATTTATTTTTCCTATAAAAGTTGGGGTTGAACCTTCAATTTTACAAACATAAGTACCTTTGCCAGCCACGGTATAAACAATATTTTTCATATCGGGCGAAATGGAAGGCCAAATATAACTTGCATCTTTTCCGTTAGGAGTAAGTATTATGCGTAGTGAAGTGGTATAAATTACAATATGTTGATCTTCGATAGAGATAATCGGTTTTGAATCGGCTTTTACAGCAGTTAATCGGTTTAGCTTCTGGGCTGATACATATTGGGGTTGGTTGGCAGCAAAATGACCCAATACAGCATTGCGACTAAGCGACGAAAGTTGTTTTTTAACGCGCGTAGCTTTATCAATTTGAACTAATGAATTGTGACGCAAGTTTTTAATGAAATCCGTTTTGCTATATAAAATACTTTTGCCGTCAGCACTTATTTTGGCATTGAAACCAGCTCCAGCATCGTAAGTGAGTGCTACCAGCGTTCGTGATGCAAAATTATAGGCTCGTAATCCCGAATAGTTGGCCTCGCTAACCAAAAGATAATCGCCAGCAGGACTAAATTGCGGGTAAAAACAACTTGTTTTATTCGTTTGAATATACTCAGTACCTGAAACCGAAATGTATTGAGCCTGTAATTGCAGCCCAATAATAGCTATTAAAGCCAATGTAAGTAGATTTTTTTGCATAAGAATTGTAGATTTTATGAATAATTATTCGAGATAACGGCGGTAAAATTACAAATAAATTTGAATTATGCAAACGTTTGCAGAATATATTATAAAAGTTTATTTTTTAGAATATAATTCCATTTCGTGAATTAGAAGTTGATGTTTTTAATTAAATGCTTAACTTTGTGCTTTTTAAAGCTAATTTGAAATTATGATTCAATTTATTACTGAGGAAGTTGCATTACCTGCAATTGATAAGACAAAGCTAAAACACTGGATTAAAGCTGTAGCCGAAAGTTATGGACGAAAAACGGGCGATGTTTCGTACATTTTTTGCAACGATGAACGTATACTTCAAGTGAATAATCAGTATTTGCAACACGATTATTACACCGACATTATCACTTTTGATTATTCAACTACAACAACTATTTCGGGCGATATTTTTATAAGTCTGGATACAGTAAAATCCAATGCAGAGGCGTTTAAAACAAACTTTTCCGAGGAATTGCATCGTATTATCATTCACGGCATTCTGCATCTTTGTGGTAACGATGACAAAACTCCCGAATTACGTATTGCAATGACAGAAAAGGAAAACCAAGCTTTAATTCTCTTATCATAACTCCTAACTCGCAACTAAAATAATGATTTTAAAAGAAGATATTTTTCCTATTGGTCAGCTCATCAAGCCTCATGGTGTAAGTGGTGAAATGACATTTAGTTTTACTTCGGATGTATTTGATACCGAAGAAGCTGCATTTCTAATCATAGAAATTCAGGGCATTTTTGTGCCGTTTTTTATCGAAGAATATCGTTTTAAATCGAACCAAACAGCATTGATAAAATTGGAGGGAATTAAATCGGATGAGAAAGCGCGAAGTTTCTCGGGCTCAACGGTGTATTTGCCAAAAAAATACTTGGAAAAGGTCGTTGACACCGAAATTGAACTCGATTATTTTGTAGGTTTTACACTTGTTGACGAGCTAAAAGGCGACATTGGATTAATTACGGAAGTGGACCAGACTACCGACAATGCCCTTTTTGTGATAGGTAAAGGTCGTGACGAAATGCTAATTCCGGTGGGCGACGATTATATTATCAAGATTGACCATAAGAAAAAACGCATTGTAGTTCGTTTACCCGAAGGATTGCTGGATTTATAAATAAACTTAAAAAGCTTATAGTTCCAATTTATCCAACAGTTTAATATACAATTCAATAGCTTCTTCAATTTCGTTCAGATAAATAAACTCATCGGCTGTATGTGAGCGCGCCGAGAGCCCAGGACCCATTTTCATACTTGCAAAAGGCATTAAAGCCTGATCCGAAAGTGTTGGCGAGCCATACAATTGACGGTTTAATTTAAGAGCACTAGTAACTACAGCGTGCTGCAATGGTGTAGCGCTTGAACTTAAGCGGGTAGAGCGAGCAGTAACTTCGCACGAAACATTTTTCTGAATTTCGACAAGTAAATCTACATTGCTATACAGCTCATTACTCCTAACATCAACCACAAAACTACATTTATCAGGTACCACATTATGCTGAGTGCCTGCGTTTATTTGTGTTACTGACATTTTCACAGAACCAAGCAAGTCCGAAACTTTTTCGAATTGGTAATTCTGAAACCAGACCACATCGGCTAATGCTTTGTATATTGCATTTTCACCTTCGTTACGCGCAGCATGTCCGGCTTTGCCATAAGCCACACAATCCAAAACCATAAGCCCTTTTTCGGCTACAGCGGCATGCATTTCGGTTGGTTCACCCACAATGGCAAAGTCGATGGCGGGTAATTCGTTTAATAAACTTTCAATACCATTCTTGCCCGAAACTTCTTCTTCGGCAGTTGCGGCAAAAATGAGATTATAACGTTGAGGATGAGCCGAAAGGTAAAAAAAAGCATGCAATAAACTCACCACACTAGCACCAGCATCGTTACTTCCAAGTCCGTATAACTTACCATTCTCAACAGTCGGTTCAAATGGATTACGCGTCCATGCACTTACAGGCTTCACAGTGTCGATATGCGAATTGAGCAAAATTGTTGGTCGCATTGTATCAAAACCAGGACTCATCAACCAAATATTATTAGCACTTCGCGAAACGGTATAGCCTCTCTCTTCCAGATAACGTTCCAGAAAATCAGCAAGGTTTTTTTCGTCCCTGCTAAAAGATTCTATCGAAATTAGCTGGCTTAATAAAGAAATTGATTCGCTCTGCATATTATTAAAATGTTAGAAATTTGAAATTAAGAAAATGGGAACCACCGTTTAGGGTAGCTATCAATGAAGATCGCTATAGCCACGAACAATTATTGTTTTGGCAAAGTATAATGAGCAAAAATAAACAAAAACAATGGGTTTTGCAAATAGTTGGGGTTGATGACTTGCTTCCAACTAACTAAACGTATTAAACTCTTTATTGATAACGACAACTTTATTCAATAAAAGATCATAAAAATTGTAACTACTCAGCACCCCTAAGTTGATGATACAGAATATTTTATGGTTTTGGGCGCGAAAAAGTTGCAATATTTATTGTAAATTATTTTGATATTCCATTGAAAAACAGTATCTTCGATGGGTGAAAGAGCAAGTATTAGACATAGCTTTGGTATTAAAATCCATCAACGGAAAGATTGATGGATTATCAAAACAGCTAGAATCTGCTCAAGAAGAAATAGTTGTTCTTAAAAAAGAGAATGGGGTTTTAAAAGATCGTTTAGCGGTTTACGAAACGCCAAAAGATAGCCACAATAGCAGTATCCCTCCATCAAAGGATTCGCTTGCAGCACAGGCAGATAAGTCAAAGAAGCTGCTTGCAACTCGTTCTTTGAGAGATAAATCGGGGAAGTCTAACGGCGGTCAAACTGGACATAAAGGTACAACATTGGAAATGGCAAGCGAGCCGGATTCCATTATAGAACATAAACCATACTTTTGCACCCGTTGCGGAAATGATCTTTCCGCAATTCAAGGTTCGGTAGTTGAGAAACGGCAAGTATTTGATGTGCCAATGCCCATACTTCCTATTGTAACGGAGCATCAGCTAATAGGCAAACAATGCAGTTGTGGTCATTGCTGCCAAACGGATTTTCCAAAAGAAGTTCGTTCAAGAGTTTCTTATGGCACTAATATCCGAGCACTGGTGACTTATTTAAGTTGCATTCAGTGTATTCCATACAAACGGCTGACAGAGGTGTTGCGTGATTGTTTTGGCATAACTTTAAGTCAAGGTACAATCGACAATATACTAAAAGATGTTTCCGATAAATCGTTAGGAGCATACAACGAGATTCGCAACAGAGTAGAACAATCAAGCGTGGTTGGAGCTGATGAAACGGGTGAAAATATCAATGGTGAATTGCACTGGATGTGGGCGTGGCAAACAGATAAACTAACCTATATCCATAGCAACAAGTCACGTGGTAAGTTGGCTATAGACAGTCAGTTTAAAAATGGATTATCGAGGTCAATATTGGTTACAGACCGTCACAAATCGTATTTTAATATGAATGTTGCTGACTACCAAATATATTTAGCTCACATTTTAAGGGAGTTGACATTTTTGACAGAGTTGGATACCAAACAAACGTGGTCGTCTGAATTAGCAAAGCTAATAAGGGAGGCTATACACAAAAGAAAAACAGAACCCCGTCCAACCGGATTTAATTTATTCAAGAACAAGCAAAAGGTGGCGCGTCAGGTGGGATTTTTGGAATCCCACCTTCAGTTACTATAAGGATTTATAATCCGCTTAACTTTTCCTGTTTTCCGCATTGGGACACCCTAGAGAGTTTTTACGATATTGTAAATTTCGGCTTGCTCTTCATCCATTTTCAAAAGATTTGATTTTGTATGTTTAGATTGCGGGAGCATATATGTTATTTGATACATATTATGAGTTAATTCAACGGATCTTTTGACTGATAAATTTGATTTTGCTTCTTTCAATAGCCTTTCTAACTCCTTGTAAATACAATATGCAGTGAACGAAATACAGATATGAGCCTCTATTCGACTTTTTAGCCGGTGATATATTGGACGTATGCGTAAATCTGTTTTTGACATCCGAAATGCACGCTCAATATTCCAAAGACTTTTATAATTATCGATTACCTCATCGTTTGTCAGTTTGGTGTTAGTAACATAACCTTTGAGTCCATCCCATATTGCATCTGTATTGAATTTTTCATAATCTATTTGAATACTAATCTCACCTTCCATTTTCAAGTATTTGTTGTAACCCCGGTTGTTTATATTTGATTTGGTCAATTTGCCTGCCCTGATTTGTTTTTCGAGCCTTTGTAAGCCTCTTTTCCGATTGTGTTCGTCTTTGGCTGCTCGTTTATTCGAAAATGCAACAATCAGTCTTGTTGTTTCTGACTTATTAATACAAATTGTTTGTCCATTGGAAAACTCGTATTCAAAGATTTGTTTCTTTATCTTAGCGGGTTCGTTTTTTATTCTTGCTCCCAGTATATATTCATATTGTTTTGCTTCTAAAGCTTTTATATTTTCAGTTGACAGTAAGCCAGCATCGGCAACCACAATGGGTTTGTCCAAATTAAACTTGGCACTTATTTTTTCAAGAAACGGAATCAGCGTGTGCCCTTCAAATATATTTCCTTCATAAATATCATAACCAATGGCATAACCTCCAGTTCCGACCAATAATCCAATAAAAATCTGTGGATTACTGTGTTTCCCATCTTTACTAAAGCCTGTTTTGCGTAAATCATCCTCATCTTCGGCTTCAAAATACAAGGTGGTCATATCGTAAAACACAACACTTATTTTGCCCTCTAAAATCTTGAGTGTGTGAGCATACGAAATTTGCTCCACTTGTTCTTTAAGCTCTGTATTGAGCTTGTCTAAAAAACGATAAACTGTATCAATATCAAGCGTTAGCCCCTGATAACGATATAAATAATCAACCGTTTTTAACTTACTCAATGGATAAGCAATACGAGCGATTACTAAATGTCGAAAAAGCTCTTGCTGTATTGAACCAAAACCAATTTTATCGTACAATTTCCCGAAAATAAGCTCTGGACCAATAATACGAATGCTTGCATTACTTAGATTTGAAAATACTTGTTCAATTTGTAAATCATTTTCCCAAACAAACAATTCTGGTTGTTTGGACAAGCGCTCAATCTCCTGTTTTCCTAAATAATTGAGTTTTGTAAGTTCCTGCTCACTTCGACCGTTACCTATTGTTTGCAAAACCTTGTATTTCCCACGAAGTTTCTGGATTATTTGAACACTAACACTACCTGATTTATTCCTTTTTTCTCGTAAAAACATGACTCCTGTAATTTGGGACACCCAAAATTACAAAATATATTTCATATCTCATTGATTATTTGGCTGTTGTAAACGTTAATTATTGTCGCGCGGAAAACAGGAGGGTACCGGGGGTTCGAATCCCTTCTTCTCCGCAAAGCATAGCGTTTAGGCTATGCTTTTTTTTTGCGGCGAGCATTACGAGTAGATAACCACAAAGTCGGATGATGGGGAAAATGAAATTTGGCATTCTCAACTAATGTGGTTAGGATAGCACATACGGTGGTGTATTTGCACAGTGAGCAAATTAATTGCAACTTTCTACTCAATTTTACATTAGTATAAGTCGTTATTTTTGTATTTCACCAATACATCTTCAATCAACGAATCCTCACTTTCTTTGTGAAATTCCGACTTTAGATCCGTATTGAAAATTCTCCCTACACCATACCAAAACGAAGCTGTAAAGCCACCTTTATAGCCTTTAATTAAATCAAAAGCCGTTTTATTTGTTTCGCGAGCTATGAGTTTCAACAGCAATTTGCCTTGCGAAGTGGTCATGGTGCGCACTGCTGATTCGTATTGCTGAAACAACATTTTTTCAGTTTCTTTAATGAGCATTCGTTTTTCGCTATCCGAAGTCATGTTGGCTAATTGAGCATTCAAACTTTCAATTATTTCGCGCGTTGTTAAAGCGTAAGGATATACTTTGCGGAAATTACGAATAGTTTTGTAGTTGTTTAAATAATATTGATATCGTTCCTTTTCGCTGCTGAAATGTTTGGAGGCAACAGCATTTTTAGTTGTATTTTTGGTTAAAGTAGTTGTCAGAGCACTATCAGTAGCACTTATTTGTGTCGTGTCCACCTTAAGCAACTGTACATGTTCTATTTTTCTTACAACTGTATCAAACGGTATTGGCTCAGGTTCATCAATTTTTAACTGAGCTTCAGGTGTCGTGCTTGTTGGTTTTGTTTTTACTGTGCCTGATTCTTTCGAAACACTTTCGCTTTCTTTATTATTCTTATCGGCAAGTGGGTCTTTTCCTGATGGTTTTAATTCTACATTTTCGGATATAAACTCTTCGAGATTCATATCCAAGTTGTACAAATCGGCATCCGAGAGTGCAGACGACTGCTCGTCCGAAAAATTCACACTAATTATAATTATAAGCAGCAAATGGATGAAACAAGTAACTACGGTAGCTATAACGTAGCTTTTTTTGAAATTTTTGAATATACTTTTCATTTACTTGCCTAGAGCTGCTTATTAAAGATTTGGTTTAAACTACTTTTTTTTCGTAGCTAAAATCATTTTAATATTAAGTTTATTGCCAACTTCAAGAACTGTTACCAAATCCTGAACAGTTAATTGATTATCGCAGCGCAATACAACAAAAGCTTGTCTATCTTTAGCAATTTCACGCTTGAGCATGGGCTCAATTTGCTCAAACTTCACTTGTTTGTTGTTTATAAAATACTGCATTTCCTTATTTACCGAAAGCAATATCTCTTTTTTCTGAATTGATTGGCTGTTTTGAGCACTTGGCAGATTTAATTTGATAATATTTGGATTCAACAGTGTGGAAATGATAATGAAAAACAACATTAAAAAAAACATTATATCGTTTAATGCTGCCGTAAAAACCTCAACATGGGGTTTATTTTTTGATTGTAGATTCATAGGTCGATTTTTGTAAAAAGTCGATAAAGTTAACCGCATTGCGTTCCATTTTATTCACCGCTTTTGCCACCTTAATATTTAGCCAATTGTAAAAAATATAAGCCATAATGCCAACAACAAGCCCCGATGCACTCGATACCATTTTCACATAAAGGCCCGATGATACAGCGCCAATACTTACATCACTGGTTTGCGAAATATCAAAGAAAATTTTTATAACACCCAAAATCGTACCTAAAAACCCAAACATAGGAGCAATCCCAGCAATTACAGCTAAAACTGGCAATCCTTTTTCGAGTTCATATACTTCAAATTTACCAACAATTTCAATTGCCTCTTCAATTTCCTTTACTGGCCTTCCATTGCGTTTTATGCCTTTTTCAACCATTCTAGCAATGGGTAAATTACTGTTATTACAAAGAATCTGTGCTTTTGAAAGTTCATTTGACTCTATCATGCTTTGAATATCATTCATAAATTTACTTTCGCCAACCGATGCTTTTCGCAAGGTATAGAATCGTTCAACAAAAATAAATATTGCTGTAGTAAATAATAAAGCAATAGGAATCATAATTAATCCACCTTTTTGAAGTATTTCAAATACGGATAAAGATTCGGATGGAACTACAGCTTGGAGAAAAATGGTTAGTAACATACTTTTTTGTTATAAAATTTGGACATATTCAGCATTAAATCGCGATTTTATTGTCGAGTTATTTAGTCAAAAATCGTTCCTTTCTCAAATATGCATACAAAAGTACTTTTTTTTGGTCAAAGAAATGTCTATTATGATTAGCTTGTACGTTTTATTTAGTAATGCAAATTTGTAATACGCTGTTAGTTTATACATATATCTTTCCGCTTTTCGTATTTTATCTTGCACATATTGTTTATAAATGCGCACAAAATTTATATTATTTAACTAAAATACCTGCCAAAACTCGTTGATCGACCAATTATTTGTAGTATTTTTGCCCCGAAATAGCTAAATTGCCATCTCGACATTGCAAAATAAACATTTTTGCTATCAACTTGATATTTTTGATTCAAACAATATTTTTAATAACTAAAATCTACAATAAATATTTATTCGAAAAAATGTTTAAATTTGTAGTTATATAAAATGCTACCTTGAAAATCACACTAAGTTAACAAAAATAATTAATTCCCATATTTACGCCACAATTAATTGTCAACACGCTGATTTACTTCGAATTACGATCTAAAACAAATTATCATTATAAAAAATAATTTTTAAAACAAGAACAATGAATAAAGTTGAAACCGTTTCAACGGACATTTTAATTATTGGGGGCGGTCCTTCGGGTCTGGCAACTGCAATACATTTAGCAGATATTTTGAAACAAAAAGGACTGAATCACCGAATTTTACTAATCGAAAAAGGGAGTTCAATTGGCAGTCATATTTTGTCGGGTGCGGTAATTAAAGCTGATGTTTTCAAATCTCTGTTACCGGATGTAGATTTCAGCGAAATTCCTTTTAATGAAAAAGTAAAACATGACTCAACCGTTTTATTGAGCGAAAATGGTTCGTTTACCTTACCAATTCATGTGCCTTACATGAGCAATGCGGGAAATTACACAGCTTCTTTAGGTCAACTTTGTCGTTTCTTAGCTAAAAAAGCCGAAGAAAAAGGTGTTGAAATTTATACCGGTTTTTCGGTTAGCGAAATTTTATATCAAGATGGAAAAGTAATCGGCGCCAAAACCATTGATACCGGAGTCGATCATCACGGTCACCAAATGGAAAACTTCCAAGCTGGAACACGTATTGAAGCCAAAATAACTATTTTTGCCGAAGGTACACGTGGAAGTCTGGCTAAACAATTGATAAGCAAATTCGACCTGGAAAAAGACAAAAACTATCAAATTTACTCATTGGGTGTAAAAGAAGTTTGGAGTGTACCCGAAGGCAATATCAAACCGGGCGACGTATTCCACACTATGGGCTACCCATTGAATATGAAAGAATTTGGTGGCGGCTTTGTTTATGGACTTAATGACAATAAAGTGGCCGTTGGTTTGGTTATTGGACTTGAGTACGAAGACCCAACCTTTGATGCACACAGTGCATTTCAGGTTTGGAAAACACAACCTTTTATTTCAAAATTCCTAAAAGGCGGGAAATTAGTAGAATACGGTGCAAAAACATTGCCCGAAGGCGGTTGGTACTCCATCCCTAAATTATATACCGATAATGCAATGATTGTGGGCGACAGCGCCGGATTGGTAGCTATGCCGGCTCTAAAAGGGGTGCATTTAGCCATTACATCGGGTATGCTAGCTGCTAAAACAGCTGCTAAAGCATTGAGCAAAAACGACTTTTCAGAAAAAATGCTTTCAGAGTACGAAACTTCGATTAAAGACAGCGTAATTTACGACGATTTATATCCTGTACGTAACTTCCGTCAGGGATTTTCGAAAGGATTGGTGCTCGGAGCAATCCATTTTGGCACACAACTTATTACAGGTGGTGCTGGCTTTGTGGGTCGGTTAAAATCGCACCCGGACAAAGACGCTACAAAAACGCTTGCTGATTTTAAAGGAAAACCATTTAATGAAAGATTTAAAGGAAAACTGGACTTTGATAAAGTTCTGACATTTGATAAAGTTACTGATGTTTATTTCTCAGGAGTAAACCATGATGAACAACAAGTTCCACATGTGAAAATCAATAATCCTGAATCGTTTGCAGCCATAAATATCAAGCAATACGGTGCACCTTGTCAGTATTTTTGCTCGTCGGAAGTATACGAACTTCATATCGACAAAAACGGACATCAGGAACTACGTATTCACGCCGAAAACTGTATGCATTGCAAAACCTGCGATATTAAAACTCCTGGCGATGGTATTACATGGAGTGTTCCAAATGGTGGAAACGGACCTGATTTTCAAAACATGTAAAAACCCCCAACCCCTCAAGGGGAGTTCCTAAATCCCCTTGAGGGGATTTAGGGGCAACTTTATGAACTTTCATACTTTAAAAACTTTCAAACTAAATTAAAATGGCTCTTACAATTATAAGTTTAATAAAACAAGTTCCACTCCCTACCGAAATGCGTATGGGCGACGATGGATTGATGGATAGAACGAAAGCGAAATCAATTATTAATATCGACTGTCAATTTGGTCTCGAAGCCGGTTTACAACTCAAAAAACAATATCCCGATGCACGCCTGATTGCTTGCTCAATGGGTCCAGGTTCATTCGAAGTTGCACTACGCACTGCTATTTCAATGGGTTACGACGATGCTTACCTCCTCTCCGATCGAAAATTAGGTGGTAGCGACACCTACGCAACCGGTCTGGCAATATCAACCATGTTGAAACATCTTGGTTTCACCAAAGATTCAAAAGAACCGTTCATCATTCTGGCCGGACGTCAGACCAGCGATGGCGACACAGCTCACGTACCTTCGCAGGTTGCTGAAAATCTGGGAATTCCACAGGCTACATTCGTTGAAAGTGTAAAAGCTGATGGCGAAGGAAATGTCATTGCAAAACGCATTATCGAAGGTGGTTATCAGATGATGAAACTGCCCATGCCTTGTACTATTTCGCTCACTCCAACCGGAATTCCACCACGAAAACCATCACTTACAGGTGCTATAAAAGCGCGTAACGCACAAGTTACCGTGTTTGGAATCGACGATATCGGTCTTGGAACTGAAAAAATCGGACTCAGTGGCTCACCTACCATTGTTGCCGGCGTAGTGAATATTGTGAGCGAACGTGCTCCTATAATCATGTCGCAGGGACAAACTGAAGTTGCGCTTGTAGATAACCTGCTTGCAAACTATGCTAAAGGTGCTAACGTTTTGGAAAAGAAAGAGGCCGCCGAAAAGAAAACAACCGAAAAACCGGAATTTCCACTTTACGACAATCGTAACGGTGCAAAAGGCATTTTGACATGGGCGGAAATTGCTAATGGTAAAATTGCACGTCCTTCTATCGAATTGTTGACACCAGCTCGTCATTTGGCTGATCAATTGGGTGAAGGAACAAAAATCATGACTTTACTCATTGGTCACAATGTTGCCGATCAGGCACAAACATTATTCGAACACGGTGCTGACGAAGTGATTGTAGTAGAAGATGCCAAACTAGCCGAATACCTTGTTTTACCATTTTCTTCTATTTTTGCACAAGTTATTAAAGAACGTAATCCTGAAATTGCACTGTTTGCAGCTACTACATCGGGACGCGAGTTAGCTCCACGTATTGGTGTAAAAACAGGCAGCGGTGTAACGGCCGACTGTACCGGACTTGAAATAGGTGAATATGTAAACCGTAAGGAAAAAGTAATTAACAAACCAATTCTTCATTCGCGCCGCCCAACTTATGGCGAAAGTAAATTGGCAACCATACTTGGTTTCGTTTATCCGCAAATTTCTACCGCCCGTGCAGGAACCTTCGAAGTTCCAGCTAAAGTGGAAGGACGTACCGGAATTGTTTCGACCTACAAACCCAAACTTACCGAAGATGAGTTTAAAGTGGAAATTCTGAAAACTGTTCGTGGCGAAGGAAGCTCTGTAAACTTGTTCGATGCCGATGTAATTATTGCTGGTGGACGCGGAACCACAGGCGATGGATTGGAATTGATCAAAAAACTGGCCGAAGCATTGAAGGAAAAAGGCATTAAAGCCGAATGGGCTTGTAGTCGCGTAGTGGTGGACGAAGGTTTCTCAGAATATGCACGTCAGGTAGGACAAACGGGTAAAACTGTACGTCCGAAGGTATATGTTGCCGTAGGTGTTTCGGGTGCAATCCAACACATTGCCGGCATGAAAGAAGCAGAAAAAATCATTGCTATCGACCATAATCCCAAAGCTTCTATTTTCCATTTTGCCGATTTTGGAATTGTTGGCGAATATACTGATATCCTACCCGAATTGATTGAGCGTGTTAAAGGTGGATTTACTTTTGGATTAGAAGCTGAAAAATAAACATATCTGATATTTTTGCATTTTCACATCAAAGAGTTGCTTATTAATTAATGCAACTCTTTTTTTTTGGATTTAAAATTATCAAAATCAGTTTTATTCTTCGTGTTTTTTTTGTAATTTTGCGCCCCTGAATTAGTTAATAGTTAATTGGTTCATAAGTTGATTGGTTGATTCGTATTAATACGTATAATTCGCATTTTTTGATATGACAAAGTTTAAAGAATATTCCGGACTTAATCTTTCCGACGTTAACAAAGAACTATTGAAACGTTGGAAGGATCTTGATATTTTCCATAAAAGTATCGAAACTCGCGAAGGAAAACCTTCGTTTGTTTTCTACGAGGGACCTCCTTCTGCTAACGGTATGCCTGGAATTCATCACGTTATGGGACGAACTATTAAGGACGTTTTTTGTCGTTATAAAACTATGCAAGGTTTTCAGGTAAAGCGTAAGGCAGGTTGGGATACGCATGGATTGCCTGTGGAATTAGGTGTGGAAAAAGCGCTTGGAATTACCAAGGAAGACATTGGAAGCAAAATAAGTGTTGACGATTACAATGCTGCTTGCCGTAAGGATGTATTGAAATATACAAAAGAGTGGGAGGATCTAACTACACAAATGGGATATTGGGTAGATATGAATGATCCATACATTACGTATGACAATCGTTATATCGAATCGTTGTGGTGGTTGCTTAAACAACTTTACAACAAAAACTTATTATACAAAGGTTAT
>Ga0247842_10004682_pt1 | contig 16888 bp, 12 predicted proteins | sample LaCruzMarch2015__3_FD_192411 | JGI IMG/M metagenome (GOLD analysis project Ga0247842, IMG submission 192411) | Freshwater microbial communities from meromictic Lake La Cruz, Castile-La Mancha, Spain - LaCruzMarch2015_19m | ecosystem: Environmental > Aquatic > Freshwater > Lake | place: Spain...
TTATAAAGAAAATCATTTAAAGATTTGATTATCTTATTCTTAAATCATTTTTGAAAGAATTGATTATATTCTTTATAAATTCCTTAAAAATTATTTGAATATTCTTAATAAATTCCTTAAAAAAATATTGAATATTCTTAATAAATTCCTTAAAAATTATTTGAATATTCTTTATAAATTCCATAAAAATTATTTGAATATTCTTTATAAATTTCTTAAAAATATATTAATTATTCATTTATAATTGTTTAAAAAAGATATTGATTATTCATTTTATAATTTGTTAAAAATATATTAATTATTCATTTATAATTGTTTAAAAAAGATATTGATTATTTATTTATAAATTCCTTAAAAATATATTTAAAGGTTTGATTATCTTATTCTTAAATCATTTTTGAAAGAATTGATTATATTCTTTGTAAATTCATTAAAAATCATTTATAAATTTGTTAAAAAGATATTGATTATTCATTTTATATTTTGTTAAAAAGATATTGATTATTTATTTATAAATTCCATAAAAATTATTTGAATATTCTTAATAAATTCCTTAAAAAGATATTGATTATTTATTTATAAATTCCTTAAAAATAATTTGAATATTCTTTATAAATAATTTGATTATTCATTTTATAATTTGTTAAAAAGATATTGATTATTTATTTATAATTATTAAAAATCATTTGAATATTCTTAATAAATAATTTGATTATTCATTTTATAATTTGTTAAAAAAATATTGATTATTCATTTTATAATTTGTTAAAAAAATATTGATTATTCATTTTATAATTTGTTAAAAAATAATTTGATTATTCATTTTATAATTTGTTAAAAAGATATTGAATATTCATTTATAAATTCATTAAAAATAATTTGATTATTTATTTATAAATTCCTTAAAAAATTATTGAATATTCTTAATAAATTCCTTAAAAAGATATTGATTATTTATTTATAAATTTGTTAAAAAGATATTGATTATTTATTTTATAATTTGTTAAAAATCATTTGAATATTCTTAATAAATAATTTGATTATTCATTTTATAATTTGTTAAAAAGATATTGATTATTTATTTATAAATTATTTATTTGATATATTATTTTTTTATAAAAGATATTAATTATTCATTTATAAATTCCTTAAAAATATATTTAAAGATTTGATTATCTTATTCTTAAATCATTTTTGAAAGAATTGATTATATTCTTTATAAATTCCTTAAAAATCATTTGAATATTCTTAATAAATTCCTTAAAAATTATTTGAATATTCATTTATAAATTCCTTAAAAATCATTTGATTATTTATTTATAAATTCCTTAAAAATTATTTGAATATTCTTTATAAATTCCATAAATATAATTTGATTATATTCATTAAAAGATATTAATATTTGATATATTCTATTTATAAATTCTATAAAAAAATGATTTTTATTTTTAAATAAATAAAATAAATATGTCGGCAAATGAAAGATTAATTTCGCAAATGATAGATATTCTGGTTTATGATTTTAATAATAAATATCATAATCTTAAAAATAATGGATTTAATCAAGAACAAATCAATAATTTTATGGAAAATTATCAAAAATCTCGTAATGAAGTTTTTAAAGAAGATTTAAAACGATTGAATTATATTTATAATAAATAAAATGTATTTCCTTCTAATATCTTCTATTATCATCCTCCAACTTTATCTTCACGAAAAAATGATTTATCTTTTAAAATAAATTCTTATTATTATTCATCTTATTCATCATTTCAACATTTCCTCTATCCTTCATCTTTCTCATCTTCTACATCATTTATAATCTATTCTAAAAAATGATTTTGTTTTTTAAAAAAAAATTATAAATGATTAATATTTTCACAACAATATTTCTATTCTTCTTTTTAACATCCGTCATAGAAATAAATCCAAATATCCTAATCTTCTTATTTATCAACTTCTTTATCACCTTCTACTTTCCTTTCGTAATCTTCATCATCTATCTCTTCTATATCTCCATATATTTACTCATTAAAGATTTATAATATTCCTCCGCAATCTCATATGCCATATATTCGAAAGGATGTTCCATTTTACTCGCTATTTTTATATCTCCTATTCCATTTGGATATTCACTATTATATATAGCAACCATCTCCATACCATTATTATCTCGATATATAAATTCATCTAAATCTGGATTAGATCTTATCATTCCTCCTTTTTCTCTCCTCCTTATTCTCTCAAATCCCTTCCTTATCAAATATTCATCTATCTCCTTTTTATTATATCTTTGATGAATATGAATACTTTCGTGAATTAGCGTCTTCGTTAAATTCCCCTCATCAAAATTCAAAACCGATGGCGATAAAAAGATTATATCTTCTCGTGTATGTGGAAATCCCTCTTCATATGCCGATGAAATTAATCCAAACTTCCATCCCATTTTATTATCAAAATAAGCACGTGCTTTCTTACAACATTTCCTCAATTTCTCCTTCTGTTCATCCGTAAAATCCATTACATTTATAGATATTATTGATATATATTCTTCATATGAACGAACCTTTCTTGCTCTTAAATCATAAATACTCATATTTTTTATATAATCATCTCTATCATTTATTATGAATATTTGAATTTCTTCTTTTGTCTTGAATATAACATCATCCTTAACCTCAAAACCTTCTCTATAACCATCATAAATAATATAAATAAATATCAATAGAAATATCATTAGGATTAATAATCGCCAAATCTTCATTTTATAAATACATAGAAAGATTATTTTTATTATTGTCTCGTTTCATTATGAGATATTTATCCACAAACTCCTTTTCTATTTTATAAGGAAATGAAATGGTCTTTCCATCCATCAATATATATCTATTCATATTTATATAACTATATATATTATTAATATTCCTTTGTAGATTTCTAACACCATCCTCCTCCGTCGTTTTATCAATTATATAATAAATCATTTCATCTGTCATCTCCACATCCTTCTCCTTGAAATTATATGATTTATATATAACCTCTAATAAACTATGTCTCGTTAATTTCAACTTATCTTCTCGTGAATATTTATCAATATTTATAACAATCATTCTATCCCTTAATATTGGATTAACTCTATTTATATCATTAAAAGTAAAGAAAATTATCGATTTTGATAAATCTAATTCCAATTCCTCCAAATATTTATCACTAAACTTCTCATTCTGCGTTCCATCCGTTATATGAATTAAGATATTTATTATCTCCTCTCCATATCTTCCAGTCGAAACCTTATCCAATTCATCAAAGAAAAATATGGGGTTCATTACCTTCGTTTTAATCAATTGTTCCACGATTTTTCCATATGTAGAACCTTCATATGTATATGAATGACCCTTCAAATAACTCGAATCAGAAATACCTCCTAATGCTATAAATGCTAATGGAAATCCAATTACCTTCGCTATTCCATCTTTTATAAACTTCGTCTTTCCAACACCCATAGAACCTTGAATTCCTATCACATATCCCTTCGCATCTGGATTTGATATAAATTGAGCTAATATTCTTATAATTTGTTCCTTCGTATCCGTATGACCGTATATAACCTTATCTAGATTATTATGAATATCCGTCAAAAATTTTGATATATTCTTTTCTTGACGAATTTCCTTATAAACACCCAAAGGCAATTGTGAAACTGATGTAATCCATTTCCCTAATTTCGAATATTCACTCGAAAATGGTGTTAATCTCATAAACTCATCATATTTCCTCAAAATCGCTATTTTATTTGGAATTGTCGTCTTCATAGATAAGAACTTAAATCGTAATGGTTCTTTAATTGATTTATATTCATCTATCTCCTTCTCCATCTCATATATCTCGTCCTTCTTTTGATTATTCAAATCATTAAAATATCCAATCTCATCCCTCGTATATTTATTATAAAGGTTATTGTATTTACTATTGAATACTCTCTTCTTCATATCTATTTAAACTTATATTTAATTTATCTATTTATATGATTATTATCCATAGAAATCAATTATCCATATCTCTTAAATATGAATTAAATGATTTTATCCTCCAATCCTTCCAAAAATCCAGAATAGATGATTACGAATATTTCGTCTATTGTAAAGAAAAAGGAATTATTATCGGTTTCGTCGGTCTCTATTACATCAATAATAATCTATCCATCAATCAATTATGTGTTCATCCTAATTATCGAAAAAAAGGATATGCAACAAATATCCTCAATTTCATCAAAAACTTCTATAAAAATTCTCATTTAATTTTATATATTGATAAAAATAAAGAAAATACCGAATTCCTTCACCAATTTTATCTTAAAAATGGTTTCAAAGACACCAAAAATCTTCCTTTCGATTATGAAAATGAATTCTTAATGGAACTATAATTAAATATCATAAATATTACAAATAATATCAAAATAAGTATCAAAATAAGTATCAAAAAATCCCAAGATTTATAAAATATCGATAATAAACCTATTATTATTACTATTATAAATGATATTATAATACTTATTTGCGCATCTCGTTTATCCTTCTTCTCACATTTCCTCTTCTTATAATTCCATCTCTCATCTATCTTACAATTCGAACCACTCATCATTCCTCCACTACTTCTTTCTTTAAAACCTTCATCCATTTTTATTACCAATCCCTATTGTTATAAATATTATTATTAATAAAAGAAATATTATTAAAAATGTAAAATTTTTAATAAATATTAAATATATTATAGAAAATATTAATATCATTAATAAAAATATTATTATCCACCACCTCTATCATCATCTCTATCTTTTCTTTTACATTTCTTCTTCTTCAAATCATAATATTCTCAATTTTTACATTTTTTAGGAAGTGAAACGAATTCTTCTAAATCCATTATCCTATATACAACAACGATAATAATAACTTTTTCCAGAATTTTCATTATATCTCGTAATCTCTACGATGTCTCCTTGTTTCATTCCAATCCATTTCGCTATTCTATCCGTATGAAGAATTATCGGCATCTGTAATTTAGATTTTAAATTATAATGTTCCATTATTTCCTTCCCCTCTTCAATTGATAATTTTCGATGTGGTGGAACATATTGATGCTTCGTAGGATTGAATAATAAATCTTGGATATGGAAATATTGAAGCATTCCTCCCTTCTTTTGAAATATCTTATCTATTATATTTAATTGAGTTATTAATGGAGATGTTAATAAATCATTATTGAGAATTAATATAATATTATATTTTCCATTAAATTCTTTAATATATCCATCAATATTATTCTTATTTTTCTTCAAACCATCGATGATGATTGACCTCAAATTCTTCGTTAAAGCGAAAATAATCGCCGTGTTATTTGTATGAAAATCCACAGGACGATTATCATTAAAGAAATCCTCTCTCTCCACCTCTACTTCGTGTTCCTCAAATTCATCAATATTATCTCCTCGCATCTTTAACATCTCTTTAAGATTTTCAATAATAACATCTACTTTATCCAAGTCCATTTTTGTTTATCTATTCTATTTATTTATTTATATATATCATTTTTTATTAGAAGATGATTTTACCATTTTTTATCATCCTCATAGAAGGAATTATTCCTGTCATCATCAAATTACATCTTTCCATAATTCCTTATAATTTCAGTCTTCTTATATCACAATTTTTAGGATTATTATTTATAACTACTTATGTCCTATTCTTCAAACCTAATGAAATTAAAGAAGGTTTCGCAAATATGGATATAAAGATTTTATTCATCTTTCTCCTCATCGCTTTTTTTGGAACCTTCCTCGCAAAAATATTATATCTAAAAACTATTAATGATAATAATAATATCAATATCTTCATAATTCTAATGTCTTTATATCCAATCATAACAATCATCGCCTCCTATTTCCTCCTTAAAGAACAATTGAATTATTATCAATTTGTAGGATATTTCTTGGTGATTATTGGAATTTGTTTTTTGCTTTATAAAACTTCATAACCTTATCCTTATAATTCGCATCTTTTAATTTCAAACATAAATTATAAATCTTGATATACATCATCTTATTATCTCGCCATTCTTGCGAACCTTCATCATATATATTTGCCTGTTTTTCAAAATCTTCGGCAATTTTCATAAATATACGAAAGATTTCCTCACTTATTCCAATCCTGACTTTATCATAACTTTCAAATGTCTCCTTATCCTCCTTATAAAATTCAAAAACAAATTGATAAATAGTTTTTTCATCGAAATTATTCTCAATCGCTTTTTTTATTAAATTATTCATATTAAAAAATGATTATTTCCTTATTTTTAAATAGAAAAATAACTAAAATCCTTTATAATTATTAAGAAATAATGATATTAAGTGTAAATGTTTTTTTGACAACTCTTTTCCTGTTTGTGTTTTTAAATGTCTCATAATCTTCTTCGTCCTCTGTCTCATATTCTTAACAATCTCATTAAAAGATGGTGATGGACTATTAATGATATTATAGGAAATATATCGCATTATTCCTATTGCACCTAAACTATTTATCCTATCCGCATCCTTAACCACATCCAATTTCTTATTTTTCCGTCCATCTTCTAATGATAATGAAACATTCGAAGCAATCTTTATTATCTCCCTTTTATCCATCTTTCCCAATCTCTCAAATCTATTCAAAAATCTTGATAAAACCTTCTTTTGACTTTCATTCGAATATTTATGGTCTCCTATATCGTGTAATAACGCTCCCATTCGAATTTGAAATAAATCCCTCGAATTTCTAATCCCTTCTTTTTTCGCAATCTTCGAAGCATACTTCACTACCAATTTAATATGATTATAATCATGACTTATATCCTCCAAATTATTCATATATTCCTTAACAAATTTCCTAGTCTCCTTTAAGATAGTTAATTGATTTCTATTGAAAAACATAATTAAACATCTTATATAAATCCTAAATCAATTTTTATTTTATTCTTTTAATAATTCTAATATATATATTCTTTTTAATAATTAAGATATGTCAATTATTAATGATGCTATTTTTATCGCTCATATGAATAATTATACTTCAAATTCTAATTTTGGTTTGAAAATAAGTGGTAAAGGTTTATATGATTATTTTAATTTTGATAATATCTATAATTCAAATGGAATTGCATTTCAGTTGATTAGTAATCTTGATAATAATCGAGAAATTGCCTTCGTAGATACATCCAATTCCAATAATCCCTCCCTTAATTTCAATTTTCAACCCTCTCAAATATCCATCAAATCACTTGGAACCATCAATTTCAATTCCAATCTTTTCATCACCTCCAAACATTTCGTCGGTATTGGAACAACCAATCCTCAAACACATCTTCATCTCCATTCTTCAAATGAAACCTCTCTAATGATTACTAATGATTTCCCAAATTCCTTCACCATCTCCAAAATAAATTCACATATCAATATCAGCAATTCTAATGGATTTATTGGAATTGGAACAACCAATCCACAAAACTTCCTCGATATTCGTGGTGATGTCATCCTTCCCCATTCAAGATTAGGAATAGGCACCACCTCCCCTCAATCTAATTTAGATGTTATAGGCAATTGTCTAATAACCTCCAATTTAAATATAAGTAATCTCATCCTAAATGGAAAAATCTTTAATGGTGATGGAACACCCTTCTTAAACAGTCAGTGGTCAAATGTCTATGATTTTCAAAATAATTCCTCCAATATCACCTTCAATTATGGTAATGTTGGTATTGGAACCACACAACCAAGAAATTTATTAGATGTCTCCGGTAGAATTGCTTGTGTTGATATTAATATCGGTGGAGCAATCTTAACAAAATCTATTATAGAAGGAACTGGAACATCTGCCGATATTATTAATACAGGAACTTTAAAAGTCGCATTCGGTGGAACCGGTAGAAATATATTCAATTCTAATCAATTATTAATAGGTAATGGACTAAATCCACTTATTCAAACTCCTAAACTCGTTTGGAGTAATAATTCATTATTAATTGATGGTGATGTTTCTATCTCTTCCAATCTCTTCGTTAATTCAAATATCCTCATTAATTCAAATGGAAGAATTGGTATTGGAACAACACAACCTGAAACATCCATCCATATCCAATCTGGTATAAATGAAACTTCTATTATTCGTATCGGTGATATTTATCTCAATCAAAGTAATCAAGATTTTATCATCAACAATAGTCTCCCTAATGGTAAAATCTTCCTTGGAAATATAACCGTCAATTCAAATGGTTTTATAGGTATTGGAACCACTAATCCATTATCAAATCTCGATGTCCTTGGAAATGTAAGTATTCGAGGTTTTCTTGATATGAATAATTCTAATATAAGTAATACAAATATCATCAATTCAAAGATTTTGAATGTCAGTAATATTATTATAGATAATAATGGAACTTTTCTTAAAAAAGATGGAACACCATTTTATGCTAGTAGATGGACTTTTAATGATAATAAAATTTATTATAATTCCGGTTTTGTAGGTATTGGAACAACAAATCCTCAAACTAATTTAGATATTATCGGTAATGTAAATATTAATGGATTTATTGATATGCGAAATTCTAATATAAGTAATACTAATATCATCAATTCAAAAACTTTAAATGTAAGTAATATCATCATCGAAAATTCAGGAACACTTTTGAGAAGAGATGGAACACCATTTTATGCAAGTAGATGGACTTCAAATGGAAATAATATCTATTATAATACTGGATTTATAGGAATTGGAAGCACAATCCCTCAAACACCTCTCGATGTAATTGGAAATGTAAATATTAAAGGTAATCTTAATATGAATAATTCTAATATAAGTAATGCTGTCTTTATTAATTCAAAAACTTTGAATATTAGTAATATCATTCTTGAAAATACAGGAGTTTTAACAAGAGCAGATGGAACTATTATCGGTTCTTCTCCATTCATCGTTAGTTCCACAAATCCCAATAATATCTATTATAATTCTGGTAGTCTTGGAATAGGCACCACTAATCCTAAATCAACATTAGATGTCGTTGGTAATATTAATGTCAGCGGAAATTTTAAATATCTCAATTCAAATATATTCGTTTTCTCCTCTAATTTTAATACAACTCCATTCTCTTCTCAACTCATCCCTAATAATTCTAATTATATAAACTTCATAGGAAATGTAAGTATTGGAAATAGCAACACGAATTCTAATCTTATCCTCTATGGAAATTCATATATTCGCGGAACTCATTATATTTCTCCTGATAGTAATTCTGGAACTGCGATGGTTTTTAGTTTCAATAGTAATATAATTCCTCAAAATATTAATAATAATTTTAATATTAATTTTAAATTAGCTTCCATTAGTGATAATATCATCAATCCATTCATAACCGTTTATAATAGATTTCAAACCAATTCATATTTTAATTCCGCTATTAAATTAGAAACTTCTAATGGAACTTCTATTTTAATTGATGGTGAAGCAAATGAAGGATTTGGTAAAATCTCCTTTTCCACAAATAATCTTGAAATTATGAACCTCAATTCTAATATCGTTAATATAAGTAATTGTCTAGATATTACTGGAAATTCTGATAGTTTATTAAATTCTGGTGGTGCTTATATAACATCCACAGCAGACGGAACATTTAATTCAGGATTTTCTAATAATCCTGTCGTTTTCTCTTTACGAACAGCAGATAATATCATCTGTGGTAAAAATAGTTATGCTTTAAGTGATAAACGAATTAAAAAAGATATTATTGATATTAATGATAATGAAGCTTTATTAAAAATTATGAAAATTGAACCAAAAACATATAATTATATTGACACCATCCAAAGAACTTCGTCAAATGTTTATGGTTTTATCGCTCAACAAATTCGAGAAGTTATTCCAGAAGCAGTTGAAATCATCTCTAAATTTGTCCCTAATATCTATTCATTAGTCTCCATCAATAAAAATAAATTCATCCTTAATCAAAATGATTTAAATCTCGGCGATATTCTCCAAATCTTTACCTTAAATTCCGTTCAAGAAGTTAAAATCATCTCCATCAATCCCTTATTTAATACTCCCAATCATTCTTTATCAAATTCCTTAATAAATTCAAATAATATTATTTCAAATTCCTTAATAAATTCTAATGATATTATTTCAAATTCCTTAATAAATTCAAATAATTCTAATGATATTATATTTGATATTTCTAATAATTCAAATAATTCTAATAATTCAAATAATTCTAATGATATTCTATTTAATTCCTCAAATAATTCTAATGATATTCTATTTAATTCCTTAATAAATTCAAATAATTCAAATGATATTCTATTTAATTCCTCAAATTCCTTAATAAATTCTAATAATTCTAATGATATTTCAAATAATTCTAATAATATTTCATTTGATATTTCAAATAATTCAAATATTTCAAATAATTCAAATTCTTTAAATATAAAATATGAAATTACAATTGATAAGGAATTTGATGAAACTCAAATATTCGTTTATGGAAAATATGTGAATGATTTTCATATATTAGATAAAAGTTATTTATATACATTAAATATATGTGCTACACAACAAATTTATAAAGATATTTGTAAATTAACTTCTAATCTTGATTATAAAACATCTGTGATAAGATAAATATAATTATTTTTTTAATTATTATTAAAGATGGAATTTAGAAATGATAATTTTAATCTTAATAAAAAAGGTGTGGGATTAAAATTCACAGGCAAAGGATTAAATGATATTTTTAATGAAGATAATATTTATAATTCAAATGGAATTGGCGTTCAATTAATTAGAAATCAAACTGATAATCGTGAAATAGCTTTAATAGATACATCAAATATAAATAATAATTTATATTCAAAACTTAAAATATCCTTCACAAATTCCTCCATTAATATCAAAAATCTTAATGAAATTAATCAAATACAAACCCTCAATTTTAATAATAATCTCGTCATCACAAATAATGTTGGTATTGGTTCCACACAACCTAAAACCCTCCTCGATGTCTCTGGTAGAATTTCATGTGATGATATTAATATCGGTGGTATTATCCTTAATAAAGATTATCTCATTAATATAGGCGCTTCTCTTGATAATATCACCTCCGGAATTCTTAAAAGAGAATATGGAGGAACTGGTGTCTCTTCCTTTAATAAAGAACAATTAATTTATGGCGAATTTAATCAATCTCCTTATCTCGTCTGGAAAGATGCCAGAAGACGATTAGGCGTTGGAAATACAGACCCTTTATATACCCTCGATGTAGCAGGTGGAATAAATGCTAAATCTTATAAAATAAATGGAATAGATATTAATAACATCTTTTTAACACCCTACGACCTTTTATTATCTTCGAATGATTGTTTTAATAATTCTTATAAAACAAGTTTCATAAGTTCCTCAAATTATGCGAATAATGTTGGTGTCGAATTGATTAATAGATTTAATGCAAAAACGAGTGATTGGACAACTGCCGGAAGTGATATTGTCTATGTATATTCAAAAATAGGAATTGGAACTAATTATCCTATGACGAGTTTAGATGTCGTCGGTGATATTAATTATACAGGAAATTTGAAAAGAAATGGAATTACTTTTAAAAGTTTTAGTGGAAATTATAATGATTTATCTAATCTTCCTCAAATTCTTTGGGAATTAAGCAACGGAAATCTCTTCAATTGTAATAGTGCGAATATTGGAATTGGAAGCAGAATTCCTAAATCTAAATTAGATGTAAATGGTGATATTAATTTCACAGGCGATTTAAGGAAAAATGGAAAAGTCATAAATATTTTTAGTGGAAATTTTAATGATTTATCAAATATTCCACCATTCGCCAAAGTCGCTTATTCAGGTTCTTTTAATGATATTACAGAAATTCCTACATTATTTAATGGTGATTTTAATAATCTCGAAAATAAACCCAATTTCTATCCTACCGATTGGAATTCAACCATCTCCAATATCCCCACATTTTTCCCTACCGATTGGAATATCTCCATCAAAAATAGACCAATTTATCTAAAAACAGATTGGAATACTACGATTGATAATAAACCAACCTTCTTCGATACTCATTGGAATTCTAATATCTTTGGAAAACCTACTGTATTTCCTGCCGATTGGTGTAATATCATCAATAAACCAAATACTTTCTATTGTGATTGGAATTCTAATATCATCAATAAACCTGAATTTGAAAGAGTTGCTTATACAGGTCAATATAGCAATCTTTTAAACAAACCTTATATATTTAGTGGATTATATAGAGAATTGAAAAAAAAACCGAGATATGCAAGAGTTGCATTCACAGGAAATTATAAAGACCTCTCTAATCTCCCTAATTTATTCAAAGGCGATTTTTCAACTCTCTCTAATCTTCCCACGAATTTTCAAACTGATTGGAATTCAACCCTCCTTAATATCCCATATTTCTCTTCCGTTGCTTATTCCGGATTATATAGCGATTTAATTGGAAGTCCTATTGAAAATTGGGGCGAAAATCAAGACCATATCTTTTCTTGTAATTTAGGAAATGTAGGAATAGGAAACACCAACCCTCAATTTAAATTAGATGTGAAAGGAACTGTTAATCTTACTGATGTTATTAAAATTGGTAATAATAGAAACATCATCAATAATAATAAACCTTGGGGAATGTATTTTGCGGAAGATTGGATTGGAACTACTCTTCCTGATGTCTCCGGTAATAATAGACACGCAACAACCGCAGGAACAATCACAAAATATTTTACAAATGGTAATGGTGCTACTAATCCCATCACTTATTTAACAGGTGGAACATCTTCAACTATTAGTTTTCCTTCTGGAAGTATTCCAAATAATTTCACTCTATTAACCCTAACAAGATATAATGGAGGAACAAGAAGGAGGATAATTATGGCACAATCTGGAAATTGGCTTCATGGACATCATAATGGAAATAGAGGTGTATGTCATTATGACGGATGGAAATCACCTAGTTCATCAACAGGAACACAAGATAATTGGTTATGTTGTATAGGAAGAAATCTAACAACAACTCCAAATAATATCATTGTAGATGGTAATGGAATTGGAACAGCATCCGGAGGAACTAGTAATATACAATTATCAATTAATATTGGATATTATGAAACGAGTGATTGGGGATTTGCGTGTGTTCTAATTTGGGATAAACATCTAACAGATAATGAATGTTTTGAATTAAATTCAATTATATCAAATGTTTTATCTTTTGGAGGTTCATTTAAATATTCTTTTATAAATAATATTGATATATATGGTTCCACATATTTCAATAATGATATTTATTTATGTAATATCAATATAAGTAATGTCTTTGCCAATTCTAATGATTTTATTAGAACTTCCAATTGGGTTATAAATGGTAATAATATCTATAATGTCAATTCTGGTTGTGTAGGTATTAATAATATCAATCCATCGCCTTTTTATAAATTAGATGTTAATGGAATTATTAATAGTTCTGGATATAATATCACAGGTAATGGTGGTCTCTTTTGGTCTTCTTATGGAAATGCTGGAATAGGTTGTGCGAGTTTTAATGGAGAATATTCATCATCATCTCTCATCGGTGATATGGTTATTAGAAGTCAAGAAGGAAAAAGATTGATTTTACAAAATGGAAGTAATGCTGGAACTTTATTCATCTATGATAATAAAATTGGTATTGGAACAAATTCACCCACATCCCTTCTCCATCTTCATAATTCAAATACACTAGGAGAAGTGAAGATTTCTTTAACTGATGCTTCAACAGGAACAACATCATCAGATGGATTTTCAATTTATAAATATGGAAATGATGATGGATTTATATGGAATTATGAGAATAGTGCTTTGCGATTTGGATCATCTAATACAGAAAGAATGTGTATTTTAGGAGATGGTAAAATAGGAATTGGAACTAATAATCCAACATCCCTTCTTCATCTCCATTCTTCATCTACAACAGGAGAAGTGAAGATTTCACTAACAGATGCTTCAACAGGTATAGGAACTACGGATGGATTTGCTTTATTTAAATCAGGAAGCGAAGAAGCTTTCATTTGGAATTATGAAAATTCTTCTATGCGATTTGGAACAAATAATCTAGAAAGAATATGTATCTTATCGAATGGAAATGTAGGAATTGGAACAAATAATCCATCATCTATTCTTCATCTCCATTCATCAAATACATCAGGAGAAGTGAAGATGTTATTAACAGATGCTTCAACAGGAATAACTGCGACAAGTGGATTTTCTATCATCAAATCTGGAAATGATGAAGGATATATTATGAATTATTCGAATGCTTCAATACGATTTGGAACATCTAATATAGAAAGAATGTGTATCTTAAATGATGGAAAAATTGGAATTGGAACAAATTCACCCACATCTCTTCTTCATCTTCATAATTCATCTACAACTGAAATTAAAATAAATTTAACAGATAATTCAACAGGTATAGGAACTACGGATGGTTTTTCAATATTTAAATCAAGTGGAAATGATGGATATTTATGGAATTATGAAAATAATGCTTTACGATTTGGAACAAATAATACGGAAAGAATATGTATTTTAAATGATGGAAAAATAGGAATTGGAACGAATAATCCATCATCTATCCTCCATTTAAATAATCCAATTGCATCAGGAGAAGTGAAAATTTTATTAACAGATGCTTCAACAGGAACAACATCAAGTAGTGGATTTTCTATTTATAAAACAGGAAGTGATGAAGGATTTATATGGAATTATTCGAATGCTCCAATACGATTTGGAACATCTAATTTAGAAAGGATGTGTATTTTAGGAGATGGAAAAATAGGAATTGGAACCAATAATCCAACATCTCTTCTTCATCTTCATAATGCTTCTGGTGAAGTAAAGATTTCTTTAACAGATACTTCTACTAATTCAACAACTACGGATGGTTTTTCAATATTTAAATCAAGTGGAAATGATGGATATTTATGGAATTATGAAAGTAATGCTTTACGATTTGGAACATCTAATAATGAAAGAATGTCTATATTAGCAAATGGAAATATTGGTATTGGTAATAATAATCCATCTTATTTATTAGATGTAAATGGAACTATAAATGCAACATCTTTCATAGGTGATGGTTCAAATTTATCTAATTTAAATATTGGAAATTTATCGACAGGAACTTTTGGCGTTAATCGTGGAGGAACAGGTTTATCAAATTTAACTGCTAATAGGATTTTAGTTGGAAATGGAACAAATGCTATTCTTCAACCAAATAATCTTGTTTGGGATAATACGAATAATAGATTAGGAATTGGTATAACAATACCAGAATATTCTGTTGATGTTTCAGGAAATATTAGAGCAACTTCTTTTATAGGAAATGGAAGTAATATTACTGGTTTAAATGCGAGTAATATATCAACAGGAATTATTTCAGTAAGTAATGGAGGAACAGGTTTATCAAATTTATCATCAAATCAATTATTAATAGGAAATGGAACAGGTGCTTTAATTCAATCCGCAAATCTCATATGGGATAATACGAATAATAGATTAGGGATTGGAACAACTCCTTTATATTCTTTGGATGTAAATGGAACTATAAATGCAACTAATGTAAGAGGTAATGGTTCATTATTATCAAATTTAAGTATGACAAATATTTCCACAGGAGTTTTTTCAGTAAGTCGTGGCGGAACAGGTTTATCAAATTTAACAGCAAATCAAATATTAATAGGAAATGGAACAGGTTCTTTAATTCAAACATCAAATCTCATATGGGATAATACGAATAATAGATTGGGAATAAAAACATCAACTCCACAATATACATTGGATGTTTTTGGAGATGTAAGAGCAACTAATTTAATAGGTAATGGTTCAAATATTTCTAATATAAATCCAAATAATATTTCATCAGGAGTTTTATCAGTAAGTTATGGAGGAACCGGTTCAACAAATTTAACAGCAGGTCAAATTTTAGTGGGAAATGGAACAAATCCCATATTACAATCAGCAAATCTTGTATGGGATAATACGAATAATAGATTAGGAATTAATAAATCAGTTCCAATATATAATTTAGATGTTGTTGGTGATATTAACTTCACAGGTGTTATAAGACAAAATGGAAATATATATAATACTTCACCAACATCAAGTCAATGGAATTCAACTTCTTCAAATATCACATATCTTTCTGGTAATGTAGGAATTGGAACATACGCTCCTTCAACAAATCTTGAAGTAATTGGAAATATTAAATGTGATAAAATATATACAGGTAATAATACATTTTTAACAAGTAAATTATTATTATTAGATGATACAAGTAATGGAACAGGAGCAGAAATTATATTTAATTTTGAAAATTCCACAACAAAAGGAGCATATATAAATTATAATAATAATTTGATGACTTTCAAAGTTAAAGTAAATGCAACTTCATCTACTAATGGTTATTGGTTTTCAGGTGCTTCTTTTGTTGGAATTGGAACTAATCCAGAAAAAGGATTACCATTAAAAGTAGCAAGTGGAACACGAAATAGATATATTATTGGATGTTATTTTACAACAAATACGACAATTCAATATACATCTGGTTCTGATTTTTCAAATATATCTGCTTATTTTGATAATAATATAATAGTATCTACTTCTGTTATAGTTTTTAGTGATATTCGTATTAAAAATGAAATAAATAATATTAATTCAAAAAAATCTCTTGAATTAATATCAAAAATAAATCCTAAAACATTTAAATATATTGATTTTATTAAAAATGGAACAAAGAAAAATTATGGATTTAT
>Ga0247842_10004686_pt1 | contig 16884 bp, 22 predicted proteins | sample LaCruzMarch2015__3_FD_192411 | JGI IMG/M metagenome (GOLD analysis project Ga0247842, IMG submission 192411) | Freshwater microbial communities from meromictic Lake La Cruz, Castile-La Mancha, Spain - LaCruzMarch2015_19m | ecosystem: Environmental > Aquatic > Freshwater > Lake | place: Spain...
GGGAGCGGAGTAAGAAAGGGGCTTGTTTTTTCTATGGATTTTAATAATTCATTTAAAGATGATGTGAAAAATAAAAGAGTATTGGCATTTAAGGAACCTAGATTTGTATTGGGTAAAAATGGTAGCGCAATTAATTTTTCTGGTTCAAGTTATTTGCAGGAATATTCGCCTGTTTTTGTTGAAAATGTTAATATGAAAAATTTGGGATTTGAGTACACTTCTTGGCCATTATATTCTTCAGGATATGGTGGCGGAGTTGGTGGTTTTGAAGGTTTTTATAGTCCATATGTTGGCAACAATTATCTTCCTGCTGTTTTATTACAGGTCAACAATAGTTATTTTTATAATAATATTATTTCTAAGACTGGTGGGAACGCTGTTGAGACTTTTTCAAATAATTTGAATATTTCTAAGAATAATTTGTATGACTTGGGAACAGGGGGGATAGTAAGTATTAATAGATTGCATGATACAATTAGTGAATTTAATATTATTTCTGAAAATGTTATTCGCGATGTTGGAAAGATTTTCATTGAGGGAATGCCTATTTTTTATGATATGTCTGTCAATGATAGCATTAGTAGGAATTTGGTTTATAATGCGCCCTATAGCGGTATTTTTATGAAGGGGTGTGTTTGGGTTTCGGGATTGGATTTATGTTCTAATAATAATATTACTAATAATGAGGTGCATGATGTCATGCGGGAATTAATGGACGGTGGCGGGATTTATGTGGCAGGAAAGCAGCCAAAGATGATTATTAGTAATAATTTGATTCATGATTCTTTAGTTGGAAGCCAGTTGAGTCCGGATCTTTCAAAAGGGATTTATTTGGATGATTATAGTGGTTCGATGAATTTGAAAAATAATATTGTTTATAGAACTGTTAGTGGGTTGTTTATTTACGGAAATGATTATAATAATTCAGTAGAGAATAATATTTTTGTTGATGCTAGGCCAGTTGGTCAAATTAGTAGTACATTTAAATCATATGATCATTTTGGGAATAATTTTACTAGGAATATTATTTCTTATAGCGGAGATTATCCTTTGTTTTGGAATTACACTGGAAAAGATTATGTATCTACAATAAATTATTCGAATTATAATTTATTTTGGAATCCTGATGAGGGTGTTAGAGAGTCTTGGAATTTGCCCAATTGGCAGTCTAGGGGATTAGATGGTAATTCAATAATTGCTGACCCGTTATTTGTGGATTATTCAAAAGATAATTTTTCTTTGGTTTCTAATTCTCCTGCCTTAAAGTCTGTTTCTCGGGGTGGTATAGGTTTTAGTCAAATTGATTTAAGTAATTTGGGGCCTGGGGAAATAAAGTGTTTTGATAATTTTGATTGTGATGGGACTAGTTGTTTGAATGGGGTTTGTGTTAATACATGTAATAATAATGGAAAATGTGATGATGGAGAAAATTGTTTAACTTGTGTTAATGATTGTGGAAATGTGATGATGTTGTTGCTCCAAGCGGTGGTGGTTCCGGAGGTGGAAGTGTGTGTATTGTGAACAATTGGAGTTGTTTGACTTGGAATGAGTGTGTTGGTGGAGTTCAAACCAGGGATTGTGTTTCAAATTGTTTAACTAAAAAAATAGAATCACAAAACTGTACTAATGTCGAATCTGTTATTTGGGAAATAAATTCAAGTGAGAATGAGATTGTTGAAAAACCACAACAATTGGGCGATGATGGAATTCCAGCTTATGTTTGGTATGTTATTGTGGGAATTATTGTTATTTTGGTTTTGTTGATTGTTGTTGTGTTGATTGTGAAATGGAGAGTTAGCGTGAGAAGAGAAGAAGAGGCGAGATACTTGAGGGCTAAGGAAGAGATTATTTATAGAGCTAGTGATTTTGTGAAGAATGTTAGACTTATGGGTTATGCTGATTGGCAAATTGAAAAAATGTTTAGGGATAAGGGTTGGAGTGATGAAGATATTAGAAGGATTATATTTTAGGGGTTTTTAGGTACAATTATCTTTAAAAACATTAAATTCGTGTCAAAAACAATCAAACAGGTATCCAAGCAGTAAGGTTATATCTTTTGCTGTTTGTCTATAATTGTTTGGGTGATAAAATGCAGGCATAGCCAAGCAGTAAGGCAAGAGGCTGCAACCCTCTCACGCGCAGGTGCAAATCCTGCTGCCTGCTTAAATATTTAAATAGGGTTTAATAGAGATTATTATGGCAAAAGAAGTTAGTAAACAAGAAGAGGAAAAAAAGAAGCAGGCAGAGTTTAGAAAAGCTCTAATGGGTTATGTTTATCAAAAGGGGTTTGTTTATGGTCCTAGCCCTGAGATTTATGGTGGAGTTGCTGGTTTTTTTGATTTTGGTCCTGTTGGTAAGACTTTAAAGAATAATATTGAGAATGCAATAAGAAAGAAATTTAATAAGTTTCAGTTTTTTGAAGTTGAATGTCCAATTGTAACTCCTAAAATTGTTTGGGAGGCTTCTGGTCATTTGGGTGGTTTTTCTGACCCTCTTGTAAAATGTTTAAAATGCAGTGCTATTTGGAGAGTTGATAATTTAATTTCAGAGCAGGCAGATGTTGATGCTGATTCAATGACAATTGAACAATTGAGTGATTATTTAAAAGATAAAAGTGTTAATTGTCCGTCATGTGGGACTAGGCTTCCTAGTGATGTTAAGAAGCAAAGTTTGATGTTGAAGACTCAGGTTGGTTTAGATGTTGAGATGTATAATAGGCCAGAGACTGCAACGACAACCTATCTTCCTTTTTTAAATTATTTAAAATTTTATAGAGACAAGCTTCCTCTTGGTGTTTTTCAGATTGGAAATGCCTATAGAAATGAGATTTCTCCTCGTCAGCATGTAATTAGAGGAAGAGAGTTTACTCAGGCAGAAGCTCAGTTATTTTTATTTAAAGACCAAAAAGAAAATTTTGAGAGATTCGAAGATGTTAAAGATGTTGTTTTGCCATTTTTAACTGCTCAGAATCAGAAGTCTGAAAAGGGAATTGTTAGAATGAGTTTGGGTGATGCAATTAAGAAAAAGGTTTTGAAAAATAAAGCATATGCGTGGTGTTTGGGAATAACTTATGTTTTGTTTAGAGAGTTGGGTTTGAGTGATGAAAATTTAAGATATAAACAACATATGCCTGAAAAACTTGCATTTTATGCAGATGATGCATGGGATTTGGAAGTTAAGTTTAATAGTTTTGGCTGGGTAGAATGTTGTGGTGTTCATGATAGAACAGATTATGATTTAACAACCCATGGAAAGTTTAGTGGGAAGGAGTTGGTTGCTTTGAATCCTTTAACTAATAAGAAAGAAGTTCCTCATATTTTAGAAATTGCTATGGGGCCAAATAGAATGTTATTGGCTGTTTTAGATAATTTTTATGATAAGAAGGCAGAAGAAGCTGGAAAGACTAAGTTGAAGATTCCTGCGAAGCTTGCTCCAATTAAGGTTGCCATATTTCCTTTAATGAAAAAAGAACCTTTACAGAAAGTTGCTGATAGGATATTTGAAGAACTTTCTAGTGATTTTTTAGTTGTTAGTGATGAGTCTGGAAGTATTGGTAAGAGATATTTGAGACAGGATGAAGTTGGAACTCCTATTTGCATAACTGTTGATTATGATAGTGTTGATAAGGATAATTCTGTTACAATTAGGGATAGGGATTCTGAGAAACAGGTTCGTGTTAAGATTTCTGAGTTGAGAGATGTTGTGAGGAAGGTTGTTAATGAGGGAGCTGATATTTTGAAGTTTGGAAAGTTGGTTGAAAGAGTTAAAGAGTAGGATTTGTTCTTTAATCTTGGCTTATTTCTTTTAAGGTTCTCCTTATTGTGCTAAGATTATTATCGTCTCTTAATGTATTTTGTGATCCTTTGTTTATTAATCTCATAGAGTTCGCCCTTCTACGTTGATATTCTTGCAATCTTTCAAGAAGTTTGGGAGTGGCCTTTTCTACTTCTTCAGGATGAATAGGAACATCGTCATAACAACAATATAATAAAAAACTAGTTATTGCTGAAGGTGCTGTATAATTTCCTTCGGGTGCGGCGAATATTTGAAATTGTTCTGCGAATATTTGAAATTGTAATAGACAATTATGTAGTCCTGTTCCTCCAATATAAATCAATCCATGAGGATTATGCTTATCAGGTTCAACAGAAAATATTTTAAATCCTCTAACAATCGCTACAAGTTCATTTGCTGTTAGTCTTTCCTTTGCCATTTTATTTCCTATCAAGACTCTTTTTCCGTTCGGATAAAAGTGCAAATCAATAATAACTATTAAACTTTATAGCGATAAGTATCGCTTTTAACTATCTTGTTCAAAAGAATAAGGAATAAGCTTGCTTTCTGCTTTTCTTAAATGCGCTTGGAAAGTAGAAAAAGATAGCCCAATGGTTTTAGCGAGTTTTTTAACTGAAGTTCTTCTGGGAATTTCATAATATCCCATTTTTATTGCAATATTTATTGCTCTTTTTTGTTTATCAGTCAAGTTTGGATGTTGTCGGATTATAGAAATTGAATTAATTTTTTTGTTTTCAATAGAAAGTAGCTCACCTTGAAATTTTTTTTCTAGAATTTTAATAGCTTCTTGCAGGATATTCCTATTAAAACTACCTATTGTTGTAATTTCGTTTCCTTTGCTGGATATCATTGTAGGAGAAAGATGAATTATCTCTTTATTGTATGCTTGAGAAAGATATGAGGGATCTTTTATTACTCCTATAAAAAAATTATTATTGACCTCAAACTCTTTGACACGAGATTCTTTTTTTAAAGATTTAACAAAATTTTTTACATTTTCTTCTTCTCCAATAATGGTTCCGGCGATATGAACAGTAATCCATTTTCCAAGGGGGATATAAGAAAGAGGAAAACCAAACAAATCCACATTGAATTCTTGTGCCTTTGCCCCAATTAAGGTCTCTTTTCCGCTAAATTTAATCTTTGCTACCCACATGATAATAAGATATATATCGTGTTTAAATACTTTCTCTCAACTTAACTTCAAATTGTTTTTCTATTAAAATCAATTGACTTTTCTTTGCTTTATAGCTTATTTAGACCATAGATTTATAAGATAAGATTTTTAGGTGGTTTTATGGATAAGAAGAATATTATTAGAAAGGTATTGTCTGTGCCAGCTGTAGCTTTTGCTAGAGCTTATGTGGGTTTAGTTGGAACAATATTTGGAGCAACAATGGGTTCTTGTTCTATTGTTTTGACGAGAAGAGATTTAATTAGAGAAAGTCTTGGTAAAAAAACAGAAGAATTTGATAGTAGATTTTCTGATAAATTAGATGATGCTTATTTGTTTGGTCGGACTGCGGGGCAAGTTGCACTCTATGGTGCGATGATTTATGCTTGTTCGCCGTAGGATTGTTGGGATTTTTCATTGACAACTTAAAAGTGAAAATAAGATTATTTAACTGATGAATTCTTTTATTTTTTATGGTACTCGAAGTTAATTCTGATTTTGCACTTCTTTATGGAATTATGTTGGGTGATGGGTGTTTGAGTTTATATTGCAATAAAAAGAAGTGTGTTTGTATTTCTGGAAGTCGGGTAGATGACGTTCCGTTTTTTGATAAAGTGGTTAAACCAATAATAAAGAAGTTAATTGATAAAGATGTTCCAATTTTGTATCGTAATTCTGATAATTCAATTAATTTAAAATTTCTTTCAATATTTTTATTTGATTTTATTTCTAGTTTTGGTTATCCTGTTGGTAAAAAGGGTAATAAGTTATTTATTCCTAAGGTGTTTTATGAAAAGAATTTGGTTAAATATGTTCTTCAGGGATTTTTTGCTACTGATGGTTCTTTAGTTATAACTGATAATAATGGGACTATTTACCCCAGAGTTGAGGCTAATGGAATTGCTAAAGATTTAATTAAAGAGATAAGTGATTGGATTAATTTGCAAGGAATTAAATGCAATCTTTATTTGGCAAAAAGAAAGAATATTAGACCGAGTGATTTCAGGAGAAATATGGAGCAATTTAGGATTCAAATAAATGGTAAAAAGGAATTAATGAAATTTATTGATAAGGTTGGATTTGTGAACCCTAAACAAATTGAAAGATTAAATAAGTATATGGCGGTACCGAGGGTTGAACTCGGGACCCCGGCCTTATGAGAGCCGTGCGCTACCGCTGCGCTATACCGCCAGAATTATCAACTAAATGGGGTTTAAAAGTCTTATCTGAAAAGTATAAAAAGGTGAATTTGTATTAATTTGTATGGTGGTTGGAGAACTTATTAATGGAACTGGGGTGAATGTTACTGCTGGATTGTCTCAGGTTTTTAGTCCAGTTATGGGTATTGTTAAAGCAGTAGGAATTGTTTTAATAATTTATTTAGTATTCTTAATAGTAAAATCAATTACTAGTATTAAAACTAGCCTTAGAGTTAAGTCTATTGCAAAGAATGTTTCAGAGATAAATCTAAAGCTAGATAAATTAATAAAAGAAAAAAAGAAAAAGTAGTTTTTAGGCTTTAGCTGTTTTTGTTTCCAATGTTGGTTTGTTCATTCTGGCCATTAGTGCAAGGTCGTGTTCATCCATACCCCACCCAAGTTGATGTCCTGGTTTTGATAGGTTTGTTTGTTCGTAATTCCACCATTGTGTTTGTTCGTAGTCCATGTTTTTTCTCCTGTATTTAGTTGTGTCTCAGAAGTTTCAAACAGAACCTTAAATTTCTTGTGTAAAAAGCGAGATAATTTAAAGGTCTGTAAAAAAACTTAATTAGAGACCTTTAAAGCAAAAGCTAATTTGGAAATCATACAAATATAATTCCTATTAGTGTTTTGCATGAGTATTTTATAATTAGCTAGTTTATAAATTTTTGCATGTTAGTTTGTTACGCGACGATGATTTTGGGGTTTTATTAGAAAATAATTGATATTTTTAGATATTTTAGGTAATAAAAAGAAGTCTGGGGCGCGTTTGTTGGAGTTTTTCTTTGGGGGCTGGAGGAGGATTAAATTATTAATTATCTGGTTAATATAATACTCGCTTCTTCGCGCTGCTCATTCGCTGAAGCAATTTGGTGAGAGTTTTTCTTTAGCCTTTGAAAGATTTTCTTTGAACAGGTTGAGAGAAAGCTTAACGGGGATGTTGAAGTAGATTTGACATGTTTAATTGTATAATATTAATAAAACCAAACTTATTTAAAACTAAAAAATATCTAGTGATATGGTGAAAAAGGGGAAGAGTATTATCTCTGCATTGGGTATTATAACTGGTACTGCGATGGGTGCAGGATTTTTAGGTATTCCTTATGTGATTGCAAAATCTGGTTTTTTAATTGGAGCTTGTTTATTGCTCTTAATTGGAGCTTTTATTATGTATCTTAAGCTTTGTCTTGGGGAAGTTATTCTAAGAACAAGGGGGAATCATCAGATGACTGGCTATGCTGAAAAATATCTTGGAAAATGGGGAAAGTTGGCTATGTTTTTAGCAATGATTTTGGGAATTTTTCCTGCGCTTAGTGCTTATTTGATTGCTGAAGGGCAAACTTTATCTTATGTTTTTAGTGGTGGTTTGAGTTATGCTATTTATTTTTCTCTTGGTTTTTGGGTTTTGATGGCTTTTTTTAGTTATATTGGATTGACTGCGTTAAAGAAGTTTGATAGGTTTGGATTATTTATTGTTTTAGGATTAGTTGCTCTTATTTTGGTATTCTTTTTTGGAAGAGTAAATTTTACTAATCTTTCTTATGTTAATCCTAGTAATTTCTTTATGCCTGTTGGTGTTATTTTATTTTCTTTTTTAGCATTTTCTGCAATGCCGGAGGTTGTTAGGGTTTTGCATGGAAATGAGAGATTGATGAAGAGGACGATTATTTTGGGAATGTTTATTCCGTTTGTTGTTTATTTTATTTTTTCTTTTGTTGTTGTTGGTAATTTTGGTGAGAAAACACCAGAGATTGCGACACTTGCATTGGGTAGATTTTCTTCTATTTTGGCTGTTGTTACTTTATTTGCTGGTTTTTTTGCTTCTAGTATTGCCATAAGGGATATGTTTAGATTTGATTTTAAAACAGGAAGGTTTTATGGATGGATGATAGCAATATTGGTTCCTTTGGTTTTGTTTTTATTAATAACTTTTTTTGAGCTAGTTTCTTTTGTCCAGTTATTATCTCTTGCGGGTGTTGTTTCTGGAGGATTAACAGGAATTTGTGTGTTGTTAATGAATAAGAGGGCTAAAGAAAAAGGTAGAAGGAAGCCAGAATATTCTATTAAAATGAGTTGGCTTAAGATAGTAGTTATTTCTGCTTTATTTATTACAGGTGTTGTATTAGAATTGGTTCTTTAGATAGATTTATATAAAATTAATCAATGAAACTTGATGGAAGAGAAGTTTAAACAGCGAATAGGTTATGCGGGAGATATAAAAGATATTTCTTTAGATATTTGCAAGAATTATAATATTGGTATGTTTGTGTCTAATAAGTTGGTTTTGGTGGGTTATGAAGATTTTAATTATATCTTAGAGACTTCTGGTGGAAAGTTTTTGGTTAAGGTATTTGCTAGCTTTAGAGATTTGGCTGGTTGTCAGAGGTATGTTGAGATAATTGATAAAATGCTTGAATCTGGTGTTTCAACTCCGAAATTATTAGCTAATTCTAGCGGTAGCTGTTTGCATGCTATTAAAGTTAATGGGGTTAATTTGAGATTGTGTGTTATGGATTTTATTGAAGGAAAGACTTTTTTTGAATCAGGTGATAAATTAAATGAAAAAGAAAGAAGGTTTTTAGCAAAAGAAGTGGCAAAGATTAATTCAGTTGATATTAAACCGGTGTTTGTTGATGATGAGTGGGCAATTGTGCATTTTGCTAGGGAGTTTAAAAAGAAGTCTAGGGTATTGTCTAAAGAAGATATTAAGCTTGTAAGTCCCTTGGTCGAGGAATTTAGTAAGTTGGATATTGATAAATTGCCTTATTGTTTTGTCCATGGAGATGTTCTTGTTACTAATGTAATTAAAGATAAAAATGGGAAGCTTTGGATAATTGATTTTTCTGTTTCAAATTATTATCCTAGGGTTCAGGAATTGGCGGTTTTGGCATGTAATTTGTTTTTTGATGAAATTAGTAGAGAGAGGAGTGAGAATAATATTAAAATTTTATTAGAAGAATATCAGAAAAATGTTAAATTAGCTAGTGAGGAGTTGTTTTTATTTCCTTTTTTTGTAAAACTTGCTCATGCTATGCATATTTTATCTGCAAGCTATGAAAAGGTTGTAAAACATAATAACTCTAGAGAAAATGAGTATTAATTAAATCAGGGTAGAATGGGGCTTAAGCAGTTTTCTTAGCAAGAACAATATCAAGTGTAGAAACATTAACTTTTTTGCCTTCTTTGTTTTCGAATTCTTCTGAGTCTATTTTGATTTCTTTTACATAGATATTTTGGTCTTTAAGGTGCTTTTTTGCTGCAACTTCTGCTACATCTACTGCTTTAGAAATAAACTTGCCTCTTGACTTGATTGTAACATCCGGAGCGTTGTTTGTGGTAAACTGCATTACAACTCCTGTAACGTAATTCATAAAAGGTTTTCCACCTATAAAAACTATATTCTCTTCTGTTTTTCTTTTTTCTTGTTCACTCATTTTAGTCTTCACTATTTTAATTAACAGGATTATCTTGGATTAACTTATGCGTATTTCTCTTGATTCTAGTTATATAGCCAGCAATCTTGTTTTTCATTTTTTTACTAGGCATAGTGTTTCCTAGAGCATTCTGATTAGCATCAAATTTGTCACCAAAGCTTTCTGGTGTTGTTTCTACTAGCTTTCTAGCTGTTCTTTTGATTAGTGTGGATTTTATTCTTCCCATAATATTATGTTCTTTAGGGGGTTTAAAAAGATTGTTGTTTGGTGATTTTGGGGGTTTATTGGGGTTGTATTAATTATCTCATATAACTTATTTTTTGCGCGTTTATTCGTTTATTATTAGCTGATTAGGGTTTTAAGAAGAGGGGTTTTTGCTTAAGGAAATTAATTAGGAGTTATATTATATCAATTCTGGTTAGTGCTTTGTAGGCGTTGATTTGGTCTTGCATTTTCTTTGAGATTTCACCTTTGCATAGTATGAAGAATGGGAGTTTTAGGAGACTTGCTTTTTTATGAGCTTTAATTACATCTTTTTCATCAACTCTTTTTTTGTCATAAGCAAATAGAAGGGTTATTTGTTCTGGAGCAGAGTTGAACCGTATTTTTGCTATTATTTGTTTTTGGTTGTATTCTTCTATGCTAATTAGTTCTATGTTTTTGTTTATTAAAGATGCTTGAATTTCTTCTAGGAATTTTTCTTGTTGTTTGTTTTTTGGATGGACTGTATGAATATGTTTTGGCTTAACTTCTAATGGTTTTTCTATCTTTATTTCTATTATTTCTTCTTTTGGTGTTGGAATTGTAATTGTTTGTGGGGCTTCTAAGATTTTCTTTGCTTCTTCTTCTACTTCTAGTAGTTTTTGTTTTTTAATTTCAAATTCGTGCTGTTTTCTTTGGGCTTCTATTTCATTTATTTTTTCTTGATGTATGCCTTCTAGTATTTTTTGGCCAATTACTCTTTCGCCGATTGCTATTTCTTCTTCATCAGCTATTGCTTCTTGTATTTTTTCATTTGGAACAGTAAAGAATTTCCAGAGGGTTTTACCTTTTGATTGAACTGGTATTGCAAAATCTTTTATTTGTCTTAAAGCTACTCTAATTTTTGGTTCTTGTTTTTCATCATCTAGAATTTTGTTGTCTTTTAGTTTTTTGAAGGCTTCTCTTTCTACGTGGTTTAGATTATCTATGAAGTTTTCTAGTTTTGCTTCTTGCCCTGGTATGAGGTAAAGGGGGGATGAGCCAACTCTTAGGTTACTTAGTTTAATTTTTCTTTCTTTAAGTAGTTCTGATAGAATTGCTGATGCTAGCATGGGTTCTATGCCTACTGCTTTTGAGACATGAACAGGTAAACTAGGGCCTCTTTCAGATATTGAAGACATGATTTTGGTTTTGATTTCCTCTACATTAACCATAGATTAAGATGCAAACTCGAATTTATTAAGATTATGGTGTTGATTTTAAACTCTTTTCCAGGCGACTTCATAGTAGGAAACATCACCTTCTTCGTCTACTACTGCGATGAGGAGGTTTTTATTGACACTGTGGGCAACACGATTTTTTGCAGAGAAATCATGCCAGGTCATTGCTTGGTTTTCTGAAACTGGAAATAGAATCCATTTTGCGTGAGTTTCTCCTATTTCTGAGCCCGGAGTATATACTCTAAACTCTGCTCCAAATTTTAGGGCTGTTTTTACAATATATCCTTTTTCTCTTAGGTCTTTAAAGACAGAATACTTTATGTTGAATTTTTTATCTATTTTTTCAAATAATTGATTTACTTTTTTTTCTGGAAGTTTTTTGTTTTTTGAGTCAAGAAGTTCTAGTTTTTTATTTTCAATTAGGAATAGTGTTTCTGGCAGTGTATATTGAATCTTTTCCCCAATTTTTTCTCCAAATCTTTGGGATGCAAATAAATCTGTTGCAGATGTTGAATTGCTCGAGATTTTTCCTCCCGAGATGATTGCTTGAATTTTTTCCATGTGTTGATGAGGAAAGGTAGATATTTAAAGTTTTATTATTTGATATTTTAAAGATGGTGAAGAAGATTGTTGTGAATGATTTAATGCAGAAGAGTTATTATTATTATTTAACCGAGCCTGAAGGAAAGAATTTCCATCCAGATTTTGGGCCGGAACTTAGTCCTAAACAGATGCTTGAGTTGGGGGTTTTTGGAGGGAGGTATATGACTGACTGCAAAAAGGAGTTTCCTGCTTCGTGGTTTAGAAAGGCTAAGCTTTGTCATGAATTTCATGATGCTAAACTTAATTATTTTGGAGTTAATGCTTCGCAGCCACTTTCGGTGTGGAGAAAGAATGGCTGGATAAATTCTCAAGATCCGCGTGGATGGTTTCAGTGGTATTGCAGATACTATGCCGGGAGAAGAAGCGATGACGATTTGAGGCAGATAAGAAGGTGGAAGGCAATTGTCAGACATATTGGTGCTTTGAAGAAGAATTGTAAGAGGGGAGATTTATCCTGCCGGCCCGTTCAGAGACAGGCAATTCTTCACTGGGCTTATGATTCGAGGAAGATGTAGTCATTAGGTATTTAAAATGAGAGATTCTTTGATTTTTATGAAAAGAGCAATTATCATCCTGTTTATTTTATTGGTTTTCTCTCCATTTGTAAATTCTTTAGATTGTCCTCTGGGAAAAGTAAATGATACCTATCCTGGAGATTGTGGTCTTTATACAGATTTGAATAAAGACAGCGTTTGTGATTATTCTCAAGAGCTTTCTCCTCTTCCGGGTGTTAAAGATAATGGTGACGTTGTTCCGACTAAAGAGTATTATTTTCTTGAGATTGCGGGAGTTTCAGTTGTTTTTTATATAATAAGCTTTTTGTTGGCTAGGAAAAATATTATTTCGATTGTGCTTCATCGAAGGTTTTGGAATTTTCTTTTACTAATTAGTTTTTTAGGAGTAGGCATCTCTGGAATTTTACTTGTACTGAACTTAAACTATGGGTTTTTAGTTGATTGGCCGTTTAGTATGTTATTCTGGCATGTTGAGACGGGAGTCGTTATGACTCTAATTTCTATTTTCCATATATTTTGGCATTTGCCTTATTTTAAGAGTTATTTCAAAAGACGAGGATAGTTGGTTATTTCTTGTACTTATCCCAGATAGAATAAAAATAACTTTTGAATGACTCTGCCAAACCTGCTGAATAAATTAAAAAAAATGAATCTTCTTCTCCCCATGAACTTAGGAATATCTTGTCCTGAAAAATAGAAACATCTAACGGGACTGGAAAATTTACAAACAGAATATCTATTATTTTTGAAGATTCTTTTAGCTTTTCTTTTGAAGATTCGGGAGCAATAGCTTTGGAGATGATTCCTCTTTTTCTTCTTTCTTTTTCAAATTCTTGATAGTATCGAATAATGTGTTCGTATTTTTCAAGATTTTTTGCTCCTAGGGAAAAGATAAGATATTCGTCTCCTTTTTTTGAATCTGCAATAAACTCTTGAAGTGCATTTTTGAAGCCTGAAAATCCTCTAAATATTTTTGCTTCTTGTTTGTCTAGTGGGATATTAAGTTGCAATAGGTTGGGGAGTATTTTTTCAAATCTTTTTTTATTTTCATCTATTGATTTTTCAATATTTTTTGGGCTTGTGGCTTGATAGTGTTTTACTTTGCCTTCTATGATAAATGATACAAGGCCCTTTTCGATTAGGCGGGATAGTGTTCGGTGTACTATTGAGTTGTGTAGTTTTGTTTTTTGCAAAATTGGTCCTGCAGTGGTTCTGCCTAAAGAGAGAAGTGCAAGGTAGATCTTTATTTCTGCGCCTGTAAATCCTAGGTCTTCTAAAATCTTGGTGTCCATATAGTCCTATATGGGACTACAATTATTTAAATATGATGTATCTAATATACTATTCTATAGGAGTAATAAAATGAATGAAGAAAAGTTTGATTCGAGCAGGTATGTGAAGATATTTGAAGAACTTTATGAGGGTCAGCTTAGGGCATCAGCTGATAGAGGGATAGCTTTATTGAAAGGTAAGCTTTCAAAGACAACGGCTGCTTCGGATGCATATGATTATCTTAAAAAAATTGATGGTCTTACAAGTTATATCAATGCAAATCTTGAAAGATTATTGGTCGGGCAGTCTTCGCATAAGTTTCTTCCCGTTAGAGCATTTAGGGTGAAATATCATGGATATGCTAGTTTTTCTGAAGCCATTGGAGATTTCAGAAAACAGGCAAAATTAAGTTCTTCGAGATTGGCTGCTTATTCTAGAATCTCGCCTCGTACTTTATTGGCTTGGGGTCATGGAAAAAGGGCTTCTCGTCGTGATGCTGTAACAAAGTTGTTGAATGTTTTTGACATAGACCCTCCTGAAAAAAGGCAAGAACTGGAAATGCTTGCACTTCACTCGTGACAAAATGGCAGATAATATTGTTCGCAATTTAATGCAGGGAGTGTATTCTACAAGGCTAAGGGCCGGGATAGAGAGAACTATTGAGCATATAAACGCAAGAGCGTCCGAGATTGATAGTGCAGATTCTAGGGGAATGTTAAACTTGATTGGTGCTCTAGACCTTTTGACAGAACATCTTGAAGATGGAAGAGTTGTTTCATTTTATGAACAACTTGCGCAAGGAGTTTTGAAGAGTGGAAAGTATGATGTTTCTGTGCGTGCAGATTATCAAACGATTGGTGAAGCAATAAAAGATTTCAGAAAACAGGCAGGGATTTCTAATTCTGCACTGGCTGAGATTTGTAAGGTTTCTACGCAGACCATTGTAGCTTTAGAGAAAAATTATTCTCGTAGTAGGGGTTTAAGGAGAGATGTGAGAGAAAGAATTATGGGCGTGTTTTCAGTTAATCCTCCAGAAAAATACAATTTTGTTTATGGTTTGCCCGTCAATGTGAATAAATTGTGAGCAGTTTGGTTTTAGTTTTAGCTTTCATCCAAAATCTTTTCAATATCTTCTATCTCTTTTGGAGTGAGCTCTTCCATTGCCATGGTGTAAAGGACTTCGTCTTCTTTGTTGATGTGTTCTCTTAGTTTTTGTATGATTATTTTTCCGTGGGTTAGAAGTGCTTGTTTTAGAACCGGTTCACTACCCGAGGAGATTGCTTGGGTAACTGCTTCTTTATGCTTTTTCAGTTCGCCGTGCTCGAGAAGCATTGTTTTTACTGGCATGATAATTTTTTCTTTTTTAAGAATAGGGAAGATTTTTTCTTCTTTCAGTTCGTGCTTATCCCAGACTTCTCTTAGTTTTTTGAATGTGTGTATAAAGTTAGGATAGTTTATCTCTCCGTTGTTTGCAATTTCTTCAATTTCAAGGAGCTCTTGCTCTATTGCACGATGTTCTTCTTCGAGTTTTTCAAAGGGGTTTTCCATTATAGATATAGGTAAGGGGAGTTTATATTTTATTCTAACATGCCACAAGCGGCTTCGATGTCTCGGCCGCGGGCCATTCGAGTAAAGCATTTCCAGCCTGCTTTGATTATTCCTTCTCGGAACCTTTGAAATGCTTCAGGGTCGGCTTGCTTTAGTTTTCCTAGTTCATTGAATTCAATAAGATTAAACATTGTTTGTTTTGGCCATTTGAATGAGATAAGCTTCTTTAGGTCCTGGTCTCGGTCGTTGAAATCTTTGATTAGGGAATATTGGATGAGGATTGTTCTTTTGTTTCTTGATTTTACGCATTTACTCGCGAATTTTACAAGGTCTCTGACTTTTATGTTGGAATTAACTAGCTCTTTTCTTCTTGCGTCAAATGGAGAATGCAAGGATATTGCTATTGCGTATGGGAGATCTGCAAGTTTGTCCAGATTTTTTATGCCTGGGGTGGAGAGGGTTATGTGGTTGTAGCCTAATTCTACGGGGTATTTGTGGAAGTAGTCTGCCGCTTTTTCTACCTCCTTCAGATTTAGGGAGGGCTCTCCCATTCCCATGAATACTATTGTGTTGGGGTTCTTTCCTATAATTTTCTTAGCTGTTTCAAACTGTTCAATTATCTCTCCGGCAGTTAGATTTCTCTTAAAACTTTTTCCTGAGAAGCAGAATTTGCATCCAACAGGACAGCCAATCTGGCAGGAGACACAGAGAGCATTCTTTTCGTCTTTTGATGGAATAATTACAGAATGGTAGCCTTCTTTGTAGGTGATTTTTATCGTCCCGTCTTTTGATGTTTGGGTTTTGTAGTTCATTTAATTTTTAGATTTAGGAGTTATAAAAATATGTTGTTTAGTAGATAAATCCTTATAATCTTGAGGCACTTAGATATCTCATGGGAAGAATATTCAATCTCAAGCAAGGGTTGGTAGGTCTTGCTATTCTGGTTTCTATTGGTGCTGGCTATTTTGCAGGGATTAATAGCAATTCTAATCGGAGTTATGTTAGGGGATTTGATGATGGCTCTTGTGTACAGAGAATAGTTGTTCGGCGAGAGGCCTTAAAAGAGGCTTGCGATTTGATGAACTGGGCAGTTCATGAGCGTAACTATGAGTTTGATTATTCTGATCCCAAAGCTATAAAGTTGGGAAAGCTTTCTGAGGAAGACATTGTTAATTGTTCTGCTAGTTATAGAAATGCGATTAATGAAATTGAGAGGGCGGGGAATGAGGAGTCAAGAAGTTTGGAGGGTAGGGCTAGGGCGATGAGAGATTTTGGGATGAGGAAATAAAATAAAAAAATAAAAGATTAACTGAGGTTTAATAAAATCAATTGGTTATTGTTGTCTATGTCAATTTGACAAGTGCAATTGGCTAGATGTTTTTCTTGACTTTTATTTTTTGTTTATCAAGTCTAGAATTCTTCGGTAGACTATCTTTGGTTAAGTAATTAGCTGGGCCCAATACTGAATTTCTGGCCATGTTGTCTTCTTCTTATATAAATAAATAATTTTATTGTAAACTAATAGCCTAGAAAAAATAAATCTTCAAAAAGGTTGTTTCAAAAAAGACAGCTTCAAAATAAATATCCTCTTGTTTTTAAGGTTTCATGGAATTAAAAAGATTAAGAAACGCAGGGCAAGAAGATCACTCAAAAGTTTTCTTCAGTTTATTTTTATTAATTCTCCTGATTGGATCGCTGATCCCAATTGAAGCAGCAGCATTACCATTATCAGTTAATCCAATTGCAATGCAGGTAGGAGGCATTGGCACGCCAATATCTTTTTCAGTTATAGCAAATGGCGGAACTGCACCTTATACATATTCATTAGATGCAAATGCCCCTGCATGGGCAAGCATCGATTCTTTAACTGGAATATTTTCTGGAATCCCTGATGCTGTTGGGGCATATAATTTTAATGTAGTT
>Ga0247842_10004691_pt1 | contig 16867 bp, 14 predicted proteins | sample LaCruzMarch2015__3_FD_192411 | JGI IMG/M metagenome (GOLD analysis project Ga0247842, IMG submission 192411) | Freshwater microbial communities from meromictic Lake La Cruz, Castile-La Mancha, Spain - LaCruzMarch2015_19m | ecosystem: Environmental > Aquatic > Freshwater > Lake | place: Spain...
CATGGCGGAGCGAGAGAATTTCTAATGACGAATGTTATCGGTGTTCATACGATTCTTGAGGCGGTAAAAAAGTTTGGCACAAAAAAATTTGTTCAGATTTCTACCGACGAAACTTTTGGTTCGGTCGATTTGGATGAAGACAGGCATTTTAAAGAAGATAGTCCGTTTGCGCCCAATGTTCCTTATGCGGCCGCTAAGGCAGGTGGAGATTTAATGTGCCGAGCGTATTTCAAAACCCATAAAGTTCCAGTGATCGTCACTCATTGTTCAAATAACTACGGTCCTTATCAGTTTCCGGAAAAGATGATTCCTTTCTTTCTCTATCGGGCAATGGCGAATGAGAAAGTTCCTCTTTATGGCGACGGAATGCATATGCGGGATTGGATTTTTGTAGAAGATCACTGTGTGGCCATTGATAATATTTTGCAAAATGGCGTTCCGGGGGAAGTCTATAATATCGGCGCTAACCAAGAAAGGCATAATATCGATGTGGCAAGAGCGATCCTAAAAATCTTGGGCAGAAAAGACGATCTCATTGTTTTTGTGGACGAACGACCTGGGCATGATCGCCGTTATTCTATCGATACAACAAAAATCAATCAGCATCTTAAATGGACACCGACTAAAATTTTTGAATCAACTCTTCCTGAAGTAGTTGATTGGTATTTGAATAATCAATGGTGGGTAGAAGGAATCAAGAAAAGAGGAGAAGGATTTAATGTACACATCCGAAAAACATAGTGCTATAATTTTCCCTGTCTGCCGGCCGGCAGGAATTTTCAATTAAAAATTAAGAAATTGAATAATTGATTAGAAATTAAAAATTAGAAATTAGAAATTTATGAATATCATTCACACTAACATTGATGGTCTGGTGGTAAAGCTCAACAAAGTTATTGGCGATGAGCGTGGTTATTTATATGAAATTGCGCCAGGCGGAAATGACAATGAATTAATAAACGGGAAAATCGGCAATATTTATAGTTCAACGGCCACTCAAAAAAGTATCGCCCGTGGCGGTCATTATCATCATAAACTTGTAGAGCATTTTTATACCTTGTCTGGAACCTGTCTTTGGATATTTAAGGATTTTAGAGATGATTCAAAAACAAAAGGAAAAACCTTTGCTATTTTAGCCGGAGAAAAAGACGAAAATATCAATATGAAAGGTATTAATGGCTATTTTCTCCCAGAATCAATGGCGCAAATTTTGGTACCGGCAGGCGTTTATCATGTTTTTTATCCTTTAACCGATAAAAAAGCTGAAGTCTTAGCGATCACCAATCTGCCTCATGACAATGATGACTATGTTCGCCTTGATACGAAAGAAGACGAAGACATGAGTAAAATTTTAGACAAAATAATTCACTAGTCATTCTGACCCGCCTTTGGCGAGGGAAGAATCTCGTGTAAAACCCATTAAATAACTAGATCCTTCGGTCGCCTAAGGCGACCTCAGGATGACATTTAATATTAAAAAAACAGAGAATTATCTCTGTATTTTTTTATTTTTTTCGAATAGCAATAAATAAACCCACAAATCATTGACTTTCGATATGAAATATGCTATAATGGGTAGTGAAAGGGAAGTTAGATAGTTCTCTTCATGTCACAATAAAGCCATCACAAGGAGGCAGGAGATGACTCAGGTCGCTGTCGTGGATGTCGGGACAGGGCTTTCGGAAATGAAAAGCCTGATTCAAGACCGAGTCGCAACGAGTCAGCAAAAACTCACATGGCAGATCGCAGTCCATCGGGCTTGCGATTTCGATGCTGTTGTGGGTGCGTGGCTGCTCAAGCGATTTGGCGAAGATCTGATTCCCGGCATTGGAGAGGCGGAAATCATCTACTGGGAAGCTGGCACGGCGCCAGACGGAAAGAGTTGGCAAGAATGGTTGTCCGAGGGAGTGATTGCAGTCGATGTCGGCGGCGGGCCACTAGATCACCATCCTCACAGCGTTGCTCCCGAAGATTGTGGGACAACGCTGGTAGCGAAACTGCTGGAGATCAGCAACGAGGATTCGGTGATTGGAAAGCTGTTGGCTTATGCGCTAAGAACAGACCAGGAAGCAGAAGGTTATCCGTTTGGTCTCGCCAATATGGCGAAGCTGTTCGGAGACTTCGAACATGGGTATGGCACGATTGTGCCATTGGTCGAAGCTTGGTGCGAGAAACAGCAGCGGTTCTTTCTGCAAGACTACGAAGGACAGCGACTCGAAAAGCGTTGCATTCCTTACGGAGCCAATGGTAGGAAGCTGACGCTAGTTGTCGGGCAATGCAAAGACATCGACGCGAGCACGCTGTTTGCAAAGGCAGCGCGCTTGCAGACCGGTGACAATGCGGATGTCGTGATTACTGTCCTTGGAGATGGGCATGTCCAGATCACAAGCAAGCCGGGTGTCGATTTTCGAGACATTGCTGCACTAGTCAGAATGGCGGAGGACGAAGCCAGAGGGATTGATCCAAGAGAAAGGATGGATCTTGAGATGGAGGGTTCTCTTGAGAACTCTCCGTGGTTCTTCTGGATCGGCAAGTTCTATGGCAACCCGCAGTCGTTACTGAATGGTTCGCGACAGGCGGCGGGGATTGAACCGACGAAGTTGTCGGTTCAAAGGGTCACGGAACTTGTGGTTCTGGCTCTCTCAATGGGAGGGCATTATCAGAGAATCCACTGTGGAAACTTCTGTGCTGGCGAACGCTGCCTCTACCATCATCTTGAGTGCGTTCGTTGCCGCTTTATGTGGCAAGTTCTTCCTGCTTAAGGAGTGAACAGAAGAGTCGAGAGGGGATGTAGTTTATCCCCTCTCTTTTTTTATTGATTGCATTTTTCGAATTTTATATCATACACGAGATTCTTCCCCTGCACCATACGGTACAGGGTCAGAATGACCCTCCTCCGCCCTTCGGCAAGCTCAGGGCTTCGGACACGGGCGAGGCCCTCCTTCGCTATAAAGCTACGGACGGGCGAGGCAAATAGATATTGATTTTAACGGGTCAATGGATATTGGTTTAACGGGTCAAATGGAAGAAATGACCCGTTAGAATATAATACAAAAATTTTGCATAATACACGAGATCCTTCCCCCGTACCATGCGATACAGGGTCAGGATGACATATTCTGGATTCCTGCTTTTGCAGGAATGACAGAAAGAAACAAAGGAATGACCCTCCTCCGCCCTTCGGCAAGCCTGCCTGCCGGCAAGCAGGCTCAGGGCTACGGACGGGCAAGCATATAAATAAAAATTCTACCTATGTAGTAAAATCACGGTGTTTGATTTAAGGACAAAAAAAGATTAGAATAGAATATATTTGTATATTTCACCATAATGAAAAAAGTTATTGTTTATTCGACGCCGACTTGTCCGTATTGTGTTATTGTAAAAGAGTTTTTAAAGAGCAGCCATGTCGAATTTGAGGCCAAAGATGTTGCTTCAGACGATGCAGCCAGAGAAGAAATGATAAAAAAGACTGGTCAGTTGGGAGTGCCGGTGATTGATATTGAAGGAGAAATTGTTATTGGGTTTAATGAAGAGAGAATCAAAGAACTATTGGGAATAGAATAGAAAAGAAACGAAAAATGTAAAATTAAAAAATAAAAACAACAATTTAAAAGTTAAATCAAAATACCAAAACTCAAATTTCAAATCAATTTCTAATGACTAATTTCTAATCAATACTCAATGTCAGATGCCTAATTTGAAATTGGAATTTGGGATTTGATTGGACATTAGAAATTTGGAATCAGACATTGTGGATACCAACTTGTAAGGAAAAAAATTAATTATTTTTAAATTAAACTATCTATTATGTACGACCTTGTCATAATCGGCGCTTCGGCAGCGGGAATGTCGGCTGCGATTTATGCCTCAAGATCGGGGCTGAAGTTTTTAGTTGTTTCAGAAAATATTGGAGGAAATGCTGCTAAAGCCGGTCTAATGGAAAATTATATGGGGTTTAGTTCGATTTCGGGGCTGGAGCTTGCGAAAAAATTTGAAGAACATTTTAGAAGCAATAGCCCTGAGGTTGTATTGGGAAAAGTTTCTGAATTGACAAAAAAGGGTGAGGGATTTTTGATCAAAATTAACGACAAAGAATATGAGACGAAAACGGTTATTATTGCATCGGGCGCAAGATATAAAAAATTAGAAATTCCTGGAGAAAAAGAATTTTCCAATAAAGGCGTGAGTTATTGCGAAACTTGCGATGGACCGATTTTTAAAGGAAAAAATGTCGCTGTTGTTGGCGGAGGAAATTCTGCTCTCAAAGCGGCTCTTTCTCTTTCCCTAATTGCTAATAAAGTTTATATTTTGACAATTGGAGAAGTGATAAAAGGAGAAAAGACTCAAATCGATAAAATTAAAAAATTGGGGAATGTTGAAACTATTCATCAAGCCAAAACATTGGAGTTTTTTGGCGGAAGTTTGTTAAATAGTATTCTTTATAAAGATTTAGCGTCTGGCAAAGAAAAGGAAATTCAAGTTGAAGGAGCTTTTATTTATGTTGGGCTTACGGCAAACACTGATTTTATAGATAAAAATCTTGGAGTATTGGATAAAAAAGGAGAAGTTGTGACTGATAAATTTGGCAAGACCCGAGTTCCGGGACTTTTCGCGGCTGGTGATGTCACCGATCTGCCATATCGACAAATTTCGATTGCTTCTGGTGCGGGAACAATTGCGCTTTTAAGCGCCCTTGATTATTTAACTGAAAAATAAAATGAATGGATTTTTAGATAATACTCAAAAATTTATTAATGAGGCAGCGACAATTTTGAGACTTGAAACGAAGGTCTTGGAACAGCTTCAATCGCCGAATCGCATTTTGCATTTTTCAATTCCTGTTGAAATGGATACGGGAGAAGTTAAAATGTTTCCTTCTTTCAGGGTGCAACACTCTAATGTTTTAGGACCTTATAAGGGAGGAATTAGATTTTCGCCCCAGGTTGATTTGGAAGAAGTAAAGGCATTGGCTTCGATCATGACATGGAAGACATCGCTTGCTGGACTTCCTTTTGGTGGAGCGAAAGGAGGAATTCAAGTTGATCCGAGCAAGCTTTCAAAACGCGAACTCGAGGAACTATCAAGAGGATACATTAAGGCGATTTTTAATTTTATTGGACCGCATGTCGATGTTCCTGCGCCTGATGTTAATACTAATCCCCAGATTATGGCGTGGATGGTTGATGAGTATTCAAAATTAAAAGGTGAGTTTGTGCCAGCGTCATTTACGGGAAAACCAGTTAAAATTGGCGGATCTAAGGGGCGTGATATTTCAACGGCCTATGGCGGAGCGGTTATTTTAAGAGAAGTTATTAAGGATTATTATCCAAAACTTTTAAAAACATCACCGACAGTTGCAATCCAAGGATTTGGCAATGTTGGTGGAAATACCGCACAGATTTTGAAAAATGCCGGTTTTCGGATTGTGGCGATTTCTGACGCCAAGGGCGGAATTCAGGCAAGTTATAAAGACAAAAAACTCGATCCGGAAATGATTCAGAAATGTGTTAAGAAAAGCGGCACGGTGACGAAATGTTATTGCACCGAAGTGGCTTGTTCGGTCGCGAGTGGCGCTCAGCTTATTTCTAATACAGAACTTTTGGAAAAAGAAGTTGATATTTTAATTCCTGCAGCGATCGAAGGACAAATTAATGAACATAATGCAGACAGAATTAATGCGAAAATTGTTCTTGAAATGGCAAACGGTCCGGTAACGGCTGAAGCAGATAAAATTTTAGAAGAAAGAGGGATTTTAGTGATTCCCGATATTTTAGCAAATGCCGGCGGAGTAATGGTAAGTTATTTGGAATGGTTCCAAAATCTTGAAGGATCATATTGGTCAGAAACAGAAGTTTTAACGCGTGCGGAGAAAATGCTGATTGATGCTTATCAGGATATGAAAAAAATCGCTGAGGATAGAAGAATTAGTTTCAGGCACGCCGCCTATGTAAAAGCGATTGAACGCTTAGCGCGAGAGATGAATTTAAAAAAAGCGAGAAAAGGAATTTAATAAATTAAAAAAAAGAAAAAAAAGAGCATTACTGCTCTTTTTTTGTGAATCGAAAAATTAAGTTATTTATAACTAATACAGACATTAATATTTTTGGAATGTCATCCTGAGCCCTTCGATTGACTCAGGGTAAACTCTGCGAAGGATCCCATTATATATCAGCTATACACGAGATTCTTCTCTCGCCTTCGGCGGATCAGAATGACACCAAATCATAAAGAGTATAAGTTCTACTGGTGCATTATTCTTTCTATTGACAATCAATATAAAAAGTGATAGGTTTCAAGTAGCTGCGTCGCTATAGTCAAGATGTTGTGCTTTGGCGTGTTAACGGGACGCGTCAAAGATGAGGCATCTTAATACCAAGGCGCAGAAAAACAGGAGACAGAAATGTTCGAACCGACAAGCGGGCAGTATAGAGAGTTCTTTAAACAAGCAGGTCTTGGTTATATAACCCAGGACTATATGACAGAAGTCATCAGTGGGGCCAAAGAAAGGTCTTTGGCAATCCTGAAACAGAAACTTTTCGATAGAATCATCAAGCGCGGAGCATCATTAGGTCAGTTAAGGATTTTCAGGTATTTAGTTAAAACCAGTCAATTTGACAAAGCTCGCGAGCTTATTTCTGGAAATGAAGACCTGTTCTATAAAAGCTTAGCTGTAATAGAATTGGCTCAGGCAACTAAAGACAAAAAAGATATTGAAGCGGCTCGAAAGAATTTTGCCGACATTACAATAAATGACAGAATTTCAGAATTAGCAGTAAGCGCAAGAATAGAGTTGCTTACTGAAATGGCGAGGCTGACCAAAGACAGGGCATATTTAGATAAGGCGCTTTCAATAAGTAAAGAGCTTAAAGATGTCTTAAATGATCACAAGATCCATATTGCTCTCATTGTACTTATGGAAAGTTTATTTGAGTTGGGCATGGTTAAAGAAGTGCGCAAGATTGGCTGTCAATTCGGTCTTTGTTATGAAGTTGCTTCAATAACAAAAGAAGAAAAAGATATCGAAAAAGCAAGAGAAGCTATAATTTCTCAAAGCGGAAATGGATGGTTAGGATTTTCTGAAAAAGAGAACATTCGTAGAATGCTAAATCTTGCACGGGCAAGCAAAGAAGAAGAAGATATCGATTTTGCCCTAAGGCTTATTTTAACCGAATATAGCGATAGTCAAGATGTGTTATATGTGGAAATCATTGTAGCCTTAGCACAAATTGGCAATATCGAAAGAGCAAGAGGGTTAACTAATGAAATCTGCAAAGTATATACTGGTTTGCATCCTTATTTTGCAGCATGGGTTGCAATTGCTAGAATAAGCAAGGATAAGAAAGATATCGCCAAAGTAAAAAGCATTTTCAGAGAACGCTTCCACGATCATTTCGTGTCTCAGGCAGATAGAGCAAACGCTCTTGTCGATATAGCAGAACTTACTGGGAATCGACAAGATATCAATCGAGCCCTGGAAGCCATTGAAGAAATGCCCATTCATGATTCTCATGATGAAATTAGAATAGCATCGCTTCAGTTGTCTATCTTAGAAATTTTGTAAGCAGTTAAAAGGGAGATGCCCCGTTCATCTCCCTATTTTTTTGTTTAATATTGTATATAATTGGAGATATTTGAAAAAAGAAAAAAAGGTGGTAATATGGATAAATGATTTTTAGTCACCAACTTTTGAAGTATTAATTTTCATAATTTCATTAAATTAACATGTTTAAGTCGTTATCAGAAAGAACAAAGGTTCGCTTAGCGGTTATCGCAATTTTTGTTATCACTTTTCTAGCAGCTAACTTTGATTTTCCCAATGCTTGGGACAAAACAGCTGATGGTCTAAATAAGGCATTGCCCAATGGAGTTTTCGGTCGTGAATTTCGCCATTTTTATAATAAACCATTCAAATTAGGCTTGGATCTGCAAGGCGGAGCTCATTTAGTCTATGAGGCCGATATGAAAAATATTGCAGCCGCTGATCAAGATCAGGCCTTAGTTGGCGTTCGCGATGTTATTGAGCGCCGCGTTAATCTTTTTGGTGTTGCCGAACCCTTGGTGCAAGTTGATATGTCAGGAGGCAATCATCGTTTAATTGTTGAATTGGCCGGTGTTAACGATATTTCTCAGGCAATCCAGATGATCGGTCAAACGCCGTATTTGGAATTTAAAGAAGAATTGCCGACCGTGGAAAGTGAAAAAATATTAACGGCTATGCTTGGTGAAAACAAAAAAGACTTGACAGCCAAGATTTTTTGTGAGCAGGGCATTAATCTATTCTCTCAATTTATAGCTCAATATGGAGTTGATCCATGTTTTAAAACTACGGGTCTTGATGGAAGAATGTTAAAAAGTTCAGAAGTTAGATTTGATCAGACAACTGGACAGCCGGAGATCTTATTCCAACTTAATGATGAAGGCGCAAAATTGTTTGCTCAAATTACTAAAAGGAATGTGGGCAAAAGAGTGGCAATTTACTTAGATGGTGCTCCAATTAGTGTGCCGACAGTTAATGAAGAAATTCCTTCGGGAGAAGCCAGAATTACCGGAAAATTTACTGTTACCGAAGCTCAGGAATTAGTGAGAAAGCTTAAGGCTGGCGCTCTGCCTGTTCCCATAAAAATCATTAGTCAGCAAACAGTTGGGGCAAGTTTGGGAAAAATTTCTTTAGATAAAAGTTTAAGAGCGGGAATTTTGGGATTCATTTTAATAGCGTTATTTATGATTCTTTATTATCGCTTGCCCGGGGTTCTGGCAACTATCGCTCTGGCGGTCTATGCGGCATTGCTTTTGGCGGTGTTTAAATTAGTGCCGGTCACGCTGACCCTTCCCGGTATTGCCGGATTCATTTTAACCCTAGGTATGGCAGTAGATGCCAATGTTTTGATCTTTGCGAGAATGAAAGAGGAGCGAGAGTTGGGCAAAGACTTGGATCGATCGATTACTGAAGGTTTTCACAGGGCGTGGAATTCAATTCGCGATAGCAATGTTTCAAGCCTGATTACAGCGGCAATCCTTTATTGGGTGGGAGTTAGTTTTGTCAGAGGATTTGCGCTGACTTTCAGCATTGGCGTGCTTGCCTCAATGTTCACGGCGATTACCTTTACGCGTCAGCTTTTGATTTTGGTCGCAGAGACTCGTCTTAAAAATATTCATTGGTTATGGTCAGTAAAAAAACATGATTAAATATAGGAAAATATTTTTTATCTTTTCTGGAACGCTTTCAATTATTAGCATTATTAGTCTCTCAATGTGGGGACTCAAGTTCGGTATTGATTTTACTGGGGGCAGTCTTCTTGAGGTGAAGTTTACGAACGCGACTCAATTTTCAGTTCAAGAAATTAAAGACACACTAGAAGGTCAAAAATTATTAAGTTTAATTATTCAACCAGTTGGAGATGATAGTTTTATGCTTCGTTTCCAGCAATCTGACGAAGCGACTCATCAAAAAGTTTTAACAGATTTAAAGACACTGGCAACTTCAAAGAAACAGACTCTTGAAGAAAAAAGATATGATTCAATTGGACCGGTTGTTGGAAGAGAATTAAAAAGCAAAACTCTATGGGCGATTTTTTTGAGTGCTGTCGGTATCATTAGCTACATTGCCTGGGCCTTTCGCAGAGTTTCTTGGCCAGTAGCATCTTGGAAATATGGCACAACTGCGGTTATTGCTTTAATCCATGATCTTTTAATTGTGACTGGTATCTTTTCAATTTTGGGCAGATTTTTGAATATTGAAGTAGGCGTGCCTTTTGTGGCGGCGTTGATGACAATTTTTGGTTATTCGGTTCATGATACCATTGTTGTTTTTGATAGAATCAGGGAGAATCTAGGTCGTGGAGCCAAAGAAACATTTGAAGTGATTGTCAATAATAGCATTGCCCAGACTTTAGTTAGATCAATTAACACGTCGTTACTAACAGAACTTGCTTTGGTCGCAATTATGTTTTTTGGCGGCGAAACAATAAAAGATTTTGTCTTGGCGCTAATTTTTGGAATTTTCTTCGGTACTTATTCTTCAATCTTTATCGCAAGCGCCTTGTTGGTGACTTGGGAAAACTGGAAACACAGACCCCGTAAAATTCTTAGTAAGCGATAGCGAACTTATGAATTTAACTTTAAACTTTAAACTTTGATTTTGCACTTTGCATTTTTCCATCTTCCGTCAAGATTCTTCAACATTTTTTGAAGAATCTTCCTTTAAACTTGTCTTTCTCTTTTCTTTTTTTAAAAACGCGTTAAAATAGTATTGAGGTGATTTTCATGAAAAGGGTAGGAAAAGAAACAGGGCTTTATCGTATTAAAATTGAAGGATAAGGAGGTTTGGATGGAAGTAAAAATTCCCTATCCTGATGGAGGCTAAAGTATGAAGAATCCATCAGAGAAAAGACGACTCTATGTTATAGTCTTAGTTCTTTTAAGTGTCATAATGAAGAGTTACTTGGTAAATAGAGATACTAGTGGTTCGGGGGACGACGAAGACGGTCCAGACGACGGTGATGACGATCTGTTTTTGCCTCTAAGGAGGTGAAAAGAGAGGCTCGTAGAGTCAAGTAAACCTAACTTCAAAAGGAGCGAGGTGATCCCCGTGAAAACGCAAAAAAGCGTCAAAGCGGGCGATTAATTGGCTGGTACGAGACTGCTCTTTAGTAAGGAGGAGAGCATGAAGACTAGTGAGCCGAAGAAGGAGAAAGATGAAGGATAGTGGGCCGGACGACAGCGAATAAGGAGGACATGATGAAAAGAGCAATGATCGTAAGCTTCTAGGGAGGCGAAGATGAAAAGAATGACTGAAGAAGACGATATGTAGATTTGCAGTTCTTTTGAGTAAAGTACAGGAGATTAGTCAGCGCGCTAATCTCCTTTTTTTGCTTTTTTTAAATATAGTGGTAATATAATTATACACGGTAAGTATTAGTTCAAGGAGGCAGACATGAACAGAGGTCCGCGCGGATTGTGTTTCGGCATCAAGGATGCTGGAGGGCGTGGCAACAAAAGTTCTTGGAGGGGAAAAAGCGATTTTCCTCTCGGCGGGTAGGGAGAGCTCATGACTTACGGTCCAGAAGACGGTGAAGGTGGGGGTTTTGATCATGATTTTGAGTGCTCTCCAAGAGATGGTGGCTAAGGAGAGTCAGTTATGACAAACGGACCATACGATTCTAGCGGCCATCCTCCTAAGGCCATTCTGGATAACAGAGGGCCTTACGATAGTCAGGTTGTGAGTTCTAGCCCGAGAGAAGATGGCGAAGATGGTCCACATGATACAGATGACGGGTGCTCATCAACAGGAGGGATTGGATAAAATGAGAAGAATCGTTTTGATCTAAGGAGGAAGAAATGAGAGTGAGAAAAGTATTTTTGTAGTTTTGAAGAAGATGATATGTAGATTTGCAGTTCTTTTGAGTAAAGCACAGGAGATTAGTCAGCGTACTAATCTCCTTTTTTTGTACGATGAATAAAGGGGGATAAAAGGGACATAGAATATTCGATGTGGTTTTGTTAAAATGAAGAATATAAACTCAAAATAATTTATGTGTCATTCTGAACCCTGTACCGTATGGTGCAGGGGAAGAATCCCGAGATCCTTCATTGCATTCAGGATGACGAACCGAATAATATAGTTAAATATGAAAAAGATTATTAGTTCATTACTTATATTTTTTGGATTATGTTTTTCTTTAACAGTTTTTGCTCAAGAGCGGATTGATAATTTTCAAACTACGATTCAGATCAATCATAATAGCTCGATAAATGTCGAAGAGAAAATCCAATATAATTTTGATAATTTAGAGCGCCATGGAATCTATCGCGATATCCCAATCAAATATAAAGCGCGTGGCGGAAATTTTAGTTTAAAAATTTCAGATATTAGCGTATTTGATGAAAATAATAATCCTTATCAATTCACTTTATCTAATCAAGGCAATGATAAAAGGATAAAAATTGGCGATCCGAATCAGTTGGTGTCTGGCGCTAAAACTTATGTGATTCGATACAAGATTGACCGTGCGATTAATTATTTCAAAGACCACGATGAGCTTTACTGGAACGCGACAGGCAATAAATGGGGAACTCCGATCAATCAAGCATCGGCAAAAATAATATTACCTGAAAGCATAGCTGACACAGAACTACAAATAGATTGTTTTTTTGGAATTCTAGGAAGTAAAGAAAAATGTTCTTTAATTTCAAGACCAGAAAATGCTTTAGAAGTAACTTCTATCAAAGAAATCAGTTTTTTTCAGAATAATTTAAGTATCAAAGAAGGACTGACCGTTGTTGTTGGATTTCCTAAGGGGATTGTTGTAAAGCCGAGTGCCATACAAAAATTCTCTAATATTTTATGGGACAATAAAATTATCTTTTTGCCAATCCTGGTTTTTATTATTTATTTTATAATTTGGTGGAAGAAAGGTCGCGATCCAAAAGGATCAGGGACAATTGTTGCTCAATATGAGGCACCTGACAATTTAACTCCTATTGAAGTTGGCACACTTATAGATAATAAAACCGATAGTCGTGATATTTCAGCTGAAATTATACATTTGGCTATCAATGGTTATTTAAAAATTATTCCTGTAGAGAATAAGCTTCTGTTTTTTTCGACTAAAGATTATATTCTTGAACAATTAAAAAATCCAAACGATCTTGAGAATGAATTTGACAGAGACTTACTCAATGGCTTGTTTCGTGGCTCCAGTACTATCGAATCGAACAATCGGACTTTTAAAACCATTAAACTTTCAAAAATTAATAAAGAACATTTATATCGCGATATTAAATTAGTTAAAAAGGAAATCAAAGAAACACTAATTAAAAAAGAATATTTTGTAAATGATCCCAATAAAATTCAGGGATTATTTCGGGGGTTGGGTTTGATTTTTATTGTTGGAGGCATATATTGGACGGCTTCTGCCCTTGGACTTGGAGTTATTAGTATTATAAGTTTTATTTTAACAGGCATTATAAGTATAATTTTTGGTTATATTATGCCCAAAATGAGCAAAGAAGGGGTTTTAACAAAAGAAAGTATTTTGGGGCTTAGAGAATATATTAGAGTTGCTGAGGCGGATCGGATTAAATTTCATAATGCGCCAGAAAAAAATCCTCAACTCTTTGAAAAACTTTTACCCTACGCCATGGTTTTTAAATTGGAAAATAAATGGGCAGAAGAATTTAAAGACATTTATATTAATCCGCCTGACTGGTATAGTAGCCCGACGGGATCATCATTCAATTCAATGCTCTTTGTTTCCGGTCTTAATAGTTTTACTTCAAGCGCGAACAGTGCCATTATTTCAGCATCCAGCGGTGCTGCCGGTGGGGGAAGTGGTTTTGGCGGTGGCGGATTTTCTGGTGGTGGCGGCGGCGGTGGTGGCGGCGGAAGCTGGTAAATTACCCAAAAAACTTGACATTGGGCTTACGATATGCTAAAATGCTATTAGGAGGATAGAAACTATCCAAAAAACCAAAGGAGGCAGAAGTGAAGAAACTCTGCGAAGATCAGAAGAAGGTCCTGATTAAGGCATTGGCGGCACTGTTCAATGATTTGTTTCTGCAAGACATCGATGATGCAGTGGCTCAAGCCAAAACAGAGATCAGTGTCAAGACCCTTGAAGATCGCAAAAGATTTTTAGGAGAGTTTTTTGACAGCCAGATGAAAACCCTTGAGTCCCGAGACTGTCCAGGGGCTATCATAGAAGCGTTCCAAGCGAAGCGAGATGAAGTGTTGTCCAAAGTGGTCGCAATGGAGATGCCTGAAGGGCATATTCCGTTCATACCGGTGATTCCGCGAAGCTATCTGGGTATCTATGGGCTTATGCCCATGGTCAGAAATGGCGACAAAGTTGGTTTTACCTATCTTAATCCAAACGAGATTACCGATAACGAGAAGACGCCGAAAAGTCCTTACTTCATTTACGATGTGGAAGATGGCATCGGTACTTTGGGAAAAACACCAGAGAGTGCTGGACAACTCATTAAGAAACAGGATCGTTTGTGCCACATTCCTGACGAAGACATTGCTTTGGCTATCCATACGAGTGTATTATCGCATCATTGTCTTTGGAGTACTGGTTCCCGCTGCAAGGTCGCTGACCTTGTGCCGAGTGTCTATCTCTACGACGACGGGCCGGAGCTCTACTGGGACTACACCGTCATCTCGCATAACGAGTGGGGCTCCGCTTCGTGTCGCAGTCGGGCTTAGGTTTTCGGAGTTTTGGTCTTTTTGGTTCCTTGGCCGCCCATTCTATCTACTAGTAGATGGATATTAGGCGGACTTGGCCTTTCGGCGAATGTCGCCGGAGAGTCGATTGAGAAAAACATCATCAGGGAACAGGTCATTTCTGGCCTGTTCCTTTTCTTTTTACATTGGTTTATGATATATTAAAGTCATTCTTTGTTAGGCAAATTCACCCCTCAAGTGCAACACTTGAGATTTTGTTCTTTAGGGATTTTTGAGCCATTCCCATATTTTGTTTTTTAGTTCTTGCGTAAGTTTGTAACTATTAGCATGGCTTAATACTCCAAGATAAGAATTGAAAGATTGTATTAAAGTTTTTTCGTCTATGCTTTCTTGTTTATACTCTTTCACTTTTTGTTTTAACTTTCTGAAAATTCTTTGTTTAGTTTTTGTTCTCATAACAATAGCTTTTGGCAAAATCACATAACCTAAAAAATCAACTCCTTGATGATATTTGCGAATGGTAACTTTATTGGGATGTAAAGACAGTTTGAGTTCTTTTTTAAGAAAAACTTCAATTTTAATTCTCAAATCATCTAAATAATTTTTATCATGATGGACAATAATAAAATCGTCAGCATAACGAATATAATGTTTTATTCTTAACTTTTGTTTTATAAATTGATCCAGTTCGTTCATATAAATATTCACTAAAAGCTGGGATGTTAAATTGCCGATTGGAACTCCTTTTTTGTTTCTTGTGGCGCTAAATTCAGATTCAAAACTTTTGATAATCTTTTTGATCAGCCATAATGCGCTTTGATCCTTAATCCGCTTGGTAATAATTCTAATTAATGTTTTGTGATCAATGGTTGGAAAGAATTTTTTGACATCACATTTCAAGGCAAAACATTTGCCGTAAGTTTGAAAAATACTCCTTAACATATTATTTAGATGGATTACGGCTTTATGAGTGCCTTTTTTCTTGCGACAGGAATAAGAAGCAGAAATAAAGGTCGGATTAAAAATAGAATAGAGTATTCGATGAATGGCGTGATGCACGATTCTGTCCTTAACTTCAGCTTTGTGAATATGCCTTCTTTTTGGATCATTGATATAAAAACCAATATATTTTTCATGCTGATACTTTTTGCTTTTAAGGTCTTCGTGAAGTTCAAATAAATTATCTTCCAGATTAAATTCAAATTTTTGAACATCATATTTCTCTCTTTTGCCTTTTTTGAATTCATCCCAAGCTAAAAGCAAATTTTCCATTGAGACAATATCCTTAAAAATGTTTTTGTAAATTTTCATAATATGCAGAATTTAGAACAAATTTGTAACGAGGCACCTATTCTTAAAAAAACCAATGATCTTTATAAAGAATTTTACCAATACCTTAAAATTTTTCCGAAAAAAGATCAATATATGCTTGGTAGGAAATGCGAAGATTATATTGTATCTTTTATGGAAATAATCTTATTGGCTGTTGGTTCACAAAAACAGGAAAAGCGGGAAAAACTTTTAGAAGCGAGCGTTAAATTTGATGTTCTAAAAGTATTATTTAGGATAGCAAGAGAGCTAAAAATGATAGACAATAAGAAATATCTTAATCTTGAAGAGCGCATTCAGGAAATCGGCAGAATGCTTGGAGGATGGATTAGATCATTACAATAAAAGCGTCCAGTAAGGACACTTTTATGCATATCAGATTTTAGAGGTTGCGACACGAAGCGGATCCCCACTTGTTATTCGAGTTGTTGGTGTTGTTCCAGTTGAGCTTCGGCTTGTTGTCGTAGAGATAGACATTCGGCACATTGTCAGCGTTCTTGTAGCGGGAACCTTAATTTTACTGATTTTTATCTATATATCACTGAAAAAAGAGTTTTACTGGCCAAATGGCCCTATATGCTCAATTTTTCTGTATTTTATATTGCGGCAGCCCAGATGGCACGCGCTTAAAAATCAGTAAGCAGTATCTAAAATCTTATTGCGCACTCGTAACGACCGTAATCGTTACGATTCTGGCAAGTTTCAAAAAGATTTTGGATTTCGGCGATTCCGATCCTTGAATCGGAATACATTAACCTACTTTCTTTTCTAGTGTAGCAGATAATTTTTCACAGTTAAAGATGTTAGGGTTTCTACAAAAATGTTTTTATTTTATCATAATATTTCGATTTCAAATTATATCGTGTTTAGCAGCAGCGGCGGAAGTTGGTAAGTCAGAGACTAATCCTCCGATATATATTTCTCAAAAACTGCCTAGGACGGTCCTAGACAGTTTTATACCCAAAAAGCTTGCCTTTTAATATGAGTTGTGGTATAATGAATAGTGAAAGAGAAGTTGAGGTTTCTTCAAGGCACATAAACAAAAAAGCCAACAAGGAGGCCAAATGGAAAATCTTGTGTTTAAGGTATGGGTACGGGATTATGCTGATCCTGTTCTGATGGAAATGGAGCAGGTAACTCTGATGTTTCTAGTTTGCCAGACCGCAGCAAGCATTCTGCAAGCTTGCGCGGAATATCCTGCGACCGATGATCTAATCGATGGGCCCAGCGGAAGCGGTATCGGTCGATGGCTGACCGCAAGCCAGAATTGGGCCTCGCATGGTTTCACCAATGCTCTACAGAGTCAAGTTCAGTTTCTGTACGCATTGGTGGAAGCTCATGTCAAAGCAGGTG
>Ga0247842_10004693_pt1 | contig 16856 bp, 22 predicted proteins | sample LaCruzMarch2015__3_FD_192411 | JGI IMG/M metagenome (GOLD analysis project Ga0247842, IMG submission 192411) | Freshwater microbial communities from meromictic Lake La Cruz, Castile-La Mancha, Spain - LaCruzMarch2015_19m | ecosystem: Environmental > Aquatic > Freshwater > Lake | place: Spain...
ATGAGCCTCGCCAAAAAAGAATCCGAACTCCGCGACGCGCAAGATATAAAATCTTTATTCGTAACCCTCGGAATGTCAACCCACCAGATTAAAGAACTGTTCTGGGAATAAAAGATAAATAACTAAATTTATAAGTTCGGCTTTTCTATAAATTTCCATGACAGACCAAGCTAAAATACAGCAAATTTTGGAGTCACTTTCACCTCTTGAACGGAACGTAATCCCATTCATAAACGAAGGAACAGCAAAAGAAATCGAAAAAAAATCCGGCCAGGAATTAGTTTCTGTAGTTCGCGCGCTAGGATATCTTGAAACAAAAAGTTTGATAAAAACTGAAACGACGAAAATAAAAATAATTAATTTAGACGCAAACGGCATTTTATACAAAAAGAACGGACTCCCAGAAAGAAAGCTTCTTGAGCTGATAACAAGAAAAAAATCAATCACTTTACAAGAAGCACTGAAAGAATCTGACCTGAATGAAAATGAATTCAAAGTTTCCCTCGGAGTCTTGAAAAGCAAAGCGTTAATCGAACTCAAAGAGGGACGAGTTGTTCTAACTGCAAAAGAAAACGAACTCTCAAAACAATTCATCGAAGAAAAATTTCTCGAATCGGTTCCGCGACCATTTGACAATCTGCAGCCAGAGGAACAGTTCGCGCTGAAAAATTTAGAAAAAAGAAAAAATATTCTGCGAGCTGAAGAAGAAAAAACAATAAAGATAAAAGTCACAGAGCTCGGAAAAGAAATTTTCTCAAATATAAACCGAGTAAAAGAATTAATTGAAGAATTAACTCCGCAAATGATAAAAATAGAATCTTGGAAAGGGAAAAAATTCCGTCGATATGATATTCATTCTCCAGTTCCAAGATTAAATCCGGGGAAAAAACATTTCGTAAATCAGTCAATTGAATACGCGAGAGAAATCTGGAAAGAAATGGGATTTGAAGAAATGTCCGGCAATATCGCAGTCTCATCATTCTGGAATTTCGATGCATTATTCACCGCGCAAGACCATCCAGTAAGAGAAATGCAAGACACATTCTTCATAAAAGATTTGAAAGCAAAACTTCCAGAAAAAAAATTAGTTGAAAATGTTAGAAAAGCTCATGAAGGAAAAATCGAAGGAAGCAAAGGCTGGCAATATATCTGGGATGAAGAAAAAGCAAAAAAAGTTTTAGTCAGAACTCACACAACTTGTCTGTCAGCTCAAACACTTGCAAAAATAAATCCTAAAGAACTTCCAAAAAAATTCTTCGCAGTTGGAAAATGTTTTAGAAACGAAACCGTCGACTGGTCTCACGGATTTGAATTCAATCAGACAGAGGGAATCGTCGTCGATAAAAACGCAAACTTCCGTCACCTGTTAGGATATCTAAAAGAATTCTTCAGAAAAATGGGTTATTCCGAAGTAAAATTCGTTCCGTCATATTTCCCATACACCGAACCGAGTGTAGAAATTTATGGGTTTAATTCAACAAAAAAAGTTTGGATAGAAATCGGCGGCGCTGGAATTTTCCGTCCCGAAGTTTCAATCGCTCTCCTCGGAGAAAACATTCCAATCTTGGCATGGGGCCCAGGATTCGACCGTGTGCTTATGGAATATTATAAAATAAACGACCTCCGAGATTTATACAAAAACGACCTCGCTCAAATAAGAAAAATGAAAATGTGGATAAAATAAAATGATAAACGCAGGAATGAAAAAAATGATTGAAGAGAACGCAATGGGATTTGCAACAACAGATAAAAATGGAAATCCTCATAACATTGCCGTCGGTTACGTTCAAGTCATTTCAAAAGACCAGCTCGTTATATCCAACAATTACATAAACGAGTCAATAGAAAATATAAAATCAAATCCAAACGTCTCGCTCGTTGTCTGGCCTTCAGACTGGAAAGAAAACTGCATCGGCTACGAACTAAAAGGCAAAGCAGAATATTTTACCGAAGGAAAATATCTAGAGCTAATCAAAAAACTCCCAATAAATCAAGGCGAACCATGCAAAGGCGCAATCCTCATCACACTAAATAAAATTAAACCCCTCGCATAATGGCCGGTATAAAATTTCCAAGAAAAGAATTTGAAAAGTTCGTGAAGATAAACAAAGAAATAGAAGAAAAGCTGAGCATGTTTGGAACTCACTTTGAGTCTCTTTCCGACGACGAAATCGAGTTAGAAATAACTCCGAACCGGCCGGACCTTTACTCTCTTCAGGGATTCATGCGCTCATTCTTAAATTTTATCGGAAAAACAAAACCCAAACAATATAAAATAGAAAAATCAGATGCAAAGATAACTGTAGAAAAAGGTTTGGAAAAAATCCGACCATATTCAATGGCCGTTATCGTCAAAGGAATAAAGTTCACAGATGAAAAAATAAAAGAAATAATGCAATGGCAGGAAAAAATGCACGGAACTCTTGGAAGAAACAGAAAAAAAGTCGCGATTGGTTATTACGACTTAAGCAAAATTAAATTTCCAGTAAAATATTTAGCAAAAGCTCCAAAAGAAATTATTTTTGAACCTTTGGAAATGACAGAAAAAATGGATGCATTAAAAATTTTACAAAGACATCCAACTGGCCGAGAGTACGCGCCACAACTCGCAGGTTTAGATAAATTTCCGGTTTATTATGACGAGAACAACGAAGTTCTTAGCATGCCGCCAATAATTAATTCAAATCATTCAGGAAAAATTTTGCCAGGCATTTCAGACGTTTTAATTGAATGTTCAGGAACAGATTTAAACACTTTGAAAAAGGCAATGACTATCGCGGCCGCAGATTTAATTGATGCTGGCGGTACAGCTTACCAAGTAGAAGTTATTTATGGCTCAAAAAAAGAATCAATAGACTTCACACCAGAAAAACTAAAACTCTCTCTTGAAAACGTGAACAAACTTTCAGGATTAAATCTGGCTGAAAAAGATATAAAACCTCTTCTTGAAAAAATGGGCCACGCTTACAGCAACGGCGTCGTCGAAGTTTCACCCTGGCGAGTTGACATTTTGCATGAAGTTGATTTAATTGAAGACATAATTATTTCCTACGGCTACGACAAAATAGAACCCGTAATTCCTCAAATTTCAACAATAGGAAAAGAAGACAAATCAACCACGATAAAAAGAAAAATTTCAGAAGTTCTCGTAGGTTTAGGACTTTTAGAAATTTCTTCATTCCATCTGATAAAAAAAGACGAATCAAAAAGATTTCAGATTACAAACGTGATTGAAGTTGAAGAATCTAAAACAGATTACAAAGTTTTAAGACCAACCCTTCAAATTCCGCTGTTAAGAATAATCGGAGAAAACGTTGACAATGAATATCCGCAAAACGTTTTCGAGCTCGGTCGTGTTTTCAATAAAGACACACAAGGAAAAACTGAAACCGGAATAAAAGAAGAAGAAAGATTAATTGTCTCTCTCGCTCCCGGAAATTTCACACAGATAAAACAAATTCTCGAAGCCCTCGCAAAATCTTTAGACTTAGAGTTCACGCTAAAAGTAAGCGACGAAGACCATTTCATCGACGGCCGTTGCGGAAAAGTTCTCCTGAACAATTTTGACATCGGAGTTATCGGAGAGGCCGCTCCCTCAACTCTAAAAACCTGGAAACATAAAATGCCTCTCTCATTGTTTGAAATTTCTTTGGAAGAAATATTCAAGAAGCTGGGATAAAGTTTGATATATGACTTTAGATTGTATCCAATTCATCTGGATGGATCCACCAACGTCTTCCTTGCTCCGACTCCAGCTCCAACATAATAGATTCATATTTGATTTTCCTTATTCTAGCTCTTGTTCCTAAAGGAACTTCGTCAACAGTCCCACCATAATAGTAATGATTCTCACCCCGACAAAATCTTGTTCCAAGATTTTTTGTTATAATAACTTCTTGATTTGTTTGGAAAAATATCCGATTATTTGAAGTCATTTTATTTCTCTTTAAGTTTAATCCGACGCAGGCATTCCATCTTGATCAAATCCTTCATGAACATAACCAATAGGTGAACTCGAAACGTATCCCCTGTCCTCCCGATCAAGTTCAGTTCTACTTAAGAACTCTTCAAGCCGTAAAGATAATTTTTTAATACAATTCACAGAGGGATAGAATAAAACGTAACCTCTACCTAATTGTCTGCGGACAATCTCCGGATTATCCAGTTCTTTAAATAACTGATCTCGAGTAATCTTAGTTTGATCACAGACATTATCATTAATTGAATACGCCCGGTAAATTTCTCTATTTGGACACATGCAGTAAACAAAATCATGGTCATGACCGCCACTCTTTTTAAAGCTCAAGGTTATAAGCCCTACAGCGCGCCCATAAAATGCTCTCGCCCAATATGCCTCTTCATAAACCACACGTTCTAGTCTATCAAGCAACAGTTCCGCTCGCAATGTTCCTTTTATTCGTTTTTCTCTTATCTGTGAATTTGATGTTTTATTGGTCATTTTATGATGTTTTATTGGTCATTTTATTTTTCCTTTCGTAAGTTATGTCCTTACTTTATAATAATAACAGAATAAACATTATTTAAGCATATGCGGTATACTATTATACCATAAAACTTATATATCCAAATTAACTGAGAAAAAGATGGAATTCGAAGAATTGAAGACGCTAGGATTATCAAACGGTGAAGTAAAAGTTTATTCGGCCGTGCTTAACATCGGCTCGTCAACAATAAATAATATCCACGAAAAAACAGGAATGGAAAGAAGAGCAATTTATGACATAATAAATAAACTAATTGAAAAAGGATTGTTAAGCTACACAATCGAAAAAGGAAAAAGAACCTATCAATGTTCCCCGCCAAATCGATTGAAAGAGGAAATAAAAAACAAAAAAGCAGAGCTAGAAAGATTTGAAAAATTAATTCCAAATATAGAGGGAGTTTACAATTCTAAAAAACAGAAGATAAATGTAGAAATTTTTCGAGGAAAAGAAGGAATAAAATCCCTATTTGAAGATATGCTCTCCCGTAAAGATCTTTACATCATCGGTGGCGGTTGGTATGTCGCAAAAGAAATGCCTTTATTCTGGGCAAATTATGACAAAAGAAGAATTGAAAAAAAAGTAAAGGTGCACAATTTAGTAGCTTATGATGCTCCGCCAGCACCAACAAAAGATTTTATCTCGATAAAAAAACTCCCAAAAGAATTCACAAAGAATCCGACGGTAATCTGGGTTTACGGAAACAAAGTCGTCAACGTCGTTTGGGGACAGGAATTTTTCGCATTCATGATGGAAAGTAAAGACATCGCAGAAAACCACAAACAATATTTTGATTATTTATGGAATAATGTTGCGAAATAGTTTGCTCCGCACCGGGCTCACGCCACGGTGCTCCGCTACCTTACCAAGAGTTAAATCCGAAGTATAAATTCTGGTTTGCAGAATTTTTCGTTTTGTTTATCAAAAAAATATTTTTTTAATCAGAGCCCAATAGGATTCGTTCCATTCATTCTCAGCACTCTTCAGCGAGATTTCCAAGCACTGGGAAAATCGAGCCAGAAAATCAGCGAGCGCGGAACACGAGAGAAATTATTTTTTCCGTTTAAAATAAAAGAAAGTTCCAACCATCCCAACTAAAAATAAAATAATTCCGATTGCACTAGTTGAATCAGAATTTAAATTTCCAATAACATTTCCTGTAAAATTCGAAGCCATAAAAAATAAACTTGCAACGAATCCACCAATCGCTAAAAATCCCGCAACTTTTGAAGTTAAATCTTCTCGTTGCTGTTGACGTTGTAATTCTTCATGAAGTTCTTCACCCAATTCTTTTCCGTATGTTTTACAAAATCCAACAAATTCTCTATTTCCTATGATGACTCCTCTTAATCCATGATCTATTTCACTTTCCCCATAAGTTGCAGCATATTTTCTTCTAGGAGATTGAAAAGCTAAAGATTTTCCAGAATTCTTTGAAGTAATATAGCCTCCATAGTGGGGGGAGATTTGTATTCCACACAACTCCTGAAATTTCTCAACCAGCCGATTCCAAATAGAACTTTCAAGTTCTGGATAGTTTGAATGTTTAAGTTCAGGAGGAGTATCTTCTATTTTTTCAGGTGCAATTCTTGGGAATTTAAAATCTTTTGGTACATCTGGCAGAGTAAGATGTACTCTCCCAGACTGCAGTGCTTCGAGCATACTTCCCCTATAACCCGCATCTCCCTCGTAAAGTACATTCAAAAAAACCCTTGAACATTTTAAATCCGGACTACATCTATACTTCTCGGGATTTTTGAGAAAATTCTTAAGCCCCATACTAGAATCACAGGAACCCATTTCATCATAAACCATAATTCCTGCATCCCTATCTTTTATTCTCTTTCTAAAAAAATCTTCAAGAACCTTTTTATATTCCCCCCCTCGTGTAGCTAAAGCGTTTATTACCCTAGGATTTACTCTATAGAATATGGGGGGTTTTTCATTAGGATATGCTTTTTTCCATGCTTCTTTTAGAACATATCCATTAGAGATTGCAGCAGATTCTGTTAAAAAAATATACTTTGGATTACAAACATGAATAAGTTCCAACTGACGTTTTAATTTATCTTTCCATCCCAACCCATCCATGCGCGCAGCCCGCTCATCTTTTATTGCACTTCGTTTTTTTACCATTTTTATCTCCGTCGTCCTCTCAAATATTCCACAACAATCGGCATCACCGAAACAACAACAATCGCATAAATTACCCACGTCAAATTCTCTTTTATTATAGGAATATTCCCGAAGAAAAATCCGGCAAACAAAAATAACGCAACCCACACAATTCCCCCGATAACATTATAACTTAAGAAAGTAAAATAATTCATCTCCCCAATTCCAGCGACAAACGGCGCGAACGTTCTAACGATTGGAACAAACCGCGCGAGAATAATTGTTTTCTTTCCGTGTTTATCATAAAATTCTTTCGTTCTGTCCATATATTCCTGTCGAATAAATCTAGAAAAAACTTTTTCTCCAAAATATTTTCCAAGCCAATAATTTACTGTATCTCCGACGATAGCCGCAATACAAAGAATAACAAAAAGAAGCCAAATGTTAAACGCTCCCGACGCAGCAAAAGTTCCAGCAACAAAAAGCAAAGAATCTCCTGGAAGGAACGGCATAATCACAAGTCCCGTCTCAATAAAGATTATCAAAAAAAGAAATCCATAAATCCAAGCTCCATAAAGCTGAATAAGCTCTCCAAGATATTTATCTACATGAAGTATAAAATCAATCAGTTGAAATGCCATAAAATAATTTGAATTCATATATTAATAAAGTTAATGAAAAGTTATCTGCTCCGCGCCCGCTCAAGAGCAGGGCGCTCCGCTATTTTACCAAGAATTAATAACGAAAAGATAAATTCTGGTTTACAATTTTAAAAATTATCTCCCTGATCCGAACCTAACTCGTTCGTTTCATTCATTCTCAGCACTTTTTAGCGAGATTTTTGAGCATGAGGAAAAAATCGAGCAAAAATTTATCCGAAATAATTTTTATCAGAACTGCCGACCGTCTTCTCATTCCACTTCGCTTTAAACTTCTCTATAAGAATTTTCATATTTTTCGCAACAATTTTCCAGTCGATAACAAGTTTTTTTATAAACTCGGCCTCGGCCTTCTCATCATAAGTGCAGTCAAGTTCAGAAATTTCTATTGAAAGCATTCCCAAAAGACTATAAGTCTCTTCCAGAATTTTTCTATCATCGGAATCAAGATATTTTATCAATCTAAAAAAGAATGGTGAACCATTTGAAGGATTTATCAAAGTCTCTGTAAAATGCATATACGCAATCGCTTTCTCTGACATCATTGTTCTAACTTCACGCAAAACAAAATCCGTTTCCTTGTCTGCCGCTTTCTCGACGCTAAAATCTCTATTCAAACTGTCAAAATCCGGCAGGCCATATTCCTCTGCCTTCAAAGCATACAATCTCTTCAATTCCTCAAGAGGAGAGTTTTCTTCTTCCATAGCAACCCTTAAAAAACTCGATTTATAAATTTATATATAGCAATAATTTGCCTCGGTAGCTCAGTGAAGACAACCTAACGGTTTTCTTTACAATATTTTCCCTTGAGGGTCCGCTTCAAGAGTGAATGCTATCTCAGCTTCGCCTCGGTAGCTCAGACTTGGTAGAGCACCACATTGGTAAACGTTTCTTTGAAAAAGAAGCGTAAGTAAGAAAACGAAAATCCAAAAATGTGGCGGTCGTGAGTTCGATCCTCACCCGAGGCTTTGCATGAGAGAAAAATTTTGAACCATTACGAATGCAAGGCCGAGAAGAGGCTTCACATGAACGAAATGATTTATTAAATGTGAATGTGAGGCCGAGAAGAGGCTTCAAGTGAGTGAAATTTCTTTATTCAATAACAAACTTGGGGCCGAGGAGAGGCTTACACAATCGAAAAAAATTAACTAAAAGAAATTCAGAAATCAAAATTATTTCTTTGTAACTTTTTCTTCTTTCAAAGCATATTTCGCAATCAAGAAAACAACAAATGCAATTACAACAAAATTAATAATCGCTCCCAATAAAGCTCCCCAGCCAATAACTATCGGACCAATGTTAAACGTTGCAGTTTGCCAAGCTCCGCCAGGAATAAACGGAGTTATAATCGGCATTACTAAATTATCAACAAGAGATTTCACCAAAGACGTCGCTGCCAAACCAATTATCAAAGCAACAGCCAACCCAATAACTTTATACTCTTTTAAAAAATCTTTAAACTCAGATATCAATCCCATGCAATCATCAAGAGCCGGTTATTTATAAATCTTCTTTAGCCCAATAAAGATTCTTGATGCTTGAGAATTTTATTATTTAGTCAAATTCACTACAACCTTCTTTACACTACTATTGACAGAGTTATTTTCATTGATAGAAAGATTTATCTCTTCATCGGGCAACCATTCTTTCTTAACGGCAAAAGCGTTCAAATCAATATTCGGTTTTAAATTTGAAATCCAGGAAACATAAGCCTTAAACAAAATCGCCCTATCCGAAGCCTTTGCAATATTCAAATTATTATTTGATATTATCATCAACCCAATCACGAAGATAAACAGAAAAATAAAAAATAAAAGTTTCCACTTAAAGTTCATTTTGAAATCGTTTGGTTCTCCTCCCCAATCCAATCCATCTTAACTGCATTCGTCGTCAGAACCTTCACGTTTCCAAAAGCATTTCCCAGCCAAACAAAATAAAGCCCGATACCCTTCTGCCAACCATCGGTAGTATTCAAATCAATATTCTGCCCCGAAATCGCCCAAGTAAAACTAATGTATCCAACAATTATCAAAGCTATTATGAGAAACGTAAAAAGTTTGTGTTGCGCATGTTTAAACTGAAAGTAAAAAAATACAATCACTACCAAAGCAGCTATTAAAATCCAAATCACCATCTTACAAAAATAAAAAGATTATACTATAAAAATCCTTCGATTTTCTAATTAAACACGACGCCATCATTTTGAATCGGAACTTGCATAATTGCGCCGCATTTATCACACTGAATCGTTGCAACGATGGTAAATGCAGTCAATAGTTTGCAACCTTTTCCAGCTACCTTCGCAGCTATTCTGACATCAATCGGATTTCCACATTTACATTTCATTTAATAATTTTGTCAAGAACCATACACTAAAGTGTATGGCGTGTCAAGATGGTTCTTGATCATGCTCAAGAATACATTTGCATTATCTCACCACTAAAGTAACGAGTTTTATACAAATGTATTCTTAACATATAAAAATCTTCATTTATAATTATTTATATGACGACAGATATAATCTCCACAAAAAGATTATTTCTCTTTACTCAATTTTATATACGCCCCCACGACACGAGAAACAATTTGTCTATTTATCTGGGCGATAAATTGATTATTTTATTTTGATATGTTACAGAATGTAAGCAGGTTAATATATTTTTCGGTGACATTCGGAATTACTTTAGATAATAATCAATCATGTACTTGGGGATAACCTTTTTCTTAACCATTCTTTTTGTTTTGTCTTCAACTGACTCAAAAAATTGAGCATCTTTAAAATGCTTAGCTAAGAGTTTTAATTCTTTCTTTATGGGATTTATCTTATTAATCCCAAATATTTCACCAGTTTTTATTAATTCCTTGACTTCTTTAATATCATTGTTTGTCTCAAGAATAATTGCATGAATCTTTTTATGCGTTAGAGTTAATGCAGTAGTTTTATGACTTCCATCAACCATAAGATATTTTACTTTAGGATTATCTTTTAGATACTCTTTAATTCTTTTATTATACTTTTCTGACTCTTTATCCTTGTCTGCTAATAAAGGAAGTCCAACAGAGAATGGGATTACTGGTGTCGGTGGTAATATCTCTTCTACTTTTTCCTTGCAAATCTTGAAATAAATCTTTAAGATATGAGGATTATGTACTGGAAAATCTTTAGTAGTCATAATCTCTTGGGGATTTAATTTTTTAATTTTCATCTTATCTCCTTCAATTTCTTTTTAGCTTGTCCTATAATATCTTTTAGTCTTCTAATTAATTGTTGTTTTTTTGAAGATTGTTTAAGTTTACTAATCTTACCCTGTTTTAATAAACTAAGTCTATTTAACAAATAAGAAATATCTCCGCAAGAAAGTATGAGTGAAAGTATATTCATTTTCTTTGTTAAATCAGATTTGTTTTTTCCATAGTAATTGAAGAATAAATCTTCTTGCTTTTTAGATAATTTATACCTCTCTAAAAATAAAATTAAATCTCGCTCATATAAACCATATCCAGAAAACTCCCAGTCAATAACTCTTATCCCATTTTTAGTAATGAATATATTTTCTTCTGAAGGATCATTTTGATTTAAAGAAAATTTCTTTCTGGTTTTAAACAACGCTTCATGTTTTTCACTCAACTCTTTAATTTCTTTAAAGAAGTTATTTATTTCATGAATAATATTATCGCTAACATTCTCCCTATCTTGTTCAGATTTATTTATTTGATAATTTGCCCAATAAGATAACGAATGAAATATTTTCTTCTCTTTAGGATCAATATTTGTTGAAGTAATACCATGAAGTGTCCGATACCATTTGGCAATAGAAATAACAAAATTGTCATTAACCTTCTTTGTAGGATGTTTTCCAATTAATTGTTCTTGAATGAAAAAGGTTTTTGGAAGAACTTTATGAGATGAATCAAAAAAATATACTTTTTGTCCTAAGCCTTTTTTTAGATTCTTTATTGTATTGAACTCATCTACTAGTCTCTTAGAATCTTCTCCTACTTTCATTACATAATTACCTTTCTCACTTTTTATCAGATAGATATCATTGTGATTTCCTGAAGCTAGATAAGAATAACTAATCAGGTTGCAACCTAATTTATCGCATATTCTCTCCATCTGTAATTTGGATAATTTCATATTTACACCAAGTTCACTACCTTTTTAAATTTGAACTTTCAGTTAAACGCCCCCACCGGGATTCGAACCCGGGTCACCACCGAACTCTGAAAAGAACGGTCGCATTGAGATGCTAGACCTTATTCTCTCGACGAGATTAGATCACCAATTCTTTATGAAAGATTTAACTTTCAAAACTTGAGAGGGTGGTGTCCTTGGCCTCTAGACTATGGGGGCATGATAATAATGAAGAAGAACCGCTTAAAAAGTTTCTTATACAAAAAAATTTGTGAATTTCTTACTATAAGGTTAATCTTCTAACTACTGATTTAAAATCTTTCATTTGCTCAACAAAGCCGTAAGAACGTTTGACCCCGCCATAAAAATGATTCCAATAAACAAAGAAAGCATTATTTATCGGTGTTCCCCAGGAAGTTCCAATTTCTTCTCTGGCTCTAGAAAGTATACGCTCCCTCTCCGCCGTTTTGTATTCTCTTGTATTTTCGGACTTATATAAATCAAATAAGTTCCAGTAATAATCATGTGCCTGTTTTGAGAAAGTAAGAACCCTCTGCCAATGTGACCTCGCCACTTTTTCCAAATTTGTTCCTCTAAAAAAATCAATTGCCCCAAGATGACCGACAACACATGCATGAGGTTCTTCATCACTCCTTGCGAAAAGATCTTTTTTCGTTTGATGATACGCTTCATGCAAGGCATATTCTACTTGTTCAACAGGACTAAATGATAAAAATGTGGGGGAGGGTTGAATAAAACCGTCCCAAGCATACACGGATTTTATGAACCAGTCTCCGTCTGCTAATTCCGTAAGACCTTTAAGTCTTTCAACTTCTTCTTTACCTCCCCATTGCATCACGACATCCAATTCAGGATTTCCAAAAGAATCCACTTCCGCACCAGTTCTCAAAAAATCTTTTCTAGACATTACAATAACTAATTTTTGAGGTAATGATTCACGGGATTCTCTAAATAAATTGTTTGCACTTAATCCCATTCTTACCGCATATTCAGATACATCTTTAGCAAGTCTTTGATAACTCCAAGTTTCGGTTTTCATAGTTTCAGATTAGTTGAACCATTTTTAAATTTATTCATAAATATTATAGCCCCGCTAGGATTCGAACCTAGGTCGCCGGCTTTCTCTCATAAATCAAGAGTCATCCTCAAGAAAAATTTCCAGAGGCCAGCATACTTGACCGCTATACGACGGGGCTATATGAAAATCATTAAGAATCAGATATTAAAAAGTTATTCATTTAAGAAAAGTCACTAAAATTATTTCTTAGCCTCGCCAGTCTCAAGTCCAGAAAGTTTTCCCCGAACAGGTTGGGCTTTTTTCGCGTCAGCAGAATATTTTTTTGTGTCTTCAACAATTCTACTTCTCAAAGCTCCATACGGATTATTTTGTCCATAACTAAGATTTGCAGGAATTAAAAAATACGGCTGTCCATCAATCTCAAGATAAATTATCGGAATAACCATTCCAGAATATCCATTCATCGGAAAATTTCCCAAACCATTTCCTGAATAAGGTCTCCTATTTGATGCAGGCATAGTACCATAATTAGCTGAACTTCCCTCTGAGTCATATCTCGCTGACTTCACTCCAGAACTTTTGTATTCATTTGCCATTTTATTTTACTCAATCTAAAATATCATAAAAACTATATAAATCTTCCGACGGAGAAAGAAATTTCAACACAATTCTTTTGAGAAAAAATATATATCGATTAATAATTCAGAGTTTTTATATATTATTGTGCTCAATTTTTTTCCGACGAGAAAAATGAACTAATCAATAGGTTTTTAAACAATATTTTCAGAGTATAATCCTCTAAAATTATTAATAGACTTACAATGAACAGAAACAACTATGAATTTTTAACAAAAACAGTAACTGATTTTGATAGTTATGCAACCGAAGAAGAAGTTGAAAGAAGAAATGAACATTTCAGAAGAGGGATATATCAAAGATACGATCGTGCATTAAAAGAATGCTCAAGAAGGCATTGTTCGAAGCCAAAAAAGTAATTATTTCTTTAACAAATTTTTATAATAGGCCAAATGCCAAATAATATGAAAGATTGAAACCAAACAAAAAATAATTCCAAATTCAACATGCCAAAAAAGCATAAAATTTCTCCACTCATTAAGAATAGAAATATCATACTGAATTCTAATAACGAGCAGGATACTTAAAATAATCAGAATCACAGAAGAAATTAATAAAACAAAATTCCAGATTTTTCTATGAGCAATCAAAGAAATTTTTCTTGTTTTAACAAGATAAAAGGTCAAAAAATACAACAGACTAATAACAATAATAATTGGAATAAAATAGTAATCTACACCATTAACAAAAACATCGCTTTTTGGAAGAACCAAATTTTCAGAGGGAGTAAGAACATTTGCCTCTTGAGACAAATCACATATTTTATCTTTATTGGAGTCAATATATTTTCCACAATCCCCCGGATAAGAATCATTAACAATCCCCGAAGGACAATCAACTGCATTAACAAAACTAATCATTGCAAAAACAAGAAAAACTCCAAAAAATAGTTTATTCATTTTAATTCTTCCACAAACCGTGAAGATTGCAATATTCTCGAGCAATTATTTCTTTAGCATTAATTTCGATACAAAACTCGGCTTCGGGTTTTTCTCCCGGTTTTAAAAATTTCTTATATAAAACACCATCGACAATTAATTCAATCCACTCAATAAAATGTTTTTCTTCCATTGGGTGCGGAACACTACCAACACGAACAATTATTTTATCTCCATTTCGTTCTATAATTGGAATATGCTTTTCTCTTGAAGCATCAACAGTATTTTCTTCCATTAATTCCATAGGCTGCCCACAGCAAACAAGCTGGCCGCCGCCCTCATGCGTCACTTCAACAATATTTCCACATATTTCACATTTGTAAATTTCATTTCTTTTTGTCATGCTAATTCAAACGCATCAATCCTTTAAATATTTTAGGAAGAATCATATCCCATAAATCTTTCTTACGTCCTCAACAGTTTTCGCGCGTATCAATTTCGCGCGCATTTTCTTCGCACCATTAATTCCCTTAGTAAAATTCATCGCCTGAAACTTTATCTGACGAAATGGAAAATTATATTTCGAAGCAAACTCAAGATAATCTGAAAAAAGAGATGAATTAGCCATTGTTAGTTTTTCAGTAAATTCGATATTGTTAGTTTTATTATTTCTCAAGGGGTTTGAAATGGATGAGTGTTTGCACGAGTGAATTAGGGTGGGTGGGCGGGTAAATAAATATCGAGTGCAAACGCGAGTTATAGCTGGGCAGTCAGTCTTCAACTTCTCATTTCCATCAGTCATCCTCACGAAAACGCTCGGATTTCCAATCGCTTCACGGCCGACCATTACAAAATCAAAATCTTTCAATATTTTTTCATAATTTTTTTCGTTTACATTTCCTGAATAAATCACCGGAAGTTTTGTCGCTTTTTTTATTTGCAAAGCAAAATCATAATCCGGCTCTCCAGAATATCCTTGTTTCTGTGTTCGTGGATGAATACAAATCGCATCGCAATATTTTTCCGCGAGTTTCAAAACTTCAAACGCATTTTTCGATTTTCTTATTTTAATCGTAACCGGTTTCTTCGTCGCTTTTCTCATTTCACTTAAAATTTTTTCAATTATGGGAAATTCGTTTTGATTCTCAAGCATAAAACTCCCGATTCCCATTTTTCTCGCAAGAACCGCCGGACAACCTAAATTAAAATCCCACAGCGACGCAGATTTATCATATTTTTTTATAAAATCCGCGACTCCTTTCTCGGTCTTGCAAAAAATCTGTATGGCCGGTTTATCATCAAGTTCCAATTTCTGCATCGTCAACGGATTAATCATTCCAGTATAAACTAAACCCGCTCCGCATTTCAAACAAAGTTTTCTGAACGCAATATCATTAACCGCTTCCATCGGCGCAAGAAAAATTCTATTTTTTAATTTTAGGTTTCCAAGTTTATGCTGCATAATAAAACTAAACTGTTTGCATTTTTATATTCAACTAATCAAGAGAAGATGAAATGTGAAGTAATAAGGTTAATTTCTATCTTCTTTTAAAACTATAAGGCACTCTTCCTAAACTAGGCTCCGCCATGTAAAGAGCAATATTCAATCCAGTACTTGCAATAACTTTTTTAATTTGTTCTGTAAATTTTGGATAATATCCTATAAGTGCTTCGATTCTATTAAAGTCAAATATCTTTTTGGAGGGTAAACCAACTCCATCGTCATTATTAGACCAATACTTTAAGTTGGAATCAAAATCTCGCTGAGCATGTTCCTCATCACTTAGTCCGTTAATAGATTTAGAAGTTTTCTTTCTTGAGAGTCCCAGTTCGCTTATCTTTCCTTTTTTGTATACGGCAGTTAAATCTATTCGAGGATCTACACAAAGTTTTCTTGATGCTCGAGGATCAACAGAATACAAATTATCTTCGCACTCAAGTATTTTAATTAAAGTCTCTTCTGGAAAAAGAGGAGCATAATGTCTAACCGACGGATTAAAATAAGGACTAGAATCGTCTGGTGATCCACGAGGAGATACTCCGGCATAAGATGTGCCTGTTCCAGAACAAGAAGTTAAATGATTTTGTACACACCTAGCACATGTTGATTCTGGTTTTAATACCTCTCCTGGAAGAAGTAGCCAGTGTTTTCTTTTCGGATAACTCGCCCAGCTAGTTACATCTTTTCCAAGTTTAGACATAAGCCGATAAAATCCTTCGCTAGTATGCATAAGTCTTCCCGGCTCTACAACTAAATCGGAATTTTGTTCAGTAATTTTTGTAATCATCTTCTTTTTCTCTTAATTTATCTAAGTTATACTAGTATTTAAACCTTACTATTTGTTACCACTATAAAGATACACTATATTAAGTCCTGGGGAATAATGTTGCGAAATAATCCGCTCCGCGCCCGTTTTCAACAGGGCGCTCCGCTATGAATACTGAGAATTAATATCAAAAATCTTCGGCTCAGATTGCAGAATTTTTTAGTTTATATTTTATTTTTTAATAAAAATTTCCCTAATCTGAACCTAACTCGTCCATTACATTAATTCTCAATCGTCGTTTGGGCGGGGCGTCATTAGTTATTTTCTTTTTCAAAAATCAGAATGCAAAAAGTTAAATACCCTCACACGTAGAGAAAAACATGAAAAAGCTATTTTCAGCAATCGTTTTGGGAACAAGCATAGCACTTGCTGGCGGATGCCAAAGATACGTTCCTAAAAATGAATATCGTCCCGTTCCAGAACAAAAAAGGGGATATTCTGGTCATTCACATTACACGGGAGTTATCGCACCCTGGTGCCAACCACAATACGGACATCGAGGTGAACATCATTCAGATTTTCATCCATCAGACTCACACAGACCTTCGCCGTCTCATAGAAGATA
>Ga0247842_10004699_pt1 | contig 16834 bp, 17 predicted proteins | sample LaCruzMarch2015__3_FD_192411 | JGI IMG/M metagenome (GOLD analysis project Ga0247842, IMG submission 192411) | Freshwater microbial communities from meromictic Lake La Cruz, Castile-La Mancha, Spain - LaCruzMarch2015_19m | ecosystem: Environmental > Aquatic > Freshwater > Lake | place: Spain...
TCCGCGATCGCCTGGAGGGGATTCATCATTCCCGTCGAGGTCTCGTTGAACACGAGGGCTACCGCGTCGTACTTGCCCGTCCGCAGCTGCGCGTCGACCATCTCCGGCTTGATGGCGGTGTCCCAGGGGATTTCGAACGCATCGCACGGAACGCCGTTGCCGACCGTGATCTCGTGCCATCGCTTCGAGAAGGCCCCGTTCACCAGGTTGAGGCAGCGCTTGGCCACCAGGTTCGTCACCGCGGCCTCCATCGCGCCGGTCGAAGAGGCGGTGAAGAGGAGCACGGGGTTCTCGGTGTAGAGGACCTTCTGCAGCTTCGGCTGGATGCGCGCGTACAGTTCCGAGAACTCGGGCGATCGATGGTGGATCTGCGGCGTCGCGAGTTCCTTCAGGATCTCCGGCCGGACCTCGGTCGGACCCGGCGTGAAGAGACGCTTGAACATGGTTCCCTCCATGCGAACGGACGTTTCGTCGCTCGCTGAGCATACTCCAGCTCCCCTACCCGCCGCAATAGAAGCGGCTCCCGAAGGCGTCCGCTTGGATGTCGTCCCCGGCCGGGATTAGAATCCGCTCGTTCCGCGAGAAGGAGGGGACATGTCGCTTGGGGTCATCGTTGTTCTAGCGGTACTCGCCGTCGTCCTGCTGTGGGCGGTGGCCGTCTACAACCGATTCATCGGGCTGCGCGTCCGCGCCGAGGAGTCCTGGCGCGATGTCGATACCCAGCTGAAGCGACGCTGGGATCTGATTCCCAATGTCGTCGAAGCCGTCAAGGGCTACGCCACCCACGAGCGCGAGGTGTTCGAGCGCGTGACGCAGGCTCGCGCCAGAGCGCAGTCCGCGGCTACGCCGAAAGAGCAGGAGGCGGCCGAGGCTCAGTTGCGCGGCGCGATGCTCAACCTGTTCGCCGTCGCTGAGGCCTATCCAGAGCTGAAGGCGAATGAGGGCTTCCTTCAACTGCAGAGCTCGCTCGGCGAGCTCGAAGACGCAATCCAAAAATCGCGTCGCTACTACAACGCCATCGTGCGCGAGTTCAACACGGCGCTCCAGGTCTTCCCGGGCAGCTTGGTCGCCGGCATCTTCGGCTTCAAGCCGCGCGAGTTCTTCACGCTCGAGGATGAGGCGCAGCGCGAGGCGCCGAAGGTCAAGTTCTGATGCGTTCCCTGGCGCTCGGCGCGATTGCCGTCCTGCTCGTCGGCCTTTCGGTCTCGGCGTCCCTCTACATCCAGAACTTTGACGCCGCCATCGAGCTAACCCCGGCCGGCGAGCTGCGCGTGGTGGAGACGCTGACCGTCGTCTTCCTCTCCGAGCATCACGGGATCGAGCGGTTCATCCCCGTCTCCTACGGGACCCCCTTGGGGACTCACGTGACGATGGATCTTCGTCTCGGCGAGGTGACGCTCGACGGGCAAAGCGTGCCGGTCCAGACGAGCCGCTCCGGAGGGAGACAGTACGTGCGGATCGGCGACCCGGATCGAACCTTGACGGGGACCCATGTCTATCGCATCGCCTACTCGGCCGGCCGGGTGCTCCTCTTCCACGACGACTACCTGCAGCTCTACTGGAACGTCACCGGGAACGATTGGGAGATCCCGATTCGGCAGAGCACGGCGACGCTGGTCCTGCCCTCCGAGGTCTCCCCCGAGAATGTCAGCGTGACGAGCTACGTGGGTTCCGCGGGGAGCACCGCGCGCGGCCAGGCGGCGATCGTTGACGCCTCGGGCCGGTTCTCGTTCGCCTCGGGAGTACTCAACCCCGGTTCCGGCCTCACGATCGACGTGGCCATCCCACGCGGCCTCCTCCCCATCAGCCCGCCGACGTTCGCTCAGAACCTCGCCCGCTTCCTGTGGGACAACAAGCTCGCGCTTCTGCCGATCGTCACGTTGATCGTCATGTTTGTCCTGTGGTACCGCCTGGGTCGCGACCCGCGAAAGGGCGTGATCGCTCCGGCGTTCGAGCCGCCGTCCGACCTCGGACCGGGCGCGGCCGGGGTCCTCGTCGACGACCGCATGGACCTTCGCGACGTCTCGGCGATGGTGATCGGCCTGGCCGTCAGTGGCCACCTCACGATCCGCGAGGACGCGCCGGTGAGTGACTCGCTTGCCGACAAGGCACGCGCTTGGGTCGGCGGGGTCGGCGGATCCTACACGTTCGTTCGCGGTCGCCGAAGCCCGGACGAGCTGTCGGCCGCGGAGAAGGCGCTCTACGAAGCGATCTTCCCGACCGCCGAAGTGAAAGAGACGCCGCTCGACTCGCTTGAGAACCGCTTCTACAAGCATCTGCCGACGATCCGCGTTCGGCTGTTCGACGAGCTGATCGAGAAGAGGTTCTACACTCAGAACCCCGAACGCACTCGTGCAGCGTACGCGGGGTGGGGCGGATCTCTCGTCGCCGCCGGCGTGGGTCTCGGCTTCGTCACCTCGTCTCTTTACGTCGCCGTGGCGCTCGCGCTGTCAGGGCTCATCGTCCTCGCGTTCTCCCCGATCATGCCGCGCAAGACGCAGAAGGGCGTGGCCGCCCTCGTCGACGTCCTCGGCCTTGCGGAGTACATCCACCGCGCCGAGGTCGATCGGATCGAGTTCACCGATACCCCAGCGAAGAGCCCCGAGCGGTTCGAGAAACTGCTTCCCTATGCCGTCGCGCTCGGGCTCACGTCGATCTGGGTGCGCCAGTTCGAGGGCCTTCTGCGCGAACCGCCGCAGTGGTACACGGGCGCCCCGACGTTCAATAGCACCCTCTTTGCCCTCTCGCTCGGGCGACTCTCCGCCGGCATGCAGAACACGTTCGTTTCGGCGCCACGCACCGCTCCGTCGAGTGGTCGGTCTGCGTGGGGCGGCCGCAGCACGTTTGGCGGCGGTTTCTCCGGTGGGGGATTCGGCGGCGGCGGCGGCCGCGGCTGGTAGGCCTACACGTTCAATCAGAATCGAGTACGATGTGCCAAAGAAAGGGTGGTCGATGAACGGACTTCGTCGGGCTTGGGTCGTCGCTGTGCTGGTCGCTGTTGCCGCGGCTGTCTGTATCGGCGCGGCCGAGATCCCGGCCGGCGTCGTCAACTGGAGCGACGGCCCCCTCTGCTGGAGTGACTTCTGCGCCACGCCTCCTGTGGGGATCGAGCAGACGAACTGGGTCGCGTCGCCGAAGCTGGTCATCACGTGGTCGGCGACCTTCACGGCGACGCGCAAGGGGACGACGTGGACGGCCACCGTGACCTCACTCGCGGTCACGAACTACGTCGACCCTGCGAGTTCGTGGGCCGTTTCTTCGCGCACGTCGGCCGAGGCGCTCTACCACGAGCAGCTCCACTTCAATCTCCATGAGGTCTACCGTCGACTCCTGGAGAGCACGCTCCGTCCGATGTCGTGTCAGGCGAGCACCGACTCTGCCAGTCTAAGAGCGTTGAATGGCCTTCTCAACTCCACCAGTACCGCGATCCTCGAACGCGCCGAAGCGGCGCAACTTGCCTTCGACCGTGAGACCGCGCACGGCACCGACCTGCGGACCCAGGCCGTGTGGGAAGACCGCATCGCCGACCTGCTTGTGCATCCGGCCGCGGCACCGTAGGGGAGCTCCTTCCCATCGGATCGGATCTCCCAGGGAGGCGTCGCAGCGCCGTTGGCGGATTCGCTTCCGCCGGAGCCAGTTCCCGACGAGCGCGTCGCTTCGCTGCTTGCGTGACCGCGCGGGCGGCCTCACTCCTGGAAGAGCGCGAGCGAAACCCCGAGCCGAGGCGCGGGTAGATAGAACGCACAGGACGACACGCCAGCCCTCCTGTCCGAGACACCTCTTTCACGCCAAACGGGGCGGCCTACCGAGGCCGCCCCGCCTCCGTGTCCGGCTTGAGCGGTGCATCTCACGCGGCTCGATCCGCCCTGAAATGCCATCCCGCGCCGGCGAAGGCCGCTTCCCCGAAGGAGACGCCGCCGTCGCCGCACGGGGTCCACTCGTTGGTTACGACTCGGAGTCCCGCCGCTTCGACTTGCCGGCGGAAGGCGGTCGCGATCGCATCGTTCACCGCCACGCCCCCCGAGAGGCAGACGACGTCAATGCCTAGATCCCTCGCGACACGGACGGCCGCAGCGGCCGTCCCCCGCGCCAACAGGCTCTGCGCTGTTGCGGCGACGTCGGCGAGCGGCGCCCGCTTCGCCATCTCCACGAGCGCAGCGAATCCACTCACGAGATCCACTTGGAGTCGTCCCTCCACCTCGCGGAGCGGAGCCTCCACGTCGCGCGCAGTCCCTCCGCGGGCCGCCGCCTCGAGCCTCATCGCTGGCTCGCCCTCGTACGTCCTCTCGCGGCAGACGCCGATCCACGCGGCGACCGCATCGAGGAAGCGGCCGCCGCTCGTCGTCCACGGGGCGTTGGCTCCATGCTCGATCTGATACACCACGGCGTCGGCGGCCTCTCGCGAGAGGTCGCGGCGCTCCAGATCCTCGCGCAGCGCACCCTCGGGCATGCCGCTTGCGGCGAGGTAGCCAGCGGCCGCGCGCAGCGGGAATCGAGTCGCCGCATCGCCACCCGGCAAGCGCACCGGGCGCAGCGACCCGGCTCGCTCCACTCGTCGTCCACGGCCGACGAACACCTCGCCGCCCCACGCCGTTCCGCCGCTGCCGTACCCGTACCCGTCGAGCACGACACCGACCGCTTCGTCAAGACGGTGCTCGGTCATCGCTCCGACGAAATGCGCCACGTGGTGTTGCACCGCGACGACGCGGCCACCGCTTGTTTCTGCGAGGTCGCGCGCAAGACGCGTCGTCATGAACTGCGGATGGGCATCGCACACAATCAGGCGCGGACTCGTCATGCCCACAAGTCGCTCGAGGTGGTCGATCGCCTCGCGCAGGAACTCAAGCGACTCGAGGTCATTGACGGAGCCAATGTGCTGCGACAGGGTGATCGCCCCATCGTCGTACAAGGCGAACGTGACCCCGGTCTCCGGCCCGAGGGCGAGAATCGACTGCCGCCCGAGATCGATGGGGAATCCCTGCGGCGTGTACCCCCTCGACCGGCGCAGGAAGACGCTGCGCCCGCCGGAACGGCGGATCACCGAGTCGTCGCAACGGGCAACGATGCGCCGATCGTGTAAGAGCCTATGGTCCACAATTCCTTGCAGCCGGCGCTCGATCTCGCCGTTGTCGATCAGCATCGGCCGCCCGGGCAGGTTGGCGCTCGTCATCACGAGCGGGCCGCGAAACCGGTCCAAGAGGAGAACGTGAAGCCCCGTGTACGGAAGCATCACGCCGACCGAGTCGAGGCCGGGCGTAAGTTCCGCCGCAAGAACTCCCGGCCTCTGGCGCACCACGACGATGGGCCGCTCAGGACGCTCGAGAAGGCCCATCTCCCCTGCCTCGATGCAGGCGAACGTCCCGACATCCTCCGCGGAGGCCATCACCGCGAACGGCTGCGCCGAGCGCCCGAGCCGCGTCCGCAGCCGGCGGACGGCATCGGCGTTCGCCGCATCGCAGGCGATGTGAGTTCCGCCAAGACCCTTGATCGCCACGATCTCGCCGCGGCGGAGTGCGCTCACGGCGCGGGCTACCGCCATCTCTTGCGTCCCATCGAAAGTGAGTCGTGGCCCGCACGCTGCGCATGCCGTGGTCTGGGCGTGGTACCGACGATCCGATGGATTCCCATACTCCGCCGCACAGTCGGAGCACAGGGGGAACTCCCGCATCGATGTCCGAGGGCGATCGTAGGGCAGTCCCTCAATGACGGTGAAGCGGGGGCCGCAGTCGGTGCAGCTCGTCGCCCAGTAGTCTGCGTAGCGCCCGCTCCCGCGCACATCGACGACGCACGCCGGACAGATCGACGTGTCCGGCGGAATGGATCCGCCCGCGGCAGAGGACTCGACAGACGGGGCGATGGCAAACGCCAACTCCCCGACGGGTTCGAGTGCCTCCACAGTGATCGACGCGATGCTCGCGAGCTGCGGCGGGCGAGAGCGCAACGTCTCAAGGAGCTCGTCGACGGAGCCCTCGCTCCCCTCTACCACGATCTCGACCCCCGAGTCCCCGCGATTGCAGACAAAGCCACCCAGCCCGAGGGACGTCGCCATCCGGTAGACGAACGGACGGAATCCGACGCCTTGCACCACACCACGAACGATAAGGCGCCGCCTCACGCGGTTCATTGCACGCCGCCCGACGGCGGCTCGTCGTCCTTGATGGCGACGCGGTCGACGTAGAGCTCGCGGCCGGAGACAATGGACGCGGCGGCGCCGCAGCGAGGGCATACGAGGACAGGAATCGCGAAGTGCCCGCCCTCGTCCCGGTAGTACTTCGACGCTCCCTCGTACGAGCAGGCGGCGCAGCCCACGACAGCTACGATGTTCTCGATGACAAGCCGGGCGCCTTCCAATCTACTTCCCCGCGAGAGGAGCTCGAACGCGTTCTCTAGCGCTCGATCCGACAGGATGCGCAGCTCCCCCTTCCGCACAAAGACGGCCGACACGACCCCCGGAATGGCATCGAGGCGAGGCAGGAGAGACGTGATGAGCTCGTCTACCACTGCGTACTCGTGCATGGGAACCCCAGGAGCGTTAAGACCTCGTCGACGCCACGCCCACTCTTGGCTTCGGTGAGCACGATCTTCCCGTGCGGGTTGAGGGTGGCGTAGTCGGCGACCAGGCGTTGGGGATCCACGCCTACTGCCGCGGCAAGGTCCACCTTGTTGACGACGACGAGGTCGGTCTGCGCGAAGATCTTCGGGTGCTTGCGCACCATGTCGTCGCCCTCCGTCACGGAGATGACGACGATCTCGCGCTCGGTGCCCAGCGGAAAGTCGGCGGGACAAATCAGGTTGCCGACGTTCTCCACGAACAGGACGTCAAGTTCGCCCAGGGGAAGATCATCGAGCGCGTGGTCCACCGTGTGCGCGTCGAGGTGGCAGTCGTCCTGCGTATTGACGTTCACCGAGCGGGCCCCCTGCGCGAGGAAGCGGCGGTGATCGTCATCGCCCGCCGAGTCCGCGGCAATCGTACCCACGCGCAGTCCCTCGCCTTGGAGGCGGACGATGGCCCGTTCGATCAGCGTCGTCTTCCCGCTACCGATCGCGCCGAGCACGCTCACCGCCCGAATCCCATGCTCGCGCAGTCTTCGGTAGTTCGCCTCCGCAAGCTCCAACTGACGAGCCAGAATGTCCTCGCCCTTGAATCGCACGTCGTGCATGTCCCCCTCCGTGTCCAAGCGAATGATAGGCCTCACGACGAAGGCTCGCCAACTGCGTGCCGATCGGGGACTCCCATCTGCGGGACGCGCGCCAAGGTCGGCGGGCGCACGCGCAGGCGACGGATCGCATTCCGCGTACAATCGCCATCGAGCTGCGTGGCCAGATCGATGGCCCGCCAGGCAGGAGGTCACGAGAATGAGACGACTGGGTCTGGGACTTCTCCTCGCTGTCGTGTTCGGCGTCGCCGCCGCAGGAGCGCCCATCCTGGGCATGGATGCCGTGGTGTACGATTTCGGGTCCGTCCCCGAAGGGACGATCGTTTCCCACACGTTCATCCTAACAAACCTTGGGGATTCACCGCTTCTTATCACGGGAGCGCGCGCAACCTGCGGTTGCACGACGACGGCGCTCCCGAAGACGACGCTCGCCCCGGGCGAGTCGGTTCCCCTCGAGGCTCGGGTGGACACGAGCAACTTCGGCGGACGGATCCTCAAACAGATCTATGTGGATTCGAATGACCCGAGCACGCCCTCGGCTGTCTTCCACATCCAAGGCGACGTAGTCCCACTCCAGCCCTACAACATCTCTCCCAGCGACCTTCATTACCTCTTCTACCTCGCCATCGACGTGCGAAGCGCCGAGGCCTACGCGGCCGGGCACCTGTTGGGCGCGATCAGTATCCCGAGCCCCACCCTGCCGCTGTGGGTCGACATCCTCCCGCGGGACACCATCCTCGTGCTCTATGACAATACAGGGACGGGAAGCGCTGCCGACGCACAGACCTTGCGCGGCATTGGCTTCCCGGAGGCACGCAGCCTCGCCGGCGGCCTCGCGGCCTGGAGCCTCACCCCGAACGCGGCGAGCTACATGGTCGGTTCGCCGCCAAGCGTCGCCGCTCCTGCGCAGACCGCGCTCCAGCCCTACGAGATGCCCAACGGCGACCTCCGCTCGATCTTCTTCGTCATCATCGACCTTCGTTCGCCCGCCGAGTACGCCACGGGGCGCGCCTTGGAGGGGCACTTCATGGGCGCGCTCAACATCCCAACCGCCGACCTCGCTCGCTGGCAGAGTCTCTTGCCCAAGGATGCCCAGATCGTGCTCTACGATCAGACGGGACAGGAGAGCGATCGGCAGGCCCAGATGCTCCAGAGCGCCGGATTCGCGAAGGCCCACAGCCTCGCGGGAGGCATCGACGCCTGGCGGCGCGCGTACAGCATTGAGTTCCTGATTAGGGAACGCGTGTGACTCGCAGAGCCTGCAGAGGCTCTGACCCTGAGGCCGTCGGTCGCCCGCTGGGCGCCCTTAGGAGGAAGACCATGACCGTGCGCATGCTCCTCGTCGTTCCAGTTCTCGCCCTGCTGGCTGCCGCTCCTTGCCTCGCCGAGGAGACGCCAGCGCCCCCGGCGCCAATCGTCGTCTTCTTCTACCAAGACGGGTGTCCCGACTGCGTGAGGATCGCGGAGGTGCTCGATGCCCTCGCGGGAGACCTGCCCGAGGGCGCCGTCGCCCGGTATGAGATCGGGGACCCGCAGTCGCGTCGCCTCTTCCAGAAGCTGCAGAAGGCCTACGACATCGATGTGTCGAGCGTGCCCCTCGTATTCATCGGCGGTCAGGCGATCGCCGGCGCAAGCCGCGCTCAGGAGCTCACGCTCTCCGATGCCATCGGCGACTGCATCACGGGCGCATGCACGTCGCCGCTGGACAGGATCCCCCCGGATGTCTTCCCGTGGCGGGACCTGCTTGAGCTCGCCCTCCTCGGTTCTCTCGTCTTCCTCCTCGTGCTGCTGCAGCGCCCTTAGGCGCGACGACGAGGGCCGGCGATCGGTATACTGCCGACGGAGGCGCCTCAGGTGACCGACGAGCGACCGCGCGGAACGCCGCGTCCGCGGCAGAAGCTGAGCAATGAGGATCTTCTCGCCCTGCTCCGAGAAGCGGGCCCATCGGGCGCCGACCGCGTCGCTCTCGAGGAGCAGATCGTCTCGCGCAACGTCGGCCTCGTAAAGTCCATTGCCATAAGGTTCACAACGTCCGGCGAGCCGCTCGACGACCTCATTCAGGCAGGGTACATAGGTCTTCTCAACGCCGTCGCCAACTACGATCTTGCGCACAACGCGCGCTTCTCGACCTACGCCACCCACTTGATCCAGGGCGAGATCCGCCACTACATTCGGGACCGGCACTCCACGATTCGTATCCCGCAGTGGGTTCAAACGATGAACCGCCGCATCAAGCAGGCGGAAGAGGCTTTCTTTCAGGAGCACGGTCAACCGCCCACGCTCCGAGAGCTGGGCGCTGCGCTCGATCTGACGGAGAGCCAACTCGCGGCCCTCCTCCGCGGACGGGACGCCATGACGTACGTCTCGATCGACCAGGACCGCCGATCGAGCGATCCAAATCCGGCGCCTCCAACGCTCGAGGAGACCCTTCCAGAGTCCGCTGCGTTCTCGCTCGACACACGGATGCACATCGTGGCGGCGATCGAACAGCTGGCACGCATGCAACGGCACATCGTCGAGGGTCTGTTCTACCAGGGAAAGAGCCAGTCCGAGGTCGGGCATGAGCTGGGCATCTCGCAGCGCCAAGTGTCGCGCATGAAGGATCGCGCGCTCGCCGAATTGCAGCAGGGTCTGCTCCATCTCGGCGCGGAGAAGGAGGAGCGGAGCCCTAGAGAAGAGTGACCCAACTAGGTCGGGCATCCGCGTGGCATAATCGAGCTGTGGGTGGAGTCAGCGTGAAGCAGACAGAAGAAACTGGGGACCTTCTATCGCTCATCGGACAGTTGATCGACGAGCTCAGGCTCTCCATCGGCCTGTTTGAAGCTTCCCAACGAGAGGGCGGTCTCGAGCACCTTGCGGTCGTCGTCGAGGCGATCGACGCCTACCTCGGTCGCCTCGAGTCGGATCCGCTCCTGCGTCTTGCCCCGATCGCCCCGGCGGAGATTCGCGACGGCCTGGATCACATCCGCCGCGACCTTTGCGAGGTCATTCGGGGACTTTCCGCGACGCCGTCCTAGCAGAGGCACGAGCGGAGCGCAGTGGAGATAACGCGCTCGGTCCTTCTCGAGCGGGTCGACAGCCCCCAACGAGAAGCTGACCCCAGAGCGAGAAGGCGCTATCCCCCGGCCACGACCGCCTGCACGTCACTCGCTACACGCCGGAAGCGAAGAGGCCTGGGCCTCCCGCTCCTATCCGCCGATGCCCGTGGTGTAGGTCCCGTTCTGCTGTTCCACCCTGATGATCGTCGTCTGTTGGCTCGATACGACGACGTTCTCGAGCACGATCGGAGGCTCCGTGCCGATGACGACGCGGTAGAAACCTGCCGGGAGTTCCGGACCCGTCGCCTCCCCGAGCCGCCCGCTGTACACGAGGATCCCGTTCTTGTCGAACACGGAGTAGCTGAACGGAGCCGAGAAGCTCAGTGCGCGTCGCAACTCCTCACGGTTTGACGCCTCCAGGAACGCCCCGCCGGTCGCTTCCGCAATCTGTTTGAGCTGATCACGCGCCTTGCTGTCCTGTCCAATGTCGAACCCGACGACGTTGATGCGCAGGTCATAGCCCGCAGCCAGCAGGCCTTCCGCCGCCGCGACAGGGTCTCCGCCGCAGGTCTCCATGCCGTCGGTGATCAGGAGGACCAGCTTCGTGCCCGCGGTGCTCGAGAAGTCCCCCTTCACCTGCTCCAGCGTGTAGGCAATCGGCGTCGCGCCGCCTGGCGTGAGGGCAGAAACCTCAGATCGGAACACCGCTGTGTCCAGCAAGGGCTGAATGGGAACGATCGACTGCGACGATTCGCAACCCGAGAACTCGCGCAGCCCGACGGGAGATCCGACGGCCAGGTCGTTGATGAGGTCGAGGATGACGTCCTTCGCGACGTCGATCTTCACCTCTCCGTCGACCGTCTCGGCCATGCTGGAAGAGCAGTCGAGGACGATGAGCAGGCCCTCCGCGCCGCCGGCCAGCCCCGTTGCCAGTTGGCCCACAGGCTGCACTTCCAGGCTCCCCGACGCCTTGCCGACGGCGACGGCGATGGCTTCCTCAGGCCCCATGGCTCCCACGGCGTCAATGCTCGAGCCGGGGCAGCTCGAATGATCCTCGTCCGAAGGGACATCGCTCAAACGGACGAAGCGAAACTGCGTCCCTGCCGTGACGAACGGGCCGATGTCGATCGCTCCGGGATAGCCGACGGTCACGCCAACGAAGATGTACTGGGACCCGTCCGCGCTGATCTCAACTCGGCACGGCTTGCCGTTCGTGATGTAGACGAAGAGGTCATTGCCCGGGCCGTCAAGCAGCGTGTTGTCGACGAACTCCAGGATGAGATGTCCTCGTATATCCAAGTCACTAAGACGAAAGCCGAGAGACACGGCGTTGGCATCGCACCCTCCGCAGCCCTGACAGCCGTCGCTCTTCGCATCGGGAGGACCGAGCGCCTCCTCCGGGTCGTCGAACGCGTCGCGGACGCAACTCGCCGAGATATACTCCGCCACTCGATCCGCGAACGCACGATCCCCGATGGGGAAGCTCACCCCGCCGTATGACGCGGATTGCGCGATGAGCGCTCCAGCGAGCGTTGCGAGCAACGTAGCGAGAAGCAATCCTCCAGCAACCCAGCCGGCGTATGCCCTGACTTTCATCCCGTCACCTCCGCCAAGTCTGGCCCCTCACACCGGTTTCATCATAGAGTACTTCGCTAGGGAAGGCAAATACGGACCTTCCTCGCCACCGCGCCCGACCGGATCCGGCGCGCCCCTTTGCATTCCCTTGCCCCTCACGCTACTATCCGGACCCATAGCCGAGGTGGCGGAATTGGCAGACGCGCATGGTTGAGGGCCATGTGGGCATTATGCTCGTGGGGGTTCAAGTCCCCCCTTCGGCACCAACTCTCACGGCATCCGGAAGGCGGGCATGCGGATCCTACTCGATGTGATGGGCGGGGATCTTCCTCCTGGCGAACTCGTCGCAGGAGGCGTCGCAGCTGGGTGTCGCCATTCCATCGACATTCTCTTCGTCGGCGATCCAGAGATCATTCGGAGTGCGTTGAGAGGCCTCGGCGAGACGGCCGGCGGGCGCTTCGAGGTCGTGCCAAGTTCCGAGGTCATCCGCATGGATGATCCCCCCGTGCGCGCCGTCCGGGAGAAGAGGGGCTCCTCTCTTCTCGTTGGCCTCACGGCCCTGAAGTCAGGCATCGCCGACGCGTTTGTCTCTCCCGGAAACACGGGTGCGGTGGTCGCCGGCTCCCTGTTCACTCTCGGGCGCGTCCCCGGCATCCCCAGGCCGGGTCTCCTTGCCGTCCTCCCCAGCCTGCGGAACCAGGACTTCCTCGTCATCGATGTAGGAGCGAACTCCGATTGCGCTCCCGAGCACCTGGAGGCGTTCGCGTTGATGGGGGCAAGCTACGCGCGCTCCGTCCTCGGAATCGCGTACCCGACGGTCGGGCTTCTCAACATCGGCGAGGAAGACACGAAGGGGAACCGCGTCGCCAACGAGACGTTCGCCATCCTCCGCAACGGACCTCTTCCGTTCGCGGGGAATGTGGAGCCTCACCTCCTCTTGACGGAGCGACCCGTCGACGTGGTCGTCTGCGACGGCTTCGTCGGGAACATCTTCCTCAAGTCGATCGAAGGCGGCATCTCGGCGTTCTCCACGCTACTGAAACGTTCCGTCCTGCGAAACGCGCTCACGAAGGCCGGCGCGTTCCTCCTCCGCCGCAGCTTTGCTGACATGCGCCAGGTCTTTTCCTACAAGCGCAGAGGCGGTGCCCCGCTCCTCGGCGTCAACGGCGTTGTCGTCATCGCGCACGGGCGGTCCGACGCGGAGGCCATTGGGGGAGCCATTGACGTTGCGCGCCGACAGGCCGAGGCCCACCTTGTGCAGCGCTTCTCGAAAGGCCTCGAGGGGTGGGCGCTCGATGGGGGCTAGGATTGTGGGCACCGGTTCCTGCCTACCGCAAAGGCGGGTCTCGAACGCCGACCTCGCGACGGTGGTGGATACGTCGGATGCGTGGATCGTCAAGAGGACGGGCATCCGGACGCGCTTCCTTCTCAGCGAGGGCGAGACACCCTCGGACCTGGGTGTCGTCGCCTGCCAGCGTGCCCTGGAGGCCGCCGGGCGACGCCCGGCCGACGTCGACCTCCTTCTCGTAGCGACGACGTTCCCCGACATGATCTGTCCCGGCACGTCGCCGTTCGTCGCTCAGGGTCTAGGCATGCGCGGCGCACCCTTTTTCGACATCACCGCCGGGTGCACCGGATTCGTTTACGCTCTCGCGGTTGCCGAGGCCTACATCCAGGCGAAACTCGGCGAGCGCGTCCTCGTGCTCGGATTCGAAGCCTTGTCCCGCGTAACGGACTGGTCGGACCGCCGGACGTGCGTCCTGTTCGGGGACGGCGCCGGGGCCACACTCCTCGAGCGCGGTGGAGACGGCCAGGGCATCCTCGGCATCTCCCTGCGCGGCGATCCCGACAAGGCCCTTCTGCTCCACATGCCGGCCGGTGGGACGAGACGACCCGCCTCGCACGACACCGTGGAAGGACGTGAGCACTTCCTGCGGATGGAAGGGTCGGGCGTCTTTCGCAGCGCAGTTCCCTTGATGCGGGAAGCCATGGACAACGCGCTCCTCGCCGCTCATCTCGAACGCGAGGCCGTGGATTGGATCCTTCCACATCAAGCGAACGCGCGGATCATCGATGCCTTCGCCGACAGGCTGGCGCTGCCGCGCGAGCGAGTCATCGTCAACGTCGATCGCGTCGCCAACACATCCGCCGCATCGATCCCCATCGCGCTCGACGAGGCCATGCGCGATGGGCGCATCCGCCCTGGCCACGTCGTGGTCCTCACCGCGTTCGGCGCCGGCGTGACGTACGGAGCCGCCGTCATTCGGATGTAGAAGGAGGCACTGTGCCCGATGCGTTCGCGTTCTTGTTCCCCGGGCAGGGCCAACTGCCGTCCGACGTGCCTGCCCTATCGCCCGAACTCGCTCGGCTCTACGCGACCGTCGAAGCTCAAGGGATGAACATCCGTGACTGGATCGGCCGGGGAGACCTTGCCCGTCTCACCGCCACGGAGGTCGCCCAACCCACCGTATTCCTCGACTCCCTAGCGAGGAGCGACGCCCTCCGGCGGCACGGCGTCGAAGCTCACGCCGTCGCCGGGCACAGCCTCGGCGAGTACGCCGCCTTGGTCGCGGCCGGCTTCCTCTCGGCGGCTTCCGCACTGGCTCTTGTGACCCGCCGCGGCCGCCTTATGGCCGGAGTCCCCGGGGGCATGGCCGCTCTACTCAAGCTTGACCTTGAGACCGTGACCCGCATCTGCGCGGCCGGGGACGGTCGTCTCGTCATCGCCAACTACAATGGCCCCGCCCAGTTCGTGATCTCCGGACCGCTCTACGCCGTCGCGGACGCGGAGAGACGCGCCGCGGAGTGCGGCGGGCGCGCCGTCCGACTCGCCGTCTCCGGTCCCTTTCACTCCCCGTTCATGCGGCCGGCGGAGGACGGTCTTGCTCCCTTCATCGCCGAGACCCTGTTCGCGGCCCCGACTCTCCCGTTCGTTTCCTCTGCGAGCGGCCGGGTAGAAGCTGACGCCGAGGCCGTCCGGAGGCTCCTCGCGACGCAGATCACGTCTGCCGTGCGCTGGACGGATGTCGTGCGCACGCTCGCCGACCTCGGCGTCACGGACGCGATCGAGGTCGGCGCGGGCAGCGTCCTCACCCAACTTGGGAAGCGGGCCGAGAGCGGGATCCGGTTCCACTCGTTCGAGGAGGTGTTCCATGCCGGAGTTTGAGAACAGAGTCTGCGTGGTGACGGGCGCAACGCGGGGGATCGGACGGTCCACCGCCGAGGCTCTGTACGCCGAGGGAGCCCAAGTCGTCGGGATCGGGCGCGATGAGGCAGCCGGAAAGGCCCTGGAAGCCGACCTACCTGGCGTCCGCTTCTGCGCCGTAGACGTTGCCGATCGTGACCAGGTCAAGCGCTGCATCGATGACATCGTCTCCCGGTGCGGCGGGATCGATCATCTCGTCTGCAACGCCGGAATCTCACGGGACGCCCTCGTCCTGCGACTGTCCGAAGAAGACTGGAACGAGCTCCTGGCAGTCAATCTAACCGGAGCGTTCCACGTGATCCAGGCGGCGCTCCGCCCGATGCTCCGCCGCGAGCGCGGTTCGGTCGTCGCCGTCTCGTCCGTCGTTGCGGAGACGGGAAACGTTGGGCAAGCAGGTTACGCCGCCTCCAAGGCCGGACTCGGCGCGTTCTGTCGAAGCCTCGCGAAGGAAGTCGCGTCCCGCGGCCTGCGCGTGAACGTGGTCGCGCCCGGATACGTCGAGACCGACATGACGGCGGCCCTCTCCCCGGAGGTTCGCTCCGCGTACCTGTCGCGAGTCCCCCTCGGGCGCCCGGCGGATCCGCGGGAGATTGCGAACGTGATTCTCTTCTTGCTTTCCCCGCGGGCATCCTATATAACTGGGCAAATCATCGGGGTCAACGGCGGGCTGTTCCCGTAAAGGCCCTTGCCAAGGAGGTTTCCAAGCGATGAGTGAGATAGGCGACAAGGTGAAGGCGATCATCTGCGACCAGCTCATGGTTGACCCGGACGAAGTGACGGACGAGTCCTCGTTTGTTGAAGATCTGGGGGCCGACTCGCTTGACACCGTCGAGCTAATCATGGAGTTCGAAGACGAATTCGGCGTTGAGATCCCCGATGAAGAAGCGGAGAAGATCTCTTCCGTAGGAGAAGCCGTCGCTTTCCTCGAGAAGCTTCTTGCGAACAAGACGGCTTGACGGGCACGCCCGGTGGGAGAGGGGCAGCGATGAGCATCGCTTGTCCCTTTTTCGTTGGCTCGTCACCGTGTCGTCGTGGGAACCGCACCCGGCGCAATGAGGGCGCCTTGCGAAGGGAACCCGACAAGAGAGAGCGGAGCAAGCCAACGGCGCGCACGTCCGGGAGTCTCTTCCAGAGCAACGTGGGAGCGTGACAGGTGACGCCAGATCTGAGTGAGCTCCGCATCGCGGACTACCTTCAGGCGCTCGGGTCGAGCGAACCGACACCGGGCGGCGGGAGCGCGGCGGCGCTTGCCGGGGCCCTCGCGAGCGCGCTCGGTTGCATGGTCGTGTCGGTTGCGGAGGAGAAGGAGTCGACTCCGGAGCGACGGTCTCTCGTTGCGGCACTTCGCGACCTTGAGGCGCACTTCCTCCGCTTGGCGGCCGAGGACGAACGCGCGTTCGCGGAGGTTATGGACGCATTGCGCATTCCCAAGAGTGTCGCCTCGCGCCAGGAGCACGTGCAGACTGCACTTCAACGTGCGGCCGCCGTGCCGCTGCGCGCGGCGAGCGCTTCGGTCTCCACGCTCGAACACCTGCTCCTCGCCGAGCCCCACGCCTCGCGTTCCATCGTCAGCGACGTCGGCGTCGCTGCGCACCTCGCTCTGGCCGCCCTGCGCTCGTCCCTCCTCAACGTCCACGCCAATCTCCGTTCCCTGAAAGACGTAGAGGCACGCGACCGGTTCGAGCGCGAAACCAACGCGCTGGCTAGCGCCGCCGAAACGGCGCACGACGACCTCGTGCACCGCGTCGCGCAACGTCTCTCGCCCGGCCTCTCCTAGCATGTCGAAGACCCCGTCGACTACGAACCGCCTGGCTCTCGACGCGGCCGTCCGTGCGGCCCGACAAGCTGGAGCGGCCCTC
>Ga0247842_10004700_pt1 | contig 16830 bp, 10 predicted proteins | sample LaCruzMarch2015__3_FD_192411 | JGI IMG/M metagenome (GOLD analysis project Ga0247842, IMG submission 192411) | Freshwater microbial communities from meromictic Lake La Cruz, Castile-La Mancha, Spain - LaCruzMarch2015_19m | ecosystem: Environmental > Aquatic > Freshwater > Lake | place: Spain...
GCTCTCGCCTCTCTTTTTGGCCCGAATGATATATCTGATCTTCCTATCTGTTAGCTTTACAACTTTATTCTTCTTTCCCATGCCCCATTGATGGGTATATAAAGTCAAAGGTTTCGGGACTACACATAAGCTTAACATAACAAACAAGTTTAAATATATGTTATAATCATTAGCATTTTTTAGTCTGGTACTTCAGCTTGTTATCTATAGTTCGACCAAGGAGGGAGTCAATATGCTGGAATATCTGGGAAATCGGGTGTCTGATAAAATTTTTGGAATTTTATTTAAACATAGGTCCGGACCTGATAATGCGAATAAGGTAAATTATCTCCAAATCAATCGTTTTATTGTAGCGTTTTTATTGATCATATTATTTTGGCATCTCTTGACTATTCCTTCTTTTGCTGTATGCGAAGACGGCCAAATTCCAGAATGTGACCTTAACTGCACAGGAAAGAATACAGAAATTGTCTCCATACAGCTCCTGGATCCTCATGGCGGGATCATAGCTATGGATTCACCTGCCTGCAGGGATTGCGCAGCGGGCAATCCTTTTGCCAATGGAACCTTTCTGCGCTTTGTAGTAGAGAACCGAGCGGCAGAGGCCAGGAACCAAACCCATCTGACATTCGCCCTCGTGCAAGGCATGAAGCGAGAAAGGATTAGCTTGTGCATAGGTTCCATTCCTCCTCAAACAACTATGAAGCATGAATACACCCTCCAAAGAAATTGGACCTGCGACAAAGAGCTGATGCTATATGATCTTGTCCTGAGTTGGAGCAGCAATTCGAGTTCCGGCTGTGATAGTGATGCATGCTGCGTGGATCACAACGGCATAAATTGTTGGCATATCAAAGAACCACTGATATTTGGCTGCAGTCGCGAAGGAGGACTCACAAATGTCACTTATCAGTTTGAAGAGCCAATCGTACCAGACACGGCTACAATAAGCAAGAGCGCACCCTCCTCAGCCGCTCCCGGCTCTACTGTTACCTACACAATTGAAGTGAAAAATGATGGCATTGAGAGCAGAGATATAAAATTATATGATTCAATTCCCCCAGGATTAAAGGACGTCCAGATATACCTTGATGACATCTGGAAGCCCTATAGTTCCGGAAGCTTGGTGACATTCCAAAACGTTCCTGCTGGAACTAAACTTGTCTTCAGCATTAGCGGAACTCTGTTGGCAGATCTTCCCGAAGGAACAATGCTTCGAAACACGGCCTGCATTGTAGGTGGAGATTGCGCCACAGCAATCACCCGCGTTTCAGGCGCACAAGTGCAACTTCATCTGGATAAGTCTGCTAAAGAGGCCGAGGTCAAGCCCGGAGATCTCATAGAATACATTATCCAGGTAAGCAATGTCGGCTTATCTGCAGCCAGCTCCGTGTCGGTCTCGGACAACCTGCCAACCGGCATCAATGATCCGGAGTACAGACTTGATAGTGGATCATGGAGTCCTTATGCCTCCGGCCAACAAATAGCTATCGGCAATCTGGCTCCCTCGCAGAGCGTGACCATAGATATCCGGGGCACAGTCTCAAGCAGTCTTACCGACGGCACTGTGCTGGTGAACCAGGCCTGCATACCTGGGCGGCAGATCTGCGACAGCGCCGAAGTAGTAGTAAGCAAAGGTCAATACGATATTAAAATCACCAAGAATGGACCCCAGGTAACATATCCTAAAGCCAATATATATTATTCCATAGGGCTAATAAACTATGAATACAGCACCGTTGATGCGGTGTTTTCGGACATCATTCCCGATGGCATCAGCAATGTTTACTATATGGGATCGCCATATCAAAGCGGAGATCCAATATCTGTCAGCTTGCCTCCCCGATCTAATCGCGCCTACACTATCAGCGGCGTGGTAGATGAGGACCTTGCCCCCGGCACAGTAATTGAAAATACCGCCTGCCTTCAGGGAGGAGAATGCGCTCATTTATCAACCATGGTCGGGACCCTTAAGTTGATAAAATCCGGCCCCAGTGAGATCAGATGCGGTTCGGATATTCCGATCAATTATGGTATAACGGTTGAGAACTACGGGTCCGAGATACTGATGAATGCCGCTATCCTGGACACCCTGCCGGATCAGATATATGATGCGGAATACTCTCTGGATGGCAATGACTGGCAGGCCTATCCCTCAAGCAATCGAATAGGCATCGGAGATATTGCACCAGGCAGTTCTGCCTCGGTAGACATCAGAGGTTCTGTCAGCATCTATGAGGAGACCAGTATTTACAACAGGGCCGAACTGGAAGGAGATAGCGACGTCTATGACGAGGTATATACAGATGTTACATGTCACGAGCCAAAACCGAATCTATATATATATAAGGAAGCTCCGTCGAGAGTGGCCCCCGGGGAGCAGATAGAATACAGACTCCGTATAAGCAATTTCGGCGATGCTACGGCGGACGGGGTGCGAGTCTGGGATGATTTGCCCGAAGAGTTGGAGAATGCAGAGTACGAATTGAATGGAGAATCGTATTCTTATGAGAGTGGTCAGATAATCGATCTCGGAGACATGGGTCCATCTTTATCTGAAAGAGTGTATATACGAGCAACCGTAAAAGAAGGGACCAGCATTGGCACAATCCTGGAGAATAATGCCTGCTGCCATTGCGATAATTGTGAGGATGGTGAAGAATGCGACTATGCCAGTACAGAGGTCTTTAGCGGCCCGGACCTATCCATAAGCAAAAACGGACCCAGCAGCTCAGACGCGGGAAAGGAAATAACCTACACCATAGTGGTCTCAAACAATGGCAACAAGGTCGCCGAAGGAGTGAGCATTGTTGATACGCTGCCGGCTTCCTTTGAAAATCCGCAATACTCATTGGACACGGTCTGGGAAAATTACGTGAGCGGGGAGCCAATAACAATCGGAGATGTTCCTGCGGGTGATATACGAGAGGTGATGATAAAGGGCACTGTTCCCCTGAATACTCCGGAGGGCACCATTCTAACCAACACAGCCTGCATAGAGGGCACAGAAATATGCGACGCATTGATGACCACTATCTCTGGAGCGGCCCCTGATTTGGCCATCAGCAAATCCGGTCAGGCAATTGCCTTTCCTGGGGGTCCGATAAGCTATATTATTAGCATAGACAACAACGGGGACGGTCCGGCCTCAAATATATTGCTTTCGGACGCTATGCCTATCGAAATAGAAAATCAGGAGATCTCACTTGATGAAAACAGTTGGTCGCCCTTCTCCGGTTCGACAACCATATCCAATATTCCATCTGGAGGAAAAAGCACGGTTTACTTGCGAGGAAGCATAAGGCAAGATGTTCCAGGTGGCACTCAGATCAGAAATCAGGCCTGCCTCATCAAATCCTCAATATGCTCGAATCCAGTGATAACTGAGATCCAGAAAGTTGTCTCAATGGCCAATATAACCAAAACCGTTTCCGCCACCTCGATACAATCCGGTGGTTACCTGACATATGTCATCCATTATTCAAACGACGGCCAGGATACCCTTACAGGTGTGACCGTAATAGAAAACTATCCTTCGGGATTAATAGTTTTAAGCACGTCTCCTGAGCCTGATCCCGGCACAAATAATAAATGGACAATAGGAACTTTGCAGCCAGGAGAGTCAGGGACGATCACCATAACCGCCCAGGTTCCACCCCGCGCCGCTCTGCAATACGATTCGGGGGAGAGATCCATTGGTCAAGGCTTTGTGCATAAGTATCAGATGCTAAACACGGGCGATCAGCCTTACCAGTTGCGAAACACAGCTACTCTCTTTAGCCAGCAGACGGGCTTCCAAAGTCAGAGCGCGGCAGTAACTGTTGTGGGAGAGATGGGCAATTCCGTAGCTCTGCGACAGAGTGGCAGCGGCAATTACTCTCATGAATCTCTTACATCTCTTAGGAGCAAGAATAGATCTATTTCGGAAAAGAGCAGTCTCTCTGCCGTTTATAGCCCGGTGCCTTTCGACCTTCCCAACAAGAGGACCATAGTCTACAACAGTTCGTGGAGCGACTCTTCTCAAGTGAGAAACTATCGCATAAGAGAGTCTGTTGATGAGGACTATCGTTACACCAACCACCTAAACCGAGATCGTGTGATAAAGGTCGAGGAGAATGACATGGCCATGTCCACAGACTCTGAGTTTTGGGGTGCACGTCATTTTTCCTATAAATCGTTGTCAACTGCTGGCGAGAAAGGGCGTCAAGAGGAACTGAAGGATATAACCACAGATTACATTGGATCGTTTGCGGTCAAGGGATCAATTGGGAGCACTTTTCAAAACCGAAGCACTGCAATAACCAAGGTCAATCAATACAACGAACCCCATTTAGCAGTCTATCAGAGAGCGGAGCTGGCAAATAATATTCGAGACGCCTATAACCTAACCGTCAGCCTGGTCAATGACGGTAATGTCGCTCTTGGACCCATATATATAAAAGATGTGTTCCCCGTGGGTACATTCTGGGGATCTGCATCTGCTAAACCATCATCCGATGTGCTCCCTGACTCTACATGGGCCAATTGGACCCTGCTGTACCTGCCCAGGGGAAGCTCCTGGACACTGTGGATGCAGCTTCACATATATCAGGTCATAGATGTGCCGATTAACCATGTGCTGGTCACGGCTGGGCATGACGACCATTGGATTAAATTTAACAATAGTACAGCAATAAATCTTAACTGGCTGGGTTGCACAAGATACTGCAATAATGTATATGGGGACTGGAAACCACCTAGCTGGGGACCTTCCCCCGTCCAGGAAATCTGCGATAACTGCGTTGGCTCCCCATAGGCAAAAATAGAAGAGGGCTCGCCAGCATCAATGCACTTCCTTCAGCTCATTATCTCGTAGCTGTCCTTGTGCGGATTGATGAGCAGCCGCTCGGCAATCTCCCTGGCTTCCATCTCGGCTTCCGGCTTGAGCGTATTGAAGTACAGCTTCCAGACAGTGGCCTTCTTCACATCCACCACATTCGCAAAGCCCAGGCGGCTTCGCAGCCGCTCCCGGATGGAGATGGCCTCGCCGTCCTCGATATGCAGGGCGACCTTGACCGGCACGTAGCCCTCCTCAAACTCGAGCTTATCGATGAGAACTATGTGGCTCTCCTTGTTCTCGTTGACCAGCTCCCTGGCAAAGCTCTTGGCCAGCTCCGCGGGGTCGCCTGAATCCACCTCGATGGAAAACAGGCGCTCCTTCTTGACGTCATTCAGGACATTTGCGAAGCCCAGGCGCCGGATAAGGGTGTTCTTAACAGTGGCCGCCTCGGCATCGGGAATCTTCAGCCAGACGCGCAGATTGATCTTCCGGTTCATGCTCATGCGTTCACCTCGATGTAGCGTTTCATGGATTCGAAGACCCTTCTGCCGGGACCGGGCTCATCGGGCCGCTGCTTTTTCGGATCATAGGCAGGAAGCTGCCAGGCGAAAAAGGCCCTTTCCGGGTGAGGCATCATGCCCAGGACATTTCCCTGCTCATTGCAGATGGCGGCTATGCTTTCTGTGCTGCCGTTCACATTGAAGGGAAACTCGTCTATGATTCGTCCGTTCTTGTCGCAGTAGCGGAAGACCACCTGTCCCTCGTCGTTAAGCTTTTTCATGAGCCCAGGGGTGGTAGTGACCAGATTTCCTTCGCCGTGGGCGATGGGGATCTTGAGCAGTGCTCCTCTCTCGATGGCAAAAGAGCCGCTGCACCTTTTGGAAGGCGCTTCATGCCGAAGGTTGACCCAATCGCAGTAGTAGCCCCGTCGCACAATCTTTCCCTGGGAGACCATCACGTTTTGGGCCAGGGCCATGTCCACCTTTGCACAGCCCTTTGCGCTGCTCTCTTTGCTGTCTTTATCGCAACCATTAGCACTGCCTGGAAGAAGACCCGTCTCCACCAGAATCTGAAATCCATTGCAGATGCCGATGATGGGCTTGCCCTTACCAGCCTCTTCCTTCAAGGCGCTCATGACCGGCTCTTTGGAGGCTATAACTCCGGCTCGAAGCCGGTCCTGATAAGAGAAGCCTCCAGGTATGACAAATCCGTTAAAACCAGAAAGCTCGCCTGCAGGCCGGTTCCAGCGAAAGATCTCGCCCTGCATGCCCACTGTTTTTACGGCCACCAGGGTCTCGAACTCACAGTTCGTACCGGGAAACTGCAAAACCGCTATCTTCATCTCATAGCCTCCACCAGGCCCGTCGTCCAGGCATTCCTCGCCCCATCCAGTTCCAGATCGGCCACAGACTCGCCTGCTCTTTTCATCACAATCCGCCTCTTGCTTGTAATCATGCCGATCTGCATCGGCTCCAGGCTGTAGCTATTGAGAAGCTCCACCAGCCGGGCCTCGCTACCCGCTTTTGCCTCCAGGACAAAGCCGGAGGATTCAGAGAACAGCAGCTTATCCGTCCTCATGCCGATGTCGCCCTTCACCTGGTCCAGGTCCAGCTCCACTCCGAAGCGGGCCGGCCGGGTGAGGGCCATCTCGCAAACGCTTGCCGCCAGGCCGCCGTTGGAGATATCGTGGGCTGCGGCCAGCAGGCCCTCCTCGATGGCGTCGATTACGGCGTAGATCATATTCCTCTCCAGGTCGAAGCGAACGATGGGCACATTGGCGCCCGTCTCTCCAAATATGGTTCGGTAGTACTCGGAACCGCCCAGCTCATCAAACCGGGGGCCAATGAGGAAGAGTTTGTCGCCGGCGGTCTTGAGATCCATGGTGATGGCTTTGGAAAAGTCCTTCATGATGCCCACGCAGGCCACCACGGGCGAGGGGTCCACTGATCCCTGGGGCGATTCGTTGTAGAAGCTGACGTTCCCGGAGACGATGGGAACAGCCTGCTGCTGGGCTTCGTAGCCCTTGAGGTACAGTTTTTTGCAGGACTCGGCCAGGCCCTTCACGCCTTCCCGGAATTCCCAGAATGCCTCCGGCTTTTCCGGGTTGCCGTAGTTGAGGCAGTCGGTCAGAGTGGAGGGAACAGCGCCGACTGCGGCCACATTTCGCATGGCTTCGGCAACGGCCGTTGCTCCGCCCCAGTAAGGGCTGATGCGCCCGTAGAAGGGATTGCTGTCCACGGCCAGGGCAATGCCGAACTTTTCCCCCCGCACCGGTGCAATCAGTCCGGCGTCCGCCTCGCCCGGCCGGATCACGGCGTTGCCCATGACCTCGGTATCGTAGTAGCGGTAGACGTGCTCTCGGGAGGCGATGTTGGGCGACCGCAGAATCTGGAGAAGGACCTGATTGTAGTCAGCCGGCTCAGCCACATCCGGCTCGGCCACTTTTATGGTGCGCGGCAATTCCAGACGATTGTAGCGGATGCCTTCCGTCAAATGCTGGATGGGCACATCGCAGACCATCTCGCCTTTGTGCGTGACCGTAAATCGGTCACCGGTGTTGATCTTTCCGACAACGCTGGCGCGAGCGCCTTCGTAGACATTGGGCAGATCCCAGTCCTCGTTGTAGATCTTGAGAATCTTCTCGCGTAGCTCCGGGGGCGAGACGATGAGGAAGCGCTCCTGGGTCTCGGCGATGCTGAGCACCTCGGCGGGGAAGTCTCCAGCTTTGTGCATGTCGTCCAGGTTGATCTCCATGCCGAAACCTCCAGCCGAGCCCATCTCAGATGTGGCGCAGGTAAAGCCGCCGCCGCCCAGGTCCTTGAAGCCGATCTCGATGCCCGACTCACGGACCAGCCGGAAGAGATCGTCGTTGGCCTTGAAGAGCACGTTCTTCAAGAAGGGATCGGGAATCTGCACAGCGCCGCGGTTGGTCTCCTCGTCCTCCGCGCGTAGCGCCCCAGAGGCGAAGGTGACGCCGCCGAGCCCCGATGCGTCGGTGGGCTTGCCGATTAAAATTACGTCGTAGCCTTTCTCGCCGGCCAACGGCGGCGCCCGCGAGCGGATGATCTGGTCGCGCCGCACGATGCCGATAGAAACGACGTTGACCAGGCAGTTGTCGTCGAAGCTGTCATTGAAGACGATGTCTCCGCCCATGTTGGGAACGCCGAGAGCATTGCCGTACTGCCAGATTCCGTCCACCACGCCTTCTGCCACCCAGCGCACCTTGTTGGCCTTGGGGCCGTAGGGATTGCCAAAGCGCAGGGGATCGGCGGTAGCCACAACGGTGGCACCCATGCAGTTGACATCGCGGACGATGCCGCCAATGCCGGTAGCTGCGCCTTCGTTGGGCAAGATCTGGCTGGGGTGGTTGTGGCTCTCGTGGGAGATGACGACGCACCACTTGTCGTCGATGGCCACAATTCCGGAGTCTTCCACAGGGCCCATAACCACATTGGGGCCGTCGGTAGGAAGGAATTCTTTGAGGGTGGCGCGAGAGCTCTTGTAGGAGCAATGCTCGGACCACATGGCATCATAGCAGAATAATTCGGTGAGGGTGGGGTCGCGGCCCAGCACCCCGGCAATGGTGCGCGCTTCCGGGACGGACATGCCGATGCCGGCGGCGCGCAGACTGGTCTGCACTTGTGGATCGGAAAGACCGATTATCTTCAATTCAGGTACACCTCTGGTTAGCTATGTAATATCCATACGTGGTGCATTATGAATTTATCGATCCGGGCGGGGAGAATAGGGTGAAAGTGCTGGGAGGTGGGGGCGAGATTGAGGTGGAAGATAGTGAGATATGTCAGATCGGCGACCAGGTGCAGGAGGAGTTGACGAGGTCACCGATACGAGAATTATCACGGAGATCTGCGTGGAACGTGCAGATGCGTGAGCCAGAGTGGGCCAAGTGGAAGGGCGGGCACTCGATCCTCTTTACTCATAAATAAGAAGGAGACCGCAGGATTCTATATGAATAATAAGTTTTTTATATCGTATCTCCAAAATATCCCATTAGGCTTCACTTCTATTTTGGTATATTCCTCAGGGATACGGTATATTACTGATATTTCATCATATAAGAAACCACGGATGCCCATAGCGAGAGAATGAGGCTTTGGCCCAAAAGTGAGATAGGCTATATGATGATCATCTATATTCAACGATGGTACCTTAAGCACTTGCCATGCGGCAATAGCATCTCCTGCTGGTGCAGAGACAATTGCATCGAGTCCTAGATTATATTCTTCTATCAAAGGCTTACATTCTTCTCTGCTCGTGTACGTATAATCAGAAGTAAATCCTGGATCCGGTAATAAAATTCCCAAGTGGTCTGGTTCATATTTTGCGACTACACTTCGATAGCGATTACCTTCCCACCCTGCAGAAACGACGAACAGCTTTTTATTTAATATGTACTCTCGAGCTTCGAGTCCAGGTATTTCTATTATTTTCCAGGATCCCTTTGTATGTACATATTCCTTGGGACCAGACTCATAAATGCCCTCTGAATAAAAAAAGGATATATCCTTTGCTAAGCCAGTTCTAAGGCAATACCCCAAAAGGTATAAAAATACAAATCGAGGGCAACTTGTTATATCAAATCCTATATATATAGGTCTTCCGAGTTCATCTGCTAAGCCAGCGATCATTTTATCAATGTCATGTATTATGGCATCCAATTCGGTAGGTTCATGTTCCAAAAAGATCAGCTTGTTTGTTTTTCTTTTCGAAAAAGAAGTTAAAAGTTCCATATAGTCATTGTTAAAGCCTAAATCGTCTCCTAGTTTGAAAGATATTATGGCAGCAGAGGCAAATTGGAGTTCTTCTTGATCATGATTTATTATTTCTGTGCATCTACTCTCCCAGCCACAACAAAAAATAAATAGATCGAAATCTCCAGCTATTCCGCCATCCCTCGATATCTGAAAAGACTTTCCTAGAATATATTTCTCTAGGCATTCACTTTTTATCGTGTTGACCACCTATCCAGTGTCATAGTACTATCAATTTTAGATATATCATCTTTTACGATTCTATGTATAATATGATCAATAATTTTTTCCGCAACTGCCTCGTCTCTTTCCTTGCAAAGATTGAGTAAGATCTTGCCATTTATTGCAACATAATAATAAGCACCTCTATAAGAGAATACGAATTTGGGTGCAAGCAATTTATGTAGGCGAATTGAAATTCTATCGATCGATCTGTCTATTGATCTGTCTACTATCTTAATACTGTGGCAATCACTAGCCAACTTTATAATCTCTTTCAAATCATCGCGCTCATCCATGGATAAACCTGATAGATCAATATCAAATATGCCTCTTTCCACAGCCCTTAAAGAAGCTGGATCGCTATAAGCAGACTGAATCTCTGCAGTGACTTTGCCTAATGAGTTAACAAGCCTAGTAATTTCTCTAGTTCTTGCTTCTGCCTCCTTACCAATTCTTTCATACCGAACTCCACTTGCCTTTAAAATAGCTTTATGTTGCTTCGAGGGATTTATTCGCTTTCCTGCAAATATATCTGCCGAAATATTTTCTTCCATGTAAATTTCGTGCATTATCAATAAAAAATCTCGAATGCTCCTATCGCTCATGCTAATAACCATTCTTATGCCTGCATATGGGACAGTAATGCCATATTCCTTACATAAACATAACATAGCAGCGACCATTTTTTTTCTAAATTCTGTGCTTTTTAGCGGTCGAATTTTATATTTCTCCGCCTCCTTTTGAGGAATATTGATTTTTAACTTCTCAATTAGATATGTTTGATAAAGTGGCGGAACATCCAATCCGATACCTTCCTCCGGCAAATACGTGTCTAAATTGTCTTTATCTTCAAATAGCTTGTGAGGACTTTCTTGGGCCGCTTCTTGGTGTTGTCGGACTAGCAAAATTCTATTATTTTTAAAAAAATCTTTTCCTTGGTTTTCTTTTGACCTTTCAATAAAGGCTCTAACTTTTTCCTTTTCCGATTTTTTGATGGAAATATTATACAGCAAAGCATTCAGATTCCAATCTCCTAGGAGATTCCTAAGATCAACAGAAATAGCATCATTTCCTGTATACTTTTTGAAACGAAGATTAGTTACTGATGCTATAAAATTAAAAAAATTGCTAGGAGTCCCATATACATCCTCAAGAGAAACATGCATACGATCTGCATATGTAAGTGGGTGGTGTGGTATAAAATTATCACTAATGTTATTATCATCGTTCAAAGATGCAATAATAAAAGATACGACCCCTTTATCGAGGCCCGCGACCATTGTATTGATAGCCTTTAATTGGTAGAGATCTATGCTTTCTGTCTGATCGATGCAAACCTTAAGAAGCCATGTTTGTGAGATTTGGCTTTCATCCTCACTTTTTATGTCCTCATCTCGTGAGCACAAACGGAGCAAACACTCAGTTATTTCCTCAAGCATTTTGCCCATTTGCAGAGTTGGATATCCCTTATCTGGCACAAGTTCTTTCTTTTTTATGACGCAAGAACGAATATTCTCATGCATGAATTTAAAACAGAGCCTTATATCATTCAATCCAGGATCAGTAGTTCTATTTTGAAGAAATATATCGATTTCTGGTCTCTCGCTTAAAATCTTCTTGATTGCCTCATTTTCATCCTCTATGGAAAATTTGAGAATTCGACTTATTCTTAGCCCTTGGATCGCTTCTACGAATAATTGAAGAATCTGATATTCTAAATATAGCGAATATAGCCTTGCCTTTTCTTCTTCCCATTGAGAATTATCCATATTTTCTCTGCGTAGAGGCCAATCACTAAATTGACGCGTTATGTAACTGGGAGTATTTAGATACACACCAATATAACGATTTGCAAAAGGATCGGATCCCAATTGCTCTCTAAGTGATTTGTTAGTTAATCTTTCACTCCATTCGAAAGCTCGCAGTAACGTTGTTTTTCCGGAGCCTCTCAAGCCTGTAAAATAGACGTGCGGTTTTCTTTCCCACTCATGAAAATCTTCAGGGAGCCAAATTATATGATCGTCATCGGTTTCCCAACGATTGTACTGAAACGGAGAACGAGGTGTCATTGGACCACCCTACATACTTTTCTCATCCCTAATGGGTTGGTCTCACTTTCTTTTCTATATTCGACTAACCCTAGCCAATCGAGCTCCTCCACCAACTTTTCTATTTCCTCCAAGGAAGAAATCCTCCCAACTTTTTTATCGCTAATTTGTTTTAGATCGCCAAGATACATTTCCCTATCCATTAATTTAAGAAGATCCTTTTCTTGATCCGTCATAAGTGCCATTGTATGAGGAAGATCCCAGAATCTTACTCGTACTATTCTTTTTTCGGGCGATAGATCTGCGAACTTATTATTTATTATTTCGCATCCAATGGGTGTCAGATCATTGCTATAAAATATTTTTATTTTATTGAAACCAAAATTTCTGCTTTTGTACCTTGTATTGGGAAATAACAGTGGTGCAGAGATACATATTATTTTTGAATATTTATAATATGGTGAAGAAATTATCTCTACGGGATCATTATGGAGATGACCATGAAGATATAGGATTGGCCTGTTTAGACTAATCAGTACATCTCGCATATATCCACTATTTATTAGCTCTGCGTATAATTCTACTTTCAGCACATTCTGTGTGAGTAGGTTGTGATGGGATAGAATTATGGGGACACAGTTGATATTAGAGTTGCGGATACAATTGGCCAATGAATCAATATTCTCCGTATTAAACATAGGAGTATCTAGATCTTCGAAATCCTTACTATAAGGATCAGCATCTAGAAACTTCCCAATTGCCTCTCGGATCTCCTTAGGATAAAGTCTTCTTTCTCCACAACCATAACAGGAATTTATAGCGATTATTAAGGCCTTGCCCGATTTCTCCCCGCAAATCTCTTTGGCCTCAATTGCATCTAATGGCATCTCAGGGAAATCTCTTTCTTTGAGAGCATTTACCATGGGTTGAAATTTTGGCAAAATTGAATCTTCAGAGTATTCTTTCCTATCAATATCATGATTCCCTGGAACAAGAAATATCTTTTGAAAAGGATCAGAGGAAAAGAAATTTGGGGGAATTCTTAGTTTAAGGAATTCAAGGCAATTTTTAAAATCATCTACATCCCCGCTCACACATAAATCACCAGATACCAAAATTGCCAATGGATTCGCACGCATTTCTTCTGAAAGATTATATATTATAGACTCACAGCCCTTTGAAGAAAGTGCTCTTAGTAACTTTGGGGGGAATGAACTATCCCTAATGAGCGTATGGTTATAATTTTTATCAATATATTTGAAATGAATATCGCCTATATGAATTAATTCTATATTCGACGTATAATCCTCCATTTGCTATATATAATATCCTAATATTACAGCAGGATGATCATCTTTATATTATAATTCCTGAATAATTTTCTTTATTTGCCATCTTGACTTTGTATTTAGTTACTTGATTCGGATCATATTGACCTTGCACCAAGCAGAGTATTCTCATTTAAATCGTTCCAATAATTTTATATATTATTGAAATCGGATCAATAATCTCAAAGCTTCATGGATGGCTTATACCTCCGTTTAAAATAACGTTTGTACTTTCTGATTATTAAACCAATTGGTCGTTTTGCTTTTTGATTTTAATAATACCTTAGAAATCATGATAAGTACTGCTTAGATTATATTTTAAAGCATTTCGGGATCTAATATAAATAAATATTCACTTATTTCGCGGCGAGAATTGGAATTTGGACATATAAGGCTCTTTCTAGCAAGTCGTCTAGGTTGAAATGGTTTATATAACTCAGAGAGACTCGAACAACTTGCATTACTTACAATAACCACGGAACCACGTTCGTAAGCTCTGATAGCGGCTTTTGCTAGGCGTTTCTGGTCGTTCCAGGAAAAGTTTCGCTCATTGTATCTTATAAAACTACCGTTCTCGTGTGCCACTGTATACGTAGGATCACAATAAATTACATCGCCCGGCTTAGCTTTATCAATTATTCTTTCGAAATCTGAGGAAACTAATCTTATGCCCTTCAATGCATCAGAAGCGTTTTCAATTAGCCCGTTTTTCCATAAAATCTCTGGCGTGCGTTTACCGCCGCCATATGGAACATTAAATTTCCCTTTTGAGTTAAGACGGTAGATTCCCCCAAATGCGGTCCTGTTTAAATATAAAAATCTTATTGCACTCTCAAGTGGATCTTTTAGTTCTTCATTTCTAATGAAATCATATTTTTCTTTGCTAACTGGCAAACACATTATACCCGCAATTAGCTCTTCGGAATTTTTTTGTACTTGTTTATATACATTTATCAACTCTGCGTTTATATCAGAAAGAGTAGCTTTTTTAGGCTGCAGCGCAAAAAAAACTGCGCCACCTCCAAGAAAGGGCTCATAATAGTGGCTCTTGAGTCTAGACACTATATATCGAGCTAATTCTCTTGCTATCCAGCGCTTGCCTCCTGGCCATTTTAAAAAGGGGTCTATACCTCCTAATTCTAGAGAAGAAATGGGATGTAGAGATGCATTGCATATCTCCGAAAAGCCCTTGGGACAATTTGGTAGCACTGAATCTATCGAAGTCATACAACTGAAAAGATAGTTTATCCTACCTAAATGAAAAAGTTTATGATCGATCTTACTAGAATCAGTTATCGCCATATTGAAGAATGATGCGATGCATCGATCTCCATCCTGCAAAGCCAGCTTCCAACCAGGAATTCCGTTACAATCGACATGAAAGCCCTGAAGGACTCAAGCTGGCCTCGTGGACATCAAGCGTGCCTGGAAAGACCGGCCTTAATCTTACACGTCATCGTGTTCGGATGGACATCAATGAATTCTTGCGGATTGCAGGTGGCTCCTGTTTACCATAAGTAGTTATGAGCGAAAAGGTCCAGCCTGTGGAAGAAATACTTCTTGGTTTGATCCAATGCCATTTTGCCGGGCAATCATGCCTTCCCTACTTCCTCCCGAGACATTGGCACGATCAATCCCAAGGGCCTCCATCAGGCCGCCGGTATCCCCGGCCACCTGGGCTCAATGGCACAACATGGGCCGGGCCGACCGCCGCGTCCCCGCCCGCGTGCTCCCGCGCCCGTGAGCGAGCGAGGCTACCGGGCTCCCAGGCCCGCCTGGCCGCTACCCACAGGGCTGCCAGGCCGGGAGGGCGAGCGATCGCTGGCCGACCCAAGTCGGGAGTGCTTGCAGTTGCTCTCATCCGTCATCAATTAAATGGGTGTGGCAAGAATTTTCCTAATCTCATCGAGACTTCGCGGCTTCGCGGCTTCGCGCCTTCGCGTGAACCCGTGATTTCGGCCCGACCGGCCCGCGGCCCCTCAAGTACCGGCCAGCCTGAAACTGCCCCGAAGACTTACCAAAAAGTCTCTTTGCGCTCTGTGACTCTGTGGTGGTAGTACGTAAACCGTTGATTATAACCAGTGGCTAACGACGTTTTCTACCACAGAGACACAGAGTTCACAGAGTACGCACAGAGCGACGAACCAACAACTGGAAAACCATAGTAACCTGAGGTTAGCCACTGGAAATAGCTAAGAGCCGCTTTAGTTTCAGCTTTGCCTCTCGCCACCCGCCCGAGCGTGCTCCCGCGCCCGTGAGCGGCGACGGCGGCAGCCGGGCTCCAGGCCCGCCTGGCCGCTACCTACAGGGCTGCCAGACCGGGAGGGCGAGTGCACATGCGTCATCGGTCAAGGCGGAAATCAATAAGGCGTGGCAAGAATTATCATTCTCTCGTCGGTTCTTCGCGGCTTCGCGCCTTCGCGTGAACCCGTGATTTCAGCCCGACCGACCAGCCCGAGACTGCCCCGAAGACTTACCAAAAAGTCTCTGTGCGTCCTCTGTGCGCTCTGTGACTCTGTGGTGGCCCGTAGTGGCTAGGTTATAAATATCAGCTAATATTAATAGCAAACCGAAGACATTGCTTCCCAAAATCCAGCTCCCGGAAAACTCCCTTTGCCGGAGGCCAGCTCCACCTGGTCCTCAGGCCAGACCGGCCCCCTGCCCCCCGGACACGATCGCTTGCCGGGCTACCGGGCCCGCCTGGCCGCCACCCACAGGGCTGCCGGGCCGGGAGGGCGAGCGCCCATGCGTCATCGGTCAAGGCGGAAATCAATAAGGCGTGGCAGGAATTATCATTCTCTCATCGGAACTTCGCGGCTTCGAGTGAACCCGTGATTTCGGCCCGACAGGCCCGCTGCCCCGCAAGGACCGGCAAGCCCGAGATTACCCCGAAGACTTGCCAAAAAGTCTCTGTGCGCTCTGTGCCTGCGGTGGTGGGATCGTTAGCTGTTATGTTATAATTATTGGCTAATATTAATAGCAAACCGAAGACATCGCTTTCCTAAAATCCAGCTCCCGGAAAACTACCTTTGCCGGAGGCCAGCTCCACCTGACCCTCCGGCTCGACCGGCCCCCTGCCCCCCGGACACGATCGCCTGCCGGGCAAGCCAGCCCAAGCGATAGCGCAGCCCAGGCCCGGCCCACGGGCGGCGGCCACGAGCGACAGCAAGAAGCCGGGCGAGGCTAGCCTACGGTTCGCAAAGATAGCGATGCTGGAGACCTCAGCTAAACTCTTTGTGCGTCCTTTGTGAGCTTTGTGCGCTTTGTGGTTGGCCCGTGACCGTTATGTTATAATTTTCTGCTAATAATACTAGCGAATCGTCATCGCCTCCAAAATCCAGCCCCCGGAAAACTGCCCTCCCCGGAGGCCAGCTCCACCTGACCCTCCGGCTCGACCGGCCCCCTGCCCCCCGGACACGATCGCCTGCCGGGCTCCCGGGCCCGCCTGGCCGCCACCCACAGGACTGCCGGGACGGGAGGGCGAGCGCCCGCAGGCTCACCCAAGACAGGAAGAGTCTAAAATGGCGCCAGGATTAGACTTTTATTTTAACTCTGGTATCTTGCGTCCTTTTTCCGTGCGGTCAAAATCTGCATCGAAGCTCATTATCTGCAGGCCGTACTTCTGTGCGACGGCGTATTGG
>Ga0247842_10004701_pt1 | contig 16823 bp, 12 predicted proteins | sample LaCruzMarch2015__3_FD_192411 | JGI IMG/M metagenome (GOLD analysis project Ga0247842, IMG submission 192411) | Freshwater microbial communities from meromictic Lake La Cruz, Castile-La Mancha, Spain - LaCruzMarch2015_19m | ecosystem: Environmental > Aquatic > Freshwater > Lake | place: Spain...
TGGCCAAAGTTGAGGTTGGCAACCCTTTCCGAATTTATGGATTACATGAAGAATAACCATGCCGGGGAGTTACCGGTTATCCGCGGTGCATGGCCCGACTGGTGGATGGATGGATTCGGGTCAGCTGCAATACAAACAGCTTATGCCCGAACAGCGCATGCCGATTATATAGCCAACGAGGGTTTGATGGCAATGTCAACCATCATGGGTGCGCAGACTGTCGGTCCTGTTCGTGATTTGCAGTCACAGATTACCGATGATATTGCCTTTTACGATGAACATACCTTCGGGGCAGCCGAAAGCATTACCGATCCGCTGTGCGAGAACAGCGTGGTGCAACTTGGCGAAAAAGAATCCTATGTGTGGAGCGCGGTAAAGAAAAACCGCATTCTGCGCGAGGAGGTGATGGGACAGGTCCAGTCGTTCATCCCGAAATCAGATTTACCAACCATTGCGATTTTCAATACGCTGAATTGGAACCGTTCGGGGAACACCCTGGTTTATATTGATCATCAGCTGTTACCAAAAGACAGAGCATTTCGCATCATTGACTTCGACAACCGTGCGATGCCGGTTCAACCCGTTTCAACCCGTGAAGAGGGAACCTGGTGGATGCTACATGTAAAAGATGTTCCGTCCCTGGGTTTTCGCGTCTACCGGATTGAGGTTGAACCTGAATCACGCGTTATCGCGGAAGAAAAATCATTCAGCGGAGTGATGGAAAATGATTTTTTTCGCCTTAAAATAGATGTGGGAAGCGGTAAAATAACCGAACTCTTCGACAAAGAATGGAATCTGGAAATGACCGACGCCACAGCCGCTTACACTCCAGGCGAAGTTATTTACGAACGCCTGGGCAAGAACCGTGGACAGCTCGAACAACTTAAACTGGACCAATTTACCCGCAAAACGTGGAATGATCTCCGCGTGAGCGGATTAACTTCAGGCCCGGTCTGGCAAAGCATCACCATCAACGGCAGCATGGATGAATGTACCGATCCGTCGGGAATTCGCTGTGAAATAAGACTCTACAACCATGAAAAAAAGGTTGAGTTTTGCTATTCCATGAAAAAGATCTCCGTCACTGATCCTGAGGGTGTATATGTGTCTTTCCCTTTTAAATTACCGGAAAGTCAGCATGTTGTTGAGGTTGCAGGTGGAACAATGATTCCAGGCAAGGAACAGATAGAGGGATCCGCGTCCGACTGGACCGGCATCCAGAATTTTGTTTCTTTGCGCAATTCTGCCGGACAGATTATTTTTGTTTCACCCGAGATTCCGCTGGTTCAGCTCGGTGATATCAACCTGGGAAAGTTTTTCAGGGTGCACAATTCTATCGCGGCCTCGCGGGAAAAACCGGCACTCACAGCAGACTCATCCCGGGCGGCAAAACTCCGGCCCCCAGACACTTCCGGAATAGGGGAGGGGAGGCATACCTATCCGGCCTCAGGTGCCATTTTCTCGTGGGTGCTGAATAACTATTGGACAACCAACTTCCTGGCCAGCCAGGAGGGCGAACTGAAATGGACCTACCAGGTTACCTCCGAACCCGACCCATCCAATTCAGTGGCCACCCGATTTGGCATGGAAAACAGAATTCCATTCCTGAACAGGGTCTTTCCTGCATCGGCAAAGCCTGATGCCAACTTGCTGCCAAGATCATTTTTTGCCACCACCATGAACCACCTGGTGTTGATTGCAGCGCATCCATCCGCAAATGGCGCCGGAATAATTGTGCAGATGAGAGAAACAACCGGAAAGCCAGATTCCATTCCGGTTTATGATGTTGCGCTCTCATCCGACGCCCTTGCAACAGCGACCAGGGCAAAATCAGTATCTGAAGTGAATGTGCTGGAAGAACCCTTGAAACTACTTTGGGAACGAAATGCTGAAACATCCGGACTGTATCACCCGGTTTGGATTAAATTCAGACCTCTGGAAACAAAGTTTATCCTGATCAATCTTTAAATGATTGATCGGAATCTTACCAGTAGAAATTAATTAATTCTATTTGGTCAATAATGACCCCACCCCGTCCCTCCCCTTGGAGGGGAGGGAGTCGTAGGACGTTGATTTTTAATGTTTTTGTTTCAAACCATTTATAATATATGCTATCACGATTGTCAGAATACAACATATCACTCTTGGCAGAGCATCCCCCTCCCCTCCAAGGGGAGGGACGGGGTGGGGTCATTGACATCTAAGCAGGTTCCTTAATTTCACTGGTAAGATTGCGATCAATCAATATCTTTAAATTCCTGATTGACTTTCTTTTCTATGAATCAGGAGTTTTGATTTAAGCTGTCCTACGGAATATCCATAAATCAATGTTCGCGTTATGCCGGAACATTATTCTTTTGGATATTTTATTTTTCAATGATGAGTCTGGTCTGAAAAGCCAAAATCACCTCCGCTTAACCCTCTCCTGAAGTAGAGGAAATTCCCCTTCTCCTTGAAGGAGAAGGGGTTAGGGGATGAGGTCCCTTTGATAAACTGTTATTTTTTGTGATCATCGCGGTTTTATACCGGACTCAATGATGATTTTCCTGACTTGAATTGCTCCTGTACTGTTTGACAGGGTTAAATAATATAAACCGCCCGGAATCGAACTTACATCAAAAAGGGTTTTAGTCTCCGTGAGAAAACGTTCGTGAATAGTTCGCCCCGTAATATCTGATATCTTCACCATACAATTGGGTTGCAGGTTTTCAACATTCAATACGAAGTATTCCCTTGCCGGATTCGGTGTTGTTGACCAACCTGCGTTTTCGGAGATCGGCCGGCCCAGGCCAACAACTCCGCCATTATTGGTTTTCAGCATTATGCCCGATCCCCCTGCAATATACCCGGTGTTTTGATCTGCGAAAAATAACGAAAACAGGATCCCGTATGGCAGGCCGCTCACCTGCGGGGTCCAGTTGGCGCCTCCGTCGGAGGTCGTGATAATAGTGCCTTGACCCCCAACAGCATATAGTTTATTGCTGCTTACAGCTTTTATTCCAGTTATATCGGAGGAAGTACCGATTGAAAGAGGAACCCAGGTTGTTCCACCATCCGTTGTTTTCATAATGGTTCCCCATGTGCCGGAAGCAAAACATGTTTCACTGCCTGTGGCAACACAATCATGAAATATAACCAAGTGGTATTGATGGGTCCATGTAATTCCGCCATCTGTCGTATGAAGTATGTAATAATTACCCACAGCCCAGCCAATGTTTTCATCGAAAAAATGAACACCATGTAATTCGTCGCCAACACCGCTGTTCTGAATCATCCAGGTAGCGCCGGCATCCGTGGTTTTGATGATTGTACCTGCGCCGCCAACTGCGTAGCCGGTATTTGCATCAACAAAATAGACCGAAAACATCGCACTGGTTGTTATCCCGGTAATCATCTCAGTCCAGGTTTCTCCGCCATCCGAAGTTTTATAACAACCTCCGCCAACTGTATAGCCTGTGCTGGCATCGGTAAAGAACACCGAATGAAGCCAGTTGGTGGTTCCGCTGTTTTTTTGTTGCCAGGTTATACCACCATCAGTGGTTTTAATGATCATGCCATAACCCCCGACAGAGTACCCCGTTGAAGCATCAACGAAAAAAATATCGTTAAGATCAACCGTTACCCCACTGTTGAGGGTGAACCATTGTGCATTAACTGCATTCAGGATGAACAGTGTAATTGCAAAAAGAAAAAATCTCTTCATCATAATATTATGCTGTGATTTTCAGTGTCAGAAATCCTCAGAAGGATTAAAAATTATACCCGGTTTCTTCTATTTCCTGAATAGCGTAAAGATGGGCTGTGGCAATTTTGTCTCTCCATTCAGGATCCAGTAACTTCCGGCATTCATCAGGGTTGCTGTAAAATCCGTTTTCGGTGAGGATAGCAGGCATTTTTGTATTTTTCAACACATAAAACCCGGCCTCCTTCACACCCCGGTTGCGCCAGCCGGAAGCATCAATCAGGTTGTTTTGAAAAATCCGGGCCAACCGTTCCGATTTTGAATTGAAACGGTAGCAAAAGGTTTCGATGCCCGATGCATTGCTCCATTGATCACTGGCAGCATTTGCATGTACAGAGAGGTAAAGTTTAGCCAATGGAGTTTTTAATTTATTGGCCCGGTCGACCCTGGCCTGAAGTGAGATATCGCCATCCACCTCCGGAACAAGGTTGTGAAAACTCAGATCCTGTGATTCCAGAAGAAGCATCAGGCGACTTACAATATCCCGGTTAAATTCGTATTCAAGCAACTGACGGCCATCATCGAGTAGCGGAGAGCGTTTGCCAGCCGTGGCTTTGCCATGGCCGTTGTCAAGTATCCATAAAAATTTTCCTGCCATATTTAGCGTTTTTTACTGTTTTACAAGAACGAGATAACCCCAGGGTGCAAGCGATACCTCATCACCACCTTTAAAAATGTAAGAAGCGCCTGAAAAGAGCTCCGTATAAGTTCCTTCGTGGTGTTTAGAATCGAGTTTAACCCTGACAGGCTGATTGCTGAAGTTCAGCACCGGAATAACCTTATCCCCGTTTTTTTCGCGTGCAAATGAGATGACCTGGTTCGGTTGATCATTGAATATCCTGACCATTTCTCCACCTGAGGCGCCATTCCACAATGCCTGGTTTTTGTGCTTCAGGGCAAACAGCTTTTTATACATGTCGAAAAACGGGTGATTCTTCCATTGGATCAGATCTTTATCAAAGAATGCCAGTGAACGGTCAAGCCCTGCTTCCTGGCCACTGTAAACCAATGGCATTCCATTAACTACACAAGCGAGAACCATCGACGCTTTTAACCCCTCGCCGAAATTGGAGAACTGGTTTCCTTCCCATGAATTTTTATCGTGGTTGTCGGTAAAAGTCATCCGGAAACCATCCTTTGGAAAGGTATTGACATCATGCGCCATATATTCGACGAGACCGCCAATATTCTTTTTCCCCATCGTTATCTCATGCATTTTGTCCCACAAACTCCACGAATAGGTCATATCGAATGCTTTCTTGTGAAGGTCGCGCGATTCCCATTCAGCCAGCATGAATACCGGTTTGATCTGATCAAGTTCACTGCGCACGTTGTCCCAGAAATCGACCGGGATAAATCCGGCCACATCGCAACGGTACCCGTCAATGTCGGCCTCTTTCACCCAGTATTTCATCACCTCGGTCATATATTTCCTGATCCCGGGCTGGTCATAATCAAAGTCGATGATGTCGCCCAAATCGTACCAGGGCGTAGGTTGAAAATTACCATCCAACGATTTCGAGTACCATTCAGGATGTTCTGCAGCGAGCAGATTGTCCCATGCTGAATGGTTGGCCACCCAGTCGATGATGACATACATGCCCATCTCATGGATTTTTTTCACGAGCGATTTTAAATCATCCAGGCTGCCAAATTCAGGATTGACCCCATAATAATCTTTGACAGAATAGTAACTTCCCAGTTTTCCTTTCCGGTTTTTTTCGCCGATGGGATTGATTGGCATGAGCCAAATAATATCGATCCCCAGCTCCTTCAGCCGGGGGAGGTGCGATTCAAAGGCCTTGAAAGTGCCTTCGGGCGTGTATTGGCGCACATTTACCTCATAAATCGTTGCATTTTTACTCCAGTCGGGGTGCATGATCTCCACGTATTTTTCAGGCAAATATCGTAAACTGTCGCCGGAAGTCGAACTAAAATCATCCGTTTCCTTACGGCTATTGTTGCAGCTACTGAAAACGACTGCAAAAAGGAATATAACCAGGTTTGTCTGTTTCATGCGTTATTAATTTTTTTTCTCTGCGTTTTCTCTGCGCCTTCTCCGCGTCCTCCGCGGTAAATAATTTTAACCGCAGAGGGCCGCAGAGGTTTTCGCAGAGGACGCTGAGAGATTGATCGCTATTAAGAATTTACAGTTTCAGGATTTTACGGGTGAACAGGTTTTCTGTTGTGACAACTTTAACCAGGTAAATACCGGGTGAATAACCCGAAAGGTTTAGCATGTGCTTTCTGCCATGCCCGTTCCCAACACTTATTTTATTAATTAAACAACCTTGCATATTGCACAGTTCAATGGTAAGGGTATTTTCAGGAACAACAACTGAAATAATATCACTTGTCGGATTGGGAAAGACCAGGAGCCCGGTTTCAGCTTCCATTTCCGGAACCGAAACCCAGGGATAGTACCCAAGGGAATCAGTTTTCACCAGGTAAATTTTCATGGTCTGCGGACCACTTTCCCAAATGCTTCCACAAAGTATAAACCCCTCATCCTGGGTTTGCTTTACTGAAAAAACGTATTCATAGTTCTGCGACCCAACCTGTTTGGTCCATATAGTTTCTCCGTCATTATCGATCCTGATAAGCTGGATGTTATTGGAATTGGAAACCGTATCGTTTACGCTTACTGCCAGTAAATATCCCCCGCTGGCGACCGTTGTTGCCGAAAGGGCACTTCCGGTTTGCCTGACTTCAATGGTTTTCGTCCAGAGTGTATCGCCAAGCTGATCAGTCCTGACCAGGTAAAAACTTTGGAATGGTGAGGTCACAGTGTTACCCACCGCCAGGAATCCGTTATCACCCGATGGCAAAACAACCTGACCTGTTTCAGTAAAAGACCGGTGATAGGATCTTTTCCATTCCTGGGTCCCTCCGGATTTGGTTTTAATCAGACATAGCGAGGAGGGAGCTCCGAAAGGCGTTGTCTGTTCAGATCCGCACAGGATGAAGCCCCCATCCCCTGATTGAATCATTGATCTTCCCAAATACCATATATCGGGCTCCCCGTATTTCTGGTTCCATAAAATGGTTCCTTCCGCATTGGTGCGAACAATGAACATTTTACTGACTTTATATTTTGAATAATCTGATACTCCTGCAAAACAGTAACCACCATCGTCCGTCAGACAGATTGAAAAGCCAATTGCATCAATGCCCGCATAATTTTCCCATTGGGTTTCCCCTTCCGGGCTGGTTTTCACCATAAGCAGCGATCCATTTACCGCTCCGGTTATGATGAATCCGCCATCTGGTGTTTCCTTGATGTCAAAAAAGCTTCCACTATGTGATTTAGTCCAGAGGGTATCCCCGAAAGCATTTGTTTTTATCAATAGGCCGTGCTGACCACCTGTATTATCGTTAGCTGCAATCGCATAACCCATATCACTTGTCTGAATTACAGCATGTCCGGTCGATTGAGTTGATGTGATAGAAAGGGTGATGATTTTTTCAAAGCAGATCTGGGCGTACAAGCTTGATCCCATTAAGCATACGACCAAAACGATGAGATGCTTTTTCATTTTTCCGAAGAATAACAGAGAGTAGAATTCAATACAGGACAAGGTGGAATTTATTTGGTAAAATTAAAGAAAATTGTTTCAATTCAATATTGAAAATGAGATTTTCTTCACCGGCGAAATGTGCTATCTTTGTTTAAAAATAGCATTATGGACAATCTGTTAACCCGTATAACCATCAATTCAGAAATATGCCATGGTAAACCAACCATCCGGAATATGAGGTATCCTGTTGAAATGATTTTGGATTTAATGTCATCTGGCATGACCTTTCAGGAAATCATCAACGATTTTCCTGCAATCGAATCAGAGGATATTCAGGCATGCCTGGCATATGCATCAAGATTGACAAAGGTAAAAGCAATTCATAAAGTTGTAGCATGAAGTTTATAATTGATGCACAATTACCTAAGGAGATTGCCTGGATTTTTAAAAACCGGGGATTTGATGCAATACATACAGATGATTTGCCTGACAAAGAGAGAACAACTGACAATCAGATCAGAGAAATATCGGTGAATGAGAACAGGATCGTAATCACTAAAGATACCGATTTTGTTGATTTATACTTTGTTAATCGGGTTCCATACATATTTTTTAATGATGATTTATTTCATCAACACCTTGCTTTTTCAAATAATTGTCGTAAGTTTAACCCGTAAAATTGATATTTACCCTAACCATATTATATCTTGATATGGTTGCGGCCAATAAGTTTCATCATTGACAATCGTTCTTATCCATAGATAAAATATTGCGTTGCAATTATTTCTCAAATTGAAAACCGCCAATTTTTAAGAAACCAGAGAAATAGTATTTGCGAACGCACCCAACGGGTGTGTTCCTTTTGCTATTTCAGTTGGTTTCGGGTGCTTGGCGGTACCTCAATTTGCTGGATTATGCGGAGGTTCACGCCCTTTTTTGTTTTTCGTCCGTCCCTTCGCAAAGCTCCGCATCAGATCAGGCTTTAACCACCAAACATTCATTAAAATTCACTTTTATGAAAAAGTTATTCCTTCTTTTGATTTCGATCGTGTGGATCGTTTTCGCAGGCAATGCCCAGGTAGGCATCAACACCGATGGCAGCGCTCCTGATCCTTCAGCAGGGTTGGATGTCAAATTTTCTGATAAAGGGCTGTTGCCACCACGGTTGAATACCATTCAACGAAACGCAATTGCATCACCGGCATCCGGCTTATTGATCTATAATACCGACTGCAACGACATCCAGTTTTTCAATGGTGTGGATTGGATTCCGGTTGGGAATGTAGGCATGCTTGCCACTCCTTCTTCAATCACTGGGAATTTGACTCCCTGCGTCAATGCAACCGGAGTCAGTTATTCGATCGTGTCAATTCCAGGAGCTACGGGATATAACTGGACTGTTCCGGCAGGGGCAGTCATCACCTCCGGGCAGGGAACTTCCACCATCATGGTGAATTTCGGGACTACAGGTGGATTAGTCTGTGTATCTGCATACAATTCGTGCATGAAAAGCAATATCAATTGCCTGGAAGTCACATTGGTTCAAAACTCACCAGTTGGCGTTTCAATCATTGCTTCTGCAAATCCTGTTTGTCCAGGGACCCAAATCACCTTTACTGCAACTCCGGTCAATGGAGGAGCCGACCCGGTTTATCAATGGAAGGTCAACGGAGTGAATACCGGTACGAGCAACCCCACGCTTAGTTTCATTCCCTCGAACAATGACTTGGTAACCTGTGTTTTGACATCCAGCTTCACCTGTGCAACAGGGAATCCGGCCACTTCAAACGCCATCACCATGAGCTTGATTCCGATTCCCGGTGCGCCAATTGCCGGAACCCACATTGCGATACAAACCCAGATTGTATGGAATTGGAGTTTGGTGCAAAATGCTACGGGGTACAGGTTTAATACGGTTAACGATTACAATACTGCAACAGACCTTGGGAATAACATCACCTATATCGAGACGGGGTTAAACTGTAATACACCTTACATAAGGTACGTCTGGGCATATAATTACTGCGGATATGCCCAGCCAATCACATTAACCCAATCTACTGCCGGATATTTGCCGGTAAGCGTTCTGATTGCCGCTTCTGCAAACCCTGTTTGTACTGGGACAACGGTGACATTCACAGCAACACCAACCAATGGCGGATCAGCGCCGGTTTATCAGTGGCAGGTTAACGGAATGAATGCAGGAAGTAATGCTTCTGTTTACTCCTATGTTCCGGCAAACAACGATATTGTTTCCTGCATCCTGACGTCCAATGCCTATTGTACCAGCGGCAACCCGGCCACATCAAACCTTATTACCATGCAGGTGAATCCCTTCGTTCCTGTCAGCGTTACCATCAATGCTTCTGCCAACCAGGTTTGCATAGGCACTGCAGTTACCTTTACCGCGACACCTATCAATGGCGGATCATCTATTGCTTTTCAATGGAAGGTCAATGGAGTAAATATCGGGGCAAACAACGCTGTTTTCGTTTACAATCCATCAGACAATGATGTGGTGACCTGTGTTTTAACATCCAGTGCAAGTTGTACACACGGCAATCCTGCCACTTCAAATGCCATCACCATGTCTGTAACTCCAGTGCCAGTAAGTCCTCCATCCGGAATTCATGTGCCATCCCTAAATCAGATCCTGTGGAAATGGACTGCCGTGACCAGTGCAACCGGTTACAAATGGAACACCGTCAACGATTATTCCACCGCCCTTGACATGGGACCGGGTCTGTTGATTGTTGAAACCGGGCTCAACTGCAATACCGTTTACACCAGATATGTTTGGGCTTACAACCAATGTGGCACCTCTATTTCTGCCCCCCTGATACAATCGACCTCAAGCGCTGTTGTGAATGCTCCTGTTGAAGGACTCCATGTCACTTCAGGGACACAAATTGTCTGGAATTGGAATGTAGTTTCCGGAGTTACCGGGTATAAATGGAGCGCCATCAATGATTTTTCCACAGCGCAGGATGTTGGATCAAACACTTCACGGACCGAAACCGGGCTTTCATGTGCCACTGCCTACATCCGGTACGTTTGGGCTTACTCAAACTGCGGAAATTCCATTTCGACTGCTCTTAATGCATCGACCTCAGAATATGTTCAGGTTGGAATATCCATAGTGGCATCAGCAAACCAGGTTTGTAGCGGGATACCTGTAACATTTAATGCAACAATAACCAATGGAGGATCGAATCCCTCCTATCAGTGGAAGGTTAACAATGTTAACGCAGGGACCAGCACATCAACATACACCTATACTCCGGTTCATAATGATCAGGTGCTTTGTGTTCTAACCTCCAATGCCACCTGTGTCTCCGGGAATCCTGCCACTTCGAACCTGAATACTCTGATCGTCAATGCTATCCCAGCAGCTCCGTCAGCAGGTACCCATATTCCATCACAAACCCAGATTATCTGGAATTGGAGCCCCGTCTCCGGAGCCACCGGGTATAAATTTAATACAGTCAATAATTATAGCACCGCGCAGAACCTGGGCACTGTAACTTCAACTACGGAAACGGGGTTGACCTGTAATACTAGTTATACAAGGTATGTGTGGGCGTACAATGAATGTAATAGTTTGCCGGCCACTTTGACTCGAACAACATTGGCGTGTATGAATGTTCCTTGTCCGAATGTTCCGACAGTGACTTATGAAGGGAAAACGTATAATACAGTCCAAATAGGAACTCAATGTTGGTTCAAGGAAAATCTTAATGTTGGAACAAGAGTAAATGGTTCTCAAGACCAAACGAACAATCAGATCTTAGAAAAGTACTGTTACGGTGATCTTGAATCAAATTGCGATGTTTTCGGCGGATTATATCAATGGGGTGAAATGGTTCAATATTTAAACGGAGCATCTAATACAACATCTTGGAATCCAACTCCGATCGGTTTTATTCAAGGAATATGTCCACTTGGCTGGCACTTGCCATCCAATGAGGAATTGTGCTTATTGTCTTCCTTTTTAGACCCAACCTTTAATTGTTCCAGTATGGGATGGGCTGCCACAGACGCCGGAGGAAAAATGAAGGAAATGGGTACCTCACACTGGTCATCCCCGAATACCGGAGCAACAAACTCTAGTGGCTTTACAGCTTTGGGCTCAGGTCATTTAAATGGTGGAAATCATATCTTTTACAATATTAATGCACAGGTAACATTTCATTCAATTACTGAGGTGACTCCGACGACAGTGTATCTTATTTTTCTGGATTATCTTCATACAGAAATCAACCATATCGATTATGGAGGAAAGAATGGTGGTGCTTCTGCTAGATGCATAAAAGACGGAAATACTCCTTCATCAACTGCATCCGTAACAACTACAGCAGCATCAAATATCACGCAATTCACTGCTACTTCAGGAGGAACTGTGATAAATGATGGCGGCGCTAACGTAACAGCAAGGGGTGTGTGTTGGAGCACAACCCAAAATCCTATGTTCTCTGATAGTCATACGTCGGACGGGACCGGTACGGGTACGATCATAAGTACAATCGCTGGGCTTAATGCCAATACCACATACTACGTTCGTGCTTATGCCACGAACTCTGTTGGGACTGCTTATGGGAATCAAGTTTCCTTCATAACATTAAATTCAGCAGGCCAGCCCTGCCCAAATACTCCGACCGTGACCTATGAAGGGAAAACTTATAACACTGTACAAATGGGAACGCAGTGTTGGTTTAAGGAAAATTTAAATGTAGGAACCAGAGTCAATGGAAATCAAGAACAAACCAACAATCAAATTATCGAAAAGTACTGCTATAGTGATCTTGAATCGAATTGTGACATTTATGGTGGGCTTTACCAATGGAATGAAATGATGCAATATGTAACAACCCAAGGAGTGCAGGGTATTTGTCCAGCAGGCTGGCACTTGCCCACTGATACGGAATGGTGCATCCTATCTACTTTTATTGACAATACTGTAAACTGTAGCGTAATAGATGCAACTGGGACCGATGCTGGATTGAAAATGAAATCAACCTCTGGATGGAATTCGAGTGGGAATGGTACAAATCAATCTGGTTTCACAGCACTTCCCGGGGGATGCCGCACTGCTCTGTGGCTTTGGGATTACCTTGGCAATATGAGTCAATTCTGGACATCAACAGATAATGGAGTATCAAGCCCTTTTCGCTGGTATCAAAGTTTCGACACTCCCATGGTGATAAGAAATATATCTTTATATAAGCAGGATGGAATGTCAGTACGTTGTATGAAAAATGCTAGTATCCCTCCAACACTCCCAACGGTTACTACCTCTTCGGTTTCCAACATTTCTCAAACAACAGCAGCATCTGGTGGTAATGTCATGAACGATGGTGGGGTCACAGTGACAGCAAGAGGTGTATGTTGGAGCACATCACAAAATCCGACAATTTCTGGCAGTCACACATCAGACGGTAGTGGAACTGGAACATTCACCAGCGCCATATCTGGGCTTAATTCCAGCACAACATACTACGTTCGTGCATATGCCACAAATAGTATTGGAACAGCCTATGGCAATCAGGCGACATGCACGACAACCGCAGCATTCTCAATTGGTCAAAATTACGGTGGCGGAATTATTTTTTATATTGATGGGACAGGACAACATGGACTTATTTCAGCCGAAAGCGATCAGGGAGGCGCCCCATTGGGATGGGGATGTGAGGGAATTTTACTAAATAACACTTCTACAACATTTGGTTCCGGACAGGCAAATACATCAGCCATTGTAGCAAATCCATGTGGCCAACCCGGAACGGCAGCAAGGATTTGTGATGAACTGGTTTGGAATGGATATAATGACTGGTTTTTACCATCTAAAGATGAATTAGGTGTAATGTATGATCAAAGAGCAGTTATTGGTGGCTTTACAAATATAAATGGTCACTGGAGTTCATCAGAGTATGATACCTTACATTCATGGAGCTTGAAGTTTGCCGATGGAGCCTTTAGTCTTCCGGGTAAAGTTGATTGGCGACAATCGGTTCGGGCAATTCGATCTTTTTAACAACATCATTACATAAAATTGAAATCGTATGAACAAGACGTTCAATTCACCCAAACAACCCCCCTGTACAACATATCAACCTTCCTGTTCCTCCTTTTGCTTCTCCCATCAACCTAAGCAGAAAATGTGATAACCAATGGCACCACACAAACTAAATGTACTTAAAAATCAATAAATTATAACCTAAAAAACTGTTTTTTTTATGGAAACCACACAATTATGTTGCCATTGCCCCTCCATTTCGCTGTTTGACATCCTGTCAATCGTTCTGACTGCTTTGGGGTTGATTATTTCGATTTTTTTTGTTATCAGGCCCAGGTTACAATATTGCGCTTACAAAAGAACGAATGGGGGTAATGCTAATACCAGCATGACTAACCAAATTAGTCAACAATCCACAAATAATGAACAATCCGTTAAAAATTCCTCTGTAAACAAACATATTGATATTGATCCTTACGGCGAAGAGATTTGGGAGGATGAAGATCAATGTCCCGATGTTTTAGATTATAGTTCCAATGCCTTAACTAAAAGTACAGCAAAGCAGGGCAATAATTCCGTGTGGGTGGTTAAAGTGGAGAATAAAAACTGGTTCTGCGTGATTATTCGCGAAATTCAATGCGAAATTGCTTTATCATCCACTTCAGATTTTAAAATGGCGAGAACTCTTAAACTACGTAAACCGAGTACATTGTTCCTGAAATCTGTCGGTGTCGATAAAAATAATAATTATCTTTTTACCCCGCTGAGAAATGTTTCATTCTACTCAAATTCTCGTTATAAGTATTTACGTGTAAGATTATTGGCTTCTAATTTTCTTGGCGTTAAAAAGCATTATGAGCGGATTTATTCACTTGACTCCGGCCTAAATGATGATAAAACTTATTGCCAATGTCATCATACAAAGAAAAATCGAACTTTACAAACAATTGTTGCCTGACCAATCTGAAATGTGTGATCTGGAACTGCTTTCGCCGGTAGAAAACAAATAAGAATCACAACAATCCTTCGTAAATTATACAAGCGACCAAACAACCTTGCAGTGACACCTTTCACGCAAATTCGGAAAAAATTTGGTGCCTTCGGAAAATCACTTTAACAGAAAAATCGGTATTGCAAGTTGGATGGGTTTAAATTCCTGCATCATTGCCCATAGTTTATGGCCAGCATGGGAATAATCTGAATGTCGTTATACCTGATTTCTATTATCCACAGCCGCTCCTGGCCATCAAGGATGATAGAGAAGTTCACGTCAATTTGCAGGATTGGGATAAGTGGTGCGATGAAATTCTTTTGGCCCGGGAGATTGCGGTTTTGAGAATTTGAAATGAGGAACTGATAAAGCCACATGGTAACGCTGGGAAGGTTATTGTCAATTGTGACCTGATTATTTGCAAGGTTATAATTTTGAATTTTGACGCATTCTCCCTATATTTGACAAAAACTAATAATGAAGCCCAGAGTTTATCTTGATGCATCAGCTATTGGTGATTATTTTGATGATGAATGCCGGGAACTGGCAGATTCATATATTCTTGAAGGAGCTGTATCAGAATAAAAAAGGGATATTCTTTTGTGGAAATCCGTAGTCCAAGAGATATTATTAAGGAGGTAGACGATGAGTAAAAAAAATTTGACTGTGTCGAATTAATGCGTAGCATCCGGGAAAGGCATAGAGTTAAATACGATAAGGATCCCGAATTAAGGAAAAAACGTCTTCTGGAAATTCATAAAAGATTCGGATTTGCTTCGCAGGTTGAATTGCATGCCAGTAGATAACTTTCAGGCAGATTGCCTTCCGTGTTTTTAATGGTTTCCCGATCAATCTCCCAGGTTTTCCCAGGATTTATGGTATCCACATTGTTTCAATACTTGTGTGATCGAAAATTCCTGACCATGTTGAGTATAAGATTGTCCTTTACCTGATTAACCGGAAAAATCCAAGAATTATCACGATATCAAACTCCTTTCACGCGAACTCAGAAAAAATCGCATACCTTCGGAACAATCACTGTAAAAAAAATCATGGATCGCAAGGCAGATGGGGAAAATTTCTGAGCCAGCGCCCAATCGTTGTTGACCGGAGCGGGAATGATCAGAATATGTTCATCCAGATTTCTTTTGCCCAAAATCGCGGCTGGACATCAAGGATGATAGTGGAATTCAACTTGACGCAAAAATCAAAGAACAGGAAGAAAACAGCAATGCAGAATTCAACCGCATTGGATCTACTTATAATCTTAATTCTCTATTGATAATACTTTTGATAATCCAGTTCGGATTTCATCCATAACGACCGATGAAACGATTCCGATACATTTTACGAATCTGTTGTGCGATACTGAACGAACCTGAAAACAATCAGCCGATGAATCCTTGGCAAGGCCATTCTTATGATCAGGTTCAATTTTGACCATCCATGGAGCGATTTCATATCGTTTCTTCCAATCTGTTAATGGTATGATTACCTTAAGAGGTAACTTCCCCATTGAATTATCGTTGACAATAATTGCAGGCCGGGTTTTATTAATTTCAGCGCCAACTACAGGATCAAGATTAATCAGCCATATCTCACCTTGTCTCATAGAAATTTTCATAATCAAGGTTTGTAAACATGGTTAACTCCCTGTCTGTTTCATAGTCATCCTTTAATGTATCGGCAGCCTTGGCCATTTGAGTTTTTTCTTCTTGTTTGCGGATTGAATGGATGGTTTTTTCAACAACATAAATTCGTTGTGTAACAGGAAGGTTTTGTATTTCTTTAATTATTTCTGCGGTTTTCATCGAAATCGTTTTTACAAAAATACGAATAATTGCATCTGAAATCATTTTTGCAAGGGTTAGGGTCAGTATCAGTTTCATTTTTGTAATGGATGAAAGAACGATCATGTCAAGCGCTGTTTATTTTGTTCTGTTATTTCATAAGGTACAGGTTACACTATTGTGTTTCAAACAACTATACCTTTGTTCCATTGAACACGATTTCCCATTTTTCGGAATCCGATTACAGATATTTAAGAGTTAGATTATTAGCCACTAATTTTTTAGGTATCAGAAAGCATTATGAGAGAATTTATTCCCTCGATACCGAACTATGCGAGGATGATACTCAGCGCCAATGATTTCATACAGCCTCATCACCAATGAAGAATAATTGTTCTCTGACCAACCTAAATGCACGATCTGGAACTGCATTAGCCGGAAAAAAATAAATAAGGATCGCAACAATCCTTCGTAAATTATACAAACGACCAAACAATCCTGTCCTGACTTCTTTTAAGCGAATTTGAGAAAAAAAATCAGATGCCTTGGGAAAATCACTATATTAGTTGCTAATGATTAATCATTGGTTGATTGATTGAACATCTTCTCCCCATCAACCAGAAAAAGGCAATGAAGTCTCACGGGCATTGTTAATTTAGTATAGTTTTATTATCTTTGTGCAGTTATAAACCAATAATGATATTAAGATGGACAACTGCCCGAAGTGTAAAAGCAAGAATTTCCGTAAGGATGGTATAGTAAAATCAAG
>Ga0247842_10004703_pt1 | contig 16819 bp, 12 predicted proteins | sample LaCruzMarch2015__3_FD_192411 | JGI IMG/M metagenome (GOLD analysis project Ga0247842, IMG submission 192411) | Freshwater microbial communities from meromictic Lake La Cruz, Castile-La Mancha, Spain - LaCruzMarch2015_19m | ecosystem: Environmental > Aquatic > Freshwater > Lake | place: Spain...
AATAAGAAAAAGAAGGGTTAAGGTCACCGGGCGGCAAAGTAGCCGGAGCAGTCCGCCGGGTGGTGCAACCGCTCCAGTGCACGCCGGTATTTTCCGGCCCATTTCAGGACCTCTTGGAAATACTTCGGGGAATACCGGAACGCGGCATTGTGTCCGGCGGCAATGAGGACGGGCTTCAGCTCCATGACCCTTCGGGCGGACATGGCATAATCTTCCGGAGAGCTTCCATTGGCCACGCAGCAGCCGCCCGTCCCGTTGTAGCGAAGCGGGGCAAAGAAATTGTCGCCGCTAAAAAGCACCAGCACCCCGTCCAAGCGCACGGAAATCCCGTTGTGGTATCTCGTTTGGCCCGGCAGGTCGTGCCAGGTCAGATCCAGGCCGGCAATGGCAAGCGGCTTTTCCAAGCGCGCGATCATATCGGGCGGTTCAGGCAATGGCTCGCCGAGAAACGGCAGATGCCCCCAGCGGTCGGGATGGCAAACAATAGCCGCCACGCTGCGGGATAGCACGATCCGCGCACCAAGTGATTTCCGCCAATGCTCCAAGCCATCCACATGATCGCTGTGATAATGCGTGGCTGTCGCCGCAAGGCGCTCGACCTTGGAAAGCCTCATGACATGCCGCACGGTCCCGGCCTGCGAGGGAACCGCGTCAATGAGGACGCCGCATCCTGAAGCGCCCGCGAGAAAATAGGCGCTGGCACCGAGATGGTAGAGACGCGGCAAAAGCCGGCGCGCACCGTGCCCGACTTCCTCGCCGGGCCAGGAAGCCACTTGGATGCCCGGAACGAATTGCTCCTTCACTTCCGCCCAGGCCGCCACGTTGCGACGGGTTTTGCGGATCGTGGCGCGCGGGGATTTCCGCACCGGTTCGCCGTGGGCGGGAAGCAAATCCGTGATCGGCAGGTTGGAGAGCCGGTCCAGCCCGCGCAGCGCAGCTCTTGCGCCAACCGAAGTCCAGTGGTCCCACTCGAGATGGTGCGGCTCCCAAAACGTCCCGCCCTCACAAACCGAATCCCCGCAAAAACAGAAAAGCCGGCCCTCAAATTCCAGAAGAATGGCAATCGCCGCTTCCGTGTGCCCAGGCATCGAGAGGAAGCTGAATCTCAGGCTCCGCCACACGAAGTTCCCGCTTTCGTTCAAATCAAACACGAGGTGCTGCGGGCGCCGGGCGGGCGGGTCGTAGAACGGGGAGACGGGCGCCCTCAAAGAATGTGTGTGACGGAGCGACAAGAACTCTTGGCTGAGCAGCGGGGTGGCAGCTCCGCTCAGATGAAGCGCGCCGTGGGATCCCATGCAGTTCTTGAAGCGGCACTTCGAGGGACGCGTGAGCAGAACCGCATCCGCCTGCGAGGCGCCAACCGTCTGGAGGGCCTTGGGGCTCCATCGCACGACCGGGTCGATGATGAGCGCGGATCCGCCCTCAACAAGCGCATAGGAGTTGTCTCTCCCGTCGGAGATTCTCCACAAGCCGCACCGATTGGACAGGACTTCGATCTGTGATGCGTGCATGGACAGCTTCCTACCACATACGCCGGCGGACGGTCCAGCCGGGTGTCATCAATGCGAATGAGTTGCAATCCCTCCTTCCTAAGGATTGAATGCTGCGCAAGCTCATGAGGATCAGCAGTGTTGCAACATGAAACAGCCGCCAGTCAGCTTCCGGGGGGTCATTCCTGCGGTTGCGTCCCCCTGCGATGCAAACGACAACTTTGATGAGGAATCCTTTTCGCGACTGGCGGCGGCGCTGTGGGATGAAGAAATCCAGGGGCTCTACGTTTGTGGCCTGACGGGTGACGGATATCACATGACCTTTGAGGAGCGAAAAAAAGCCGTGGAGATTGCGGTGAAGCGCAGCGAAAAAAAGGGGGGCATCATGGCCCATGTCGGCACGCAGGACACCCGGATGTCCTGCAAGCTGGCAGCACATGCCGCAGAGGCTGGCGCGAACGGCGTGGCCGCCATTCCACCCATCGGCAGATCGTTCCCGGAGATTGAGAGCTACTATCGGGAGCTGGCGCGTGCGGCCGGCGGGCTGCCTGTCTTTATTTATCATATTCCGGTTTACACAAAGTGGGAGGCGACGTTCGAGCAGCTTGAGCGCCTGAGTGAGATTGCGGGGGTTTCGGGAATCAAATTCACCGATTACAATCTGATGCTGATGCGGCGCCTTGCGGGCATGCGGCCGGGCTTCTCTGTCTTATACGGACGGGATGAACAGTTTGCGGCCGCATTGGCACTGGGTTCGCACGGCGGCGTGGGATCGACATTCAATGTCTTTCCCCGCGCGTATGCCGCGATGCAACAAGCCGTCGGCGAGAGCCGGCTCGATGAGGCATTCCGGATTCAAGGCATCGTGACAGATGCGATCATTCTTATGGACAGGTTCGGGGTCGTGGCCTGCATTGAAGAGCTTCTCGCCAGGGCCGGGCTGATTCAATTCATGCGCCGCCAGCCGTGCTGTCACCTCTCCAAACCCGAGGCCGACGAGATGTGGGGCCTCCTGAAGCCGATTCTCAGCAACCTTCCCTCCGATGCAAAAACCAACTTTCTGAAAACGCTTTCATGAGCAAACCTTTCCCACAGGCTCCCCGCAGAGTCGGCCATTCGGTCTTCCAAATGTTTCGCCTCGAGGGAAAGGTTGCCCTGATTATCGGGGGCTCGCGGCATCTGGGCTATGACATGGCCGAGGCGGTTGCCGAGGCTGGCGCGCAGGTGATTGTCACCTCACGAAATGCCAAAGATGCGGAGCAGGCGGCAAAAAGCCTGGCTCGCGACTTCGGCGTCGAGACGACATCCTTCGCTCTCGACCAAACGGACACGGAACGTGTCGCCGAAGTTGTGACCCAGGCAGCCGCTTGGAAAAACCGCTTGGATATTCTTATCAATAATGCCGGCGGCGGATCGGGTGGCGGCGCCTGCCATCTTCTGGAGCGCGATCCCGGAGATGTGGAGTGCCTCATCGCAACCAATCTCACCGGCACATTGCACTGCTGCCAGGCGGCCGCAGGCATCATGGTTCCCCAGGGCAGCGGAAAGATCATCAACGTCTCTTCGGTCGCCGCACTCGTCGGACGCGACCGCAGGCTCTACGAACGGAACGGCCTGAAGGGGCAGGCGATTGACTACGCGGCGGCCAAGGCCGGAGTTTTAGGAATGACGCGGGATCTGGCCGGGCTTCTCTCCCCGCATGGCATTTGCGTGAACGCGATCTCACCCGGGGGATTTGAGCGTCCGGATATGCCGCCGGGATTTGTCAAAGATTACAGTGAACGCACTCCCCTGGGCCGCATGGGCCGGGACGGCGTTGATCTCAAGGGGGCTGCCCTCTACCTGGCCTCGTCCGCTTCGGATTACGTCACGGGCCAAAACCTGGTTGTGGACGGAGGATTTTCCATATGGCGCTGAAGCGGCGGATCGTCGTCGTGGGGTTGGGCTCAATCGGACGGCGACATTCACGGCTTCTGTCCCAGAGAGACGATGTGGCCGTCGAATGGTGCGAAACCTCCTTTGATTCGATATGCAGCGCAAAGCAGGATCTTCAGCAGCCAGCGGCAATTCACGCCTCGTTCGAGGAGATGTTGGCAACACGGCCCGAAATGATTGTTGTCGCAACCCCACACCATTGCCATGCAGTCCAGGCGTGCGCTGCTCTTGACGCAAATATCCATGTTCTGTGCGAGAAGCCGCTGAGCGACACGCTGGAGACGGCCAATGCCATCGTGGATTCCGCAGAAAAATCCCGCGCGGTCCTCACGGTCGGGTTCCAACTCCATTTTCACCCGGCCTTGCGCAGGATCCACGACGCAATCCAAGGGGGAGAGCTCGGCTCGATTCATCATGCCCATTGTCGCGTCGGCACCTACATCACGCTGGTCAACTCGAAATCCCGATACCAGAAGGACCTGAAAGGCGCCCTCTTTCTGGACTATGCGCACCAACCGGACATTCTTTTCTGGCTTCTGGGTCAGGCTCCGCGCGGAGTTTATGCCGTTGGCGGTCGAGGAGGAAACCTGGAGTTTCAATCGGACCCCAACTTTACGTCGATTTCCTGCGACTATGAGGGGCCTCTAATTTCCACCATTCACCTGAATTACTTGCAGTCCCCGGAGCGCCATGAATACGAGATCGTTGGGGACCGCGGCTGGATGTTGTTTGATATGAACGCCGGGCTACTGACGTTTGGCCAGCAGGGGAGCACTTCGCCGGAAGTCATTCGTTACTCGCCCGAAAGGGACGGCCTTTACCAAATGGAACACCAGGCATTTTTTGATGCGGCAGCCGGCCTGCGAAGGCCGGAAAGCTCCGCCGCTGATGCGAGCGTCTCCATGAAGATTGCGGTTGCTGCCCTGAAGTCCCTGCAACTTCAGCAGCGCGTCGAAACATCGTTTTCGCGCTAGACTTCTGGCTCCAGGGCAATCTCGAACGCGCACCCGGTCTTCTCCCGAACCTCCTCGGCGCTGATCCCCTCGCGGAGTTCACGAAGCAGGAGACCGCCGCCAGGCTTCACGTCAAATGCCGCCAATTCGGTGATGACCCGGTTGACCACTCCCCGTCCGGTGATCGGCAGCTTGCAATGATCCTTGAGCTTTGGGCTTCCGTCCCGCGCGCAATGCTCCATGACGGCCACCACCCGCTTCACCCCGGCGACGAGATCCATGGCCCCACCCGGACCTTTGACCATTTTTTCCGGCACCATCCAGTTCGCGATATCGCCGCCGGCCGACACTTCGAGAGCACCGAGGATCGAAAGATCGATATGGCCGCCGCGGATCATGGCAAAGGAGTCCGCGCTGGAGAAAAATGCCGAGCCAGGAATGGTTGAGATGGTCTGCTTCCCCGCATTGATCAGATCGGCATCCACGTTTTCTTCGGCTGGGAAAGGTCCGATTCCCAAGAGGCCGTTCTCAGACTGGATGGTGACGTTCATGCCCAGGGGGATAAAATTGGCCACCAGTGTCGGGATACCGATGCCCAGGTTGACATAGAAGCCGTCACGCAGCTCGCGGGCAGCGTACTTGGCAATCCATAACCGGTCGGCAGTTTCCTTTTTTCCAGAGACCCCCTGAACGGTGCGCATTTCGATGCGTTTCTCGTAGGCACAACCCTGGAAGATGCGGTCGATGTAGATGCCCGGCGTGTGGATCTGGTCGGGGTCCAGAGCGCCAACCTCCACAAGCTCCTCGACTTCAGCAACGGTGGCCGTCCCGCAGGCGGCGATCATCGGGTTGAAGTTGCGCGCGGTTTTTCTGTAGATGAGATTGCCCGCCCAATCGCCTTTCCAGGCTTTCACGAGTGATACGTCCGCGTGAATCGCCGTCTCAAGAACGTGTTCAAAGCCGTTAAATATTCTTGTTTCCTTGCCCTCGGCAAGCAGCGTGCCCACAGCGGTCCTGGTATAAAAGCCCGGGATACCGGCACCTCCGGCCCGCAGGCGCTCCGCCAGCGTTCCCTGGGGAACCAGTTCCAGTTCCAGTTCACCAGCCAGCACTTGTCGCTCGAACTCTCTGTTCTCGCCCACGTAAGACGCGATGACACGTTGCACCTGGCGGGTTGCCAGGAGAAGGCCCATGCCAAAGTCATCCACCCCGGCGTTGTTCCCCACAAGCGTGAGTTCCCTGACCCCGCTGTCGCGCAGCGCCGCAATCAGATTCTCAGGTATTCCACAGAGGCCGAACCCGCCGGCAGCAATCGTCAGACCGTCGTGCAGCAGGCCGGCAAGCGCTGTTGAGGCATCGGGATAAACTTTGCTCATAAAAATTACGTGGAGTCAGATCCTTTCGATGCAAACAGCCATGCCCTCGCCTCCGCCGATGCATAGGGCGGCGACGCCGCGTCTCAGGCCGCGCTGGCGGAGGTTTGCAAGCAATGTCACAATAATGCGTGTTCCGGTGGCCCCGATCGGATGCCCAAGAGCAATGGCACCCCCGTGAATATTGATCTTGTCATGGGGCACATCCAACTCCCGCATGAAGGCCATCGGAACGACGGCGAAGGCCTCGTTCACTTCCCATAAATCAACGTCTGCAACACTCCAGGATGCCCGTTTGAGCGCGATAATCGCCGCCTGAATCGGCGCGGTGGTGAACCAAAGCGGATCGTGGGCATATCCTCCAAAGGAAACAATGCGGGCCAGCGGCTTGATGCCGCGTTCGGTCGCAGCGGATTCGGAGGCGATCAGGAGAGCGGCAGCACCGTCGCTTATCGACGAAGCATTGGCCGCCGTGATCGTGCCCGCATTTTCGAAAGACGGACGCAACGAGGGGAGTTTGGAGTAGTTGACTTTTGAAGGTTCCTCATCCTGCTCGATCAGGCTGGTGGCGCGGCGGGCATCCGTTACCTCTACGGGAATGATTTGATCGCCAAATGAACCATCTTCCTGGGCGGCATTGGCCCTCTGATAGCTGGCAATGGCAAAGGCATCCTGTTGCTCGCGCGTGAAGGAATATTTCTTCGCGCAGTGCTCGGCGCAGCTCCCCATGTGGAGGTTATTGTAGGGATCCCACAGGCCGTCATGCACGATGGAGTCGATGACCTGGTGATGTCCGAGGCGGTAGCCGTCCCGCACCTTTGGCAGCAGGTATGGGGCAGAGCTCATGCTTTCCATTCCACCGGCAATAACCAGTCCGGCATCACCCGCCCCGATCGCATGCGATCCCTGCATCACCGCCTGGATTCCCGAACCGCAGACTTTGTGGACCGTGACCGAACGCGCCCGGGGAGGGAGGCCCGCCGCAAGGGTAGCTTGGCGTGCAGGCGCCTGGCCCTGTCCTGCCTGAAGGACATTTCCCATGATCACGTCAGTGATTTCATCCGGGGCAACCTGAGCTTGGGCCATGGCCGCGCGGATCACGGTTGCCCCCAACTGCGGGGCTGAGACAGAAGCAAGCCCGCCACGGAAAGACCCGAGAGGAGTGCGGACGGCGGAGAGAATGACAGTGGAGGGCATGTGGTGATCGGCTAAGACTGGTGCATGTCAGCGAAACTGGGGAAGAAAATCCGCGGTTGCAGAGATCAGCTCCCCGCCCATTTTTCGGATTTCTGCCGGGCTGAGGTGCGCGCAAAGCGGGTCAAGCATAAGCGACTCCAGGGCCATTTTGCGATTTCCGGAGAGGGCGGCTTCAAGGGTCATCATCTGAATCTGGCAATGGACCTCGGTGATCTGGCGCAACATCGCCGGCAATGGGCCGACCGCAACCGGAGAGAACCCGCGGCCATCGACCATGCCGAGTGTTTCCACAACAGCCCCGCGGGGCAGGTTGTCAATCTGGCCGATGTTCGGCAGGTTGACGACGTCAACAAAAGGCGTGTTGCAGGAGATCGCCTTAATAATGTCCACCGCAGTCTCGACGCTTCGAGGCAGCATCGGTGCCTTTCCAGAGGCGAGATCCAACGTCAGTTGGCGAGCGGTTTGCACCCCGGCCTTGCGGTCTTCGATCGAGGTTCGCACCAGCTTGTATTCCTCGATCATCTTCGGGTCGGTCACATAGCGGTTGAAGAACTCGCAGGTGTGCCGGTCCGCCGAGTAGGTCAGATGGCCATACGTTTCGAAAAGCTCGGAAAAGACAAAGTGGTTGTAGTCCGAGAAGCCGGCGGGGTCGCTGCTGGCTTTGTCATATTTGAGAAGCGTTCCCTCGCCGAGCGTCTCGCGCAAGAGCGGATAGCCATCCCTCCCGTTGACTTTGAAATCAAGGATCCAAAAGAAGTGATTGATTCCCCCAAAACGCATGCAGATGTCGCTTTTGGGAACATTGAAAACGCGGGTCAGATAGGTGAGCGTGCCGAAAACTCCGTGACAAAGCCCGACGGCCCGAAGCGATGTCGTCCGGGTAACGGCAGCAGTTAATCCCGCCATGGGATTGGTGTAGTTGAGGATCACCGCCTTGGGAGCCAGCCGCTCGATCTTCTCCACCATCTTCACAAACACCGGAACATTTCTCAGCAGCCGTGCCCAGCCGCCGGGCCCGACCGAGTCGCCGACCGTCTGGTAAATCGAGTAGCGCTCAGGGATCTCCAGATCATGCCCCATCATCTCCAGGCCGCCTGTCGAGATGGCAATGATGACGAAATCGGCATCGCGAAAACCTTCGTCTTCGTTGCTGGTCGCAATAAAACGGAAGCCCTTGTTGTTGTCCGCACAAACCCGATCCATCGCGGCCTTGACCTCGCCGGCTGCCACGAGATTCGGATCGAGCAGGACCACCTCGCTCCCCTGAAGCTCAGGACATTGGACGAGGTCGCAAAGGAGCCTTGGACACCAGTTGTAGCTGCCGCCCCCAACCATCACAATTTTAACGGAATGCGAGCCGGCGGATTCGGACGTTGATTGAGTCATGCCGGATCATATTGCCGACACGGCACCGCGGTGGCATGTGCAAACCATCCCGCCCACGCAGTTTGCAACTCATTCACAGGTTCGCGGATCGGCCCGGAGCGCATCCCGCAACTTCCGAACTTCCCGCGACCAGGCCGAAGCTCCTGGCTTGGATAAGGGAAGACCGGACGGGTGCACGAGCGAGGCCACTTTCAGCGGGCAGGGCACCATCGCCGCCAATAGGCTCACGTCTCCCCAGGTCAGGAGTCCAGGCACGAAGATGCTGAATGCTTGCACAGGTGGCGCGCCGCGCAAAACGTAGCTCGAAAGCATCTCAACGACCGAAACCTGATTGAAACCTCTCCGAAGGGCCGCAGCGGCCAGCGCAGCAAGCGCCGTTTCGCGAAAGCCCAGAAGCTCGAAGCGAACGCGCGGCATGCGCGGTGCCAATGCCGCGCGGGCCGCGCAAAGGTCATGTGCCCAGTTGCCGATCATCGTCCTGCCCAACCACAGCGCTGCCCGCGCGGAGTTCCGGCATTGCGCCGCAGGAGGATCCCACGCCGTCTCTCCCGTCTCGCGCAGATCAACCAGGCATAATGCCTTTCCCTCTTGAAGAGCTTTCAGGGATTCAGGCTGCTTCAATGCCGCGCCTTTTCCATCAGGATGTGCGGCGATCACAATCGTTGACATGGGCTGCCCTGCGGGAATGATCAACACGCAGGGGATGAGAATATCGGGCTCGGACTCCAAGGTGAATTTCTCGACGCGGCAGCCTCTTTCTACACCCTCCATAACCGAACCGATTGCGGGGATGATCCCCCGGGGGGGGATACGCAGGATGCGGACGAGATCTCGTCGCTTCTTCCGACGGTTCAATGTGCGCGCGGCGAGCATGTCCGCCTTGACTGCGCTGGAACGAAGCGAGACATATTCGATCAGCGACTTTACGCCTGATGGGCGGCTGGTTTTCGGGAAACACATCAGCCTTGATTCAGGCAAATCGCGAATCACGGGGACATCGGCCGGCTCACCGGATCCAACTCCGAGAAGCCATTTTCTGAACCATCCGAGCATGTGACGCTGCATCTCCGGAAAATACCCGTGCGCCGCATCGACGGTTCGAAGTGCAATGCGATCCTCGACATCCATGAGCCGATAAATCTGGCGTGCGCCATTGTATGAACGGGCCGCCTCGGAAAAAAGGAATGCCGGTATTGTCTCGTGGAGTGCGGTGAGGAGAAGAAGTGGGTTCGGTGCCACCATGCCCAGCACCGCCCATTCCTCGGTTATTTTCAGACCATCAGGCAGAGTTTCGCACCAACAGTTGGCATTCGTCACGTAAGCCTGAAACGTGCCGGCCGAGACAACCGGAACCGAGGCCTTCACGCGGGCATCCAGAGCGGAAAGCCACATGGTTTGATTCCCGCCTCCGCTTTCACCGGTCACTCCGATTTTCTCGCTGTCCACGTCATCGAGCGACTGCAGCAGATCGATCCCGCGCATGTTGTCGTAGAGTTGCATCCCCAGAAGTGTTTCCGAAATGGAAAGCAGAGCGGCTCCCTGCTGATTGCCGTGATACTCAAATAGCCCGGGCAATGTTCCCCGTTCACCGGCCCCGATGGCGTCCACGCTCAGGGTCACGATGCCTTCTTTGGCCAGTATGTGGCCACGCGCGGCGACCTCCGGCGCTATTTTCCCCTGGAGCCAATGCCCGTGGACATTCAGAACCGCAGGAAATGGACCCTTCCCGTCTGGAACAAAAAGGTTCGCCGTGACACGCAGACTCGGACGACTCTGGTAAGTCAGCTTCAAAATCCGATATCCATCCATCCGAAGTATCCCATGAGCTTGGATGTCCAGTCCCGGCGGCTTGGGGAACGACCCGATCGCCGAGAACAACTGCCACCGGAGCCTCCTGCGCTGCCGCATCCATTCCCCAACGCTGGAAGGCGTTTGGTGCTTCCGGCTGAGCGCACGCGCCTCCTCACGCAACACATCCCTGAGAAAAACTGGTTCGGATTTCATTCGATCAACTTTCGACTATTTCGGACCGCCATGACGATGAACTTCCGGCGGGGGAGGCGCAAACAGGGGCGATCTTCCAAGAAACAGAGCAACTCATTCAATAATTTTGATTAAAAGGATCAATCTCTATACTTTGCGTTGCGGGAATGCGAAAATAGTCCTGAAGATGGAAATCCGAAATCAAAACGCTGCTCGCCCGATCCGTTGGCCTGGTTCAAGCGGCCCTCGTCAAAAAGGTTTCACTCTTTTGGAGTTGCTGGTCACGGTCGCCATTATCGGCATTCTTGTCGCATTGATTCTGCCAGCCGTCCAGTCCGTTCGGCAACGGGCCCGCTCCGTAGGTTGCATGTCGTCGCTGCGGCAGCTCTACGTCGGGACCACCCTTTTTGCGGCCGACAAGGACGGGGTGATACCTTATTCCGAGAACAATGGCGGATTTTTTGATCCCACTTGGATGAAGAAGGCCTCGGAGTATGCGCTCGGCGGCACCAATGGGGGGATCTTGATGTGTCCGGATGGCCCCCTTGCCAATTCCAAGCAAACTTCTACAACGGAGGGGGTTCAAGCGAACTATGGGATGAACGTAGAATATCTGCGTTATTTATATAGTGATGGAAGTGTCAAGACAGCGAAGAACTCTGCCTTGAGCAAGTTCGTTAAATTGCTGGAGCTACCTGGAACGGTTGTCCTTTTGTATGATTCAGGTTCACACTGTCTAACCCAGAGTCAGGCTATGAATCCATCGCCGAGCTGGTCGTATATTCCGGGTTACAGCAAGAACAAATCCATTGCGGTATATTATGCGTCGAAGCCGAAAGTGACCGTCGATGCCCATGCTGGCCGGCATGGAGGAATAATTAACTTTGTCAGGGGGGACGGAAGTGCCGGCCAGGCGAGGGCCAAGGATTTCGTCGAGGATATCAAATACTGGTAACCCATTCACTCCGCCGCCCCCTGGAGTCTGACCGCTTTTCAAAATATTTGAACGAAGAACAATAAGGATCATGAATACAAAGCTGAAACAATTGGGCGTGGTGGCAATTGCCTTATTCGCCATGGTGCTGCCGGGATGCGAAGCGAAAGTCAAAGCCGAACCAAAGTCGTCAACAAAACTCCGGGACTGCGTGATCTATGTGCCGAACGGCGCTCCACCAAGCAACCTCACTGCGGCTAAGGAATTGCAGTTCCACCTCCGCAAAATTATCGGGAGCCATCTCAAAATCGTTCATGACCCGGCGCAGCCGATGATCGCCGTGGGGGACAGTCCGGAAGCGAGGGCTGCAGCGATCCATTCCGAAAACATCCCCTACGAAGGATTTGTGCTCAGGGGCATCGGGGGAAACCTCTTTATCGTTGGACGGGATATCCCTGAAGATGGTCCGACTCCCACAGATGGAAAGAGTCTCGGCACACTCTATGGGGCCTACGAGTTTTTGGAGAGCGTTCTCGGCGTCCGCTGGTTGCTGCCGGGAACTCTGGGAACGTATTTTCCACCAGAGAATCCCGATCTGGAAATCACCGGCCTGAACGTGGATTTTGTGCCGAAATTCAAGTATCGGAACTTCTTTGTCCAAGCGGTCGGCGGGGTTGACAGCGAGGCGTATTGGCTGCGGGGCAGAACGCAGTTCTATCAGATGAAGCTCGTTGTGACCGATCACGGCTGGCCCGACTTGTTTCCCGCCCCCGGCTCCCCTGAGGCAGCCGTCGTCAAGGACCGGATGACCACTTACAACGAGCACCCGGAATGGTTCCAGATGTCCCGCAACGGCCAGCGGGTAGCACCGACATCGGATTCCTTTTTTGTCTGTCTCTCCAACCCGGAGTTGCCGGCGGAAATCGCGAACCGTGTGGCCAAATTCTACCAAGCCGACCCCAAACGTCACATCTGGTGCATTGGACCCACGGATGGGGGACCGATCTGTGAATGTCCGGAGTGTCAAAAACGCCTTTATATCATGACCCCGGAGGAGATGGGACCCACCGGCCGGGGCAACTATACCCAGTCGTGGACGCCGCTCGTGCTCGACTATTACCGGAAAACCGCGGCGATTGTGAAAGAGAACAGTCCGGGGCTCTTCGTGAACGCGCTTTGCTACCAGCAGTATGAGTTTCCGCCGCGCGAAAAACCTGTCGAACCCGTGCCGGACAACTTCATTGCCGGCATGGCGCCGCAGCATACGGCTTACGGCCCCGTCCGACTTTATGAGCCGGTCAACAAAAACTGGGAACGCTGGATCAAGTCCTGGAGGGGAGTGTTCCAAAAGCAGGTCTATTACGGTTTGGATTTTTGGATTCGCCAATATGCGGGTGCCGTCATGTCCCCCTATCCAGACATCATGAAAAAGACTTTCTCGGTGCTTTTGGAGGAGGGCTACGACGGCGCGTATTTCTACAGCAATCCCGTCGGATCCAACGGTGCTTATTGCTGGGTCGTGACACAAATGCTTTGGAAGCCCGACGGTGATCCCAAAGCCCTGATGAAGGAATTCTGCAACAAGGCCTACGGCTCCGGAGGGGAATCGATCCTCAAGATTCTTGAACTCTCCGAAGCAAACATGAGGGCGCTGATTACAAAAGTGAACGGCAAAGTGGGTCACAATATGACGCCGGAGATGCTGAGGGACGTCTATGCCGCGAGCTGGCCGGAATTTGAGAAGCTTTATCAGGCGGCTGCGGCGGGAGCAGAGACGCCCGACCAAAAATGGCGACTCTCCCTCCTTGCAAACAATTTCAAGGTTCTCAGCTACCACCTGACACGTTTGGGTATGATCCAGGAGAACCCGGACTCCCCCTTTCATCTCACGCAGGCGGAATTTGGCAAGTTGGTCACATCGGGATATCCGGGTGGTCCGCTGCGCGGTCTCGTGGACGGCCCGCCGGAGGCTCGGGAATACACGCGGGAGTGGCATCCCCTCGAGGTTTCGATACCGGAGCAGATCCCCAATACCGAACCGCGCACCGAGGCTTGGTTCGCCGGAAACCAGGAATTCGTGTGCCTGGCCGAGGCTGACGGCGACGCGGTTCTCCAGATGAAATACCAGACAGATGTCAATAAGGAAACCGGGGAACTCTCTCTTCCCGAAGTCGGCTACTATCATGTTTTCAACGCAAAAGGTGAAAAAATCGTCACGGATATCGCTCAGGATGGACGTTTGGTTTTTCCGGTTAAGAAGGGCAACACTTATGTTGTTGCCTACGTGCCGTTGGCGGGAAAAGGCTCCAACTCGCGCTGGAGTCTGGCAGAAACCCAGTTGGTCCGTTATGCGGTCGGCTACCGGAATGCCCCCCGGGGCCTTTATTTTTCGGACACAGGCAAGGTGGCGACCCCCTGCTATTTCTTTGTGCCCGAAACGCTGGGCAAATTCACAATCTATCTGAACGGCGGCCAGGATGTGGAGCTATTCGATCCGGCCGGAAAGTCGGCCGGGCGCAAGGCGGGCTACGGATATGCGGCCTTGGAGGTGGATCGAATCCAAAGCGGAGCTCCTTCGGGATGGTGGAAGGTCAAGACTCTCTCCAACGGGAACGGGTTTCTCCAGCAAGGCCCCGGACTGAGCGGCTACTTCGTGGACGATCCGTCCAAGGCACTTTCGGTCAGACTTTCAAATTAGAAGTTCACTGACAAACAGATGCCAGAAAATGCAGCGGTGAGGGCCATCGAAGGCAGCAAGCCTTACCGATGCGGCACCCTGACCTATACCAAAGCCGGCCTGACGGCAGTATTCGCTGCGTTGCTTTGGGGTGACTTCTGCTATGTCCTGATGGACTCTGTCGTGCCCAGCATCCTGCCGCTGAAGCTCAAGGCGCTGGGATGCTCGAATATGCTGATCGGGCTCATCCTGACAACAGCCCCAAGCGTTCTCGGGATCGGCATGGTGCCGTATATCAGCGTGAAGAGCGATCGGTATCGGAGCCGCTGGGGAAGGCGGATCCCATTCATTGCATGGACGCTGCCATTCCTCTGTGGGAGCCTTGTCCTTCTGGCATACAGTCAGGAAATCGCCGACGGGTTGGTGAAGAATGCCCCATTCCTTCGTGAATCCGCTCCCGCAACCGTTGCGATTGCGGTCATCGCCCTCTTTTACACGATGTTCCGGTTTTTCAGCATGTTTGTGAGTTCGGTGTTCTTCTATCTGTTCAATGATGTCGTGCCGCCGCAATTCCTCGCACGTTTCTATGGAGCTTTCAGAATCGTCGGAACCGCAGCGGGCGCTCTCTATAGCTTTTTCATTTTTGGGATGGGCGAAACCCATATGAGGGAGCTTTTTCTCGGAGCATCCCTGCTCTATTTTCTGGGTTTCAGCGTGTTGTGCCTTGTGGTAAGGGAGGGGGATTATCCTCCATTGGAAGCCTCTATGGCACCTGTCACCGGGCGGTTGGGTGGAATCATGAGCTTTTTTAGAGAGTCGTTTACGAACAGTTTTTATCTCGCGGTATTTTTGTTTGTAGCCTGCGGCAGCATGGGAAACGCCATCGGTACGTTCGGCGTGTTTTTCAATCGCGAAATGGGGTTGACTCTCGATCAAATTGGACGGATGGGAGCCATCGGGCAGGTGAGTGCCGTGATCGCAATCTATGTTTCCGCCGTTTTCATCGACCGTTGGAATCCTATGCGTGTGGCCGTTTACGTTTCGATATTTGGTGTTATTCATAATCTAACGCCCTGGCCGTGGATCTTCGTCACGCTCCCTTCGAATGCGTTTTTCTGGATGCTGCTCAGTTGGATAATCATATCGCAGTTTCAAGCCGGGCTCGCCGGAGCAAGCGGGATGCCGCTTTACACGCGGGTGTTTCCCCAATCCAAGTTCGGCCAATTTTGCTCGGCTCAAAGTCTGCTCTGCACGCTTCTCACGCTTGCAAGCAGCGTGGGCGCCGGAATGTTCATTGATGTGATCGCAAATTTTTGCCGGTATCCGGAATTCGGATACCGCTTCATTTTTGTTTGGAGCACCGTTTTCTCGGTTGCTGCCGCGGTATTCATCATTGTCGCGTATCGGAAATGGTATCGTCTCGGAGGAGATTCGCATTTCCATCCCCCGGCATCCTGGAGAAAGGAGGGAGTCGAGGAACTCCCCATCGTAACAACGATCGGCCCACAGTCGCGCTGGCTGGGCATAACATTCCATCTGTTGGACTCAATGGTTGTGCTGAGTGCGTTTGGCATTCTAGCCCTCGCAGCTTGGATGTTCAGCAAGGGGGCGATGGTTGCCTGCTGGTGGCACGCCGGCCTGCTTTTTCCCACATCCCTGGTCGTCATCCTTTTCTGGGTTCGACTAAGGAACGGAATCCTTGCCGATATGGAAAGGATCCGTCGTGGGGAGATGCCCAGGAATGGCATTCCTCATCACGGGGTCCTCTTTATTGCATCTCTCAAGTTTCTCATGGCCCTGGCAATCTGGTGCATGCAGGTCATCGTAAGCATCAATTTGAGCGAACAAATCGATGCTGTCATTTTTACGGTCGCGAGTATCATTGTGAATGCACTGGTTATTGGTGCCGTGTGGTTGCTCTGCCGCGTGGAGCGCGGATTCTCCTTAACAATAGACGCAAACCTGTCGGAAGCTGCTCCTTGACACCTCTTCGCAGCGACTCATCTGGTTTTTTGCGTTCTTTTAAGAATGTCGTTTTCCCCGCTGAATTCCGTGGTTGAGTGCCGGGACGCCCTATGAGAATTGATGCTCACGCCCACGGTATTTATGGCCTGCCCCCAAAGCCAGCCAGTTTGGAAGCCTACGTGGAGGATTGCAGATCAAGGGGGATCGATAAAATTGCCCTGATCGGGGGCGAGGAAGCGATGTTTGAAATGCAAAGCAAGTGCCCGGACTTTGTCATTCCAATCATCTATCTCGACATCGATACCGCGCAACCTTCGGACGTTCGCCGCGTAATTGATAAAGGTGCCAGGGGAATCAAGTTTATTTATCCCATGCGTTCCTATGGCGATGACGCTTACTTTCCGCTATACGAGGAAATCGACAGGCTCGGCTGCACGATCGTCTTCCATACCGGCTATGTCATGGTTGGGCTGTTTGACGGGGCGACAAGTGCCACTGCGGTGCCATCCTATCGCAAACCGTCGCTTGTCGATATCTCGGACATGCGTCCGGCTTCGGTAGACAGGATCGTCAGAGGGTTTCCCGGCCTTAAGATTCTGCTGGCGCATTTTGGCAATCCCTGGTGGGAGGAGTGCTGGAAAATGATTGCCTCCCACAAAAATGTCTATGCGGACTTTTCCGGGGGCACCGCGTATAGGAAGTCCATGACACTGTGGAGCGAGATGTTTGCACCCGACGGACAGCTGGACGCTGCGACGGCAGGCAAGCTGTGCTTCGCATCCGATTTTTGCTATTTTCTGGATGACAACCCCTTCGGCTTTCAGCCCTTTATCGATTTTTACGAACGCTTTTTCGACCGGGTCGGCATGCCGGGTGAATTGCGTCAGCTCATTAATTCCGGCAACAGCAGGAAGCTGTTCGGCCCC
>Ga0247842_10004707_pt1 | contig 16811 bp, 21 predicted proteins | sample LaCruzMarch2015__3_FD_192411 | JGI IMG/M metagenome (GOLD analysis project Ga0247842, IMG submission 192411) | Freshwater microbial communities from meromictic Lake La Cruz, Castile-La Mancha, Spain - LaCruzMarch2015_19m | ecosystem: Environmental > Aquatic > Freshwater > Lake | place: Spain...
CGTTGAAACGGTCTCCGGCAACATGAGAACCGCGCGATGCGACAACGCCTTTAAGCGAAATGACGGAGATATCCGTGGTGCCGCCGCCGATATCAAGAACCATAGTTCCGACAGCATCGCCTACCGGCAATTTCGCGCCTATCGCGCCCGCTACCGATTCTTCAATGATGATGGCTTCTCTGGCTCCTGCATTGCGCGCCGCGTCGCGTACCGCACGGCTCTGCACATTTGTCACGCCGGTCGGCACGCCGATGACGACTCTGGGGCCGAAAAATTTCACACGGCCATTCTGCGCTTTGTTAATTAGGTATGTCAGGAGTTCCTCAGTCACTTCAAAGTCCGAAATTACTCCGTGCGACAACGGGCGCACGACGCGGATATGCGACGGTGTTTTACCTAACATTGTTTTCGCTTCCTTCCCTACCGCAACGACCTGATGTGTCTTGTCGTTAACTGCGACCACTGACGGTTCATTCAGTACAACACCGCGCCCGCGCACATATACGAGCGTATTGGCGGTTCCCAAGTCGATTGCTATGTCATTGCTGAAAAATAAATTTTTTGAGAATCTTGCCATGGCGTTAAACAAATAGTTCCGCGCGAGAAGTTTTTTCGGTTTTCCCTGTAGCACGATCAATTACTTCAAACACTCCGGTTGCAACCGCATCTTTTCCGACCACAATGCGCTTCGGTATTCCTATAAGATCGCTGTCGGCAAATTTTTCTCCTGCGCGCAGGTCGCGGTCATCGTAGAGAACCTCAATTCCGGCTTTTGCAAAATCATCATAAATTGCATCGGCTGTTTTAGATATCTCATCATCCGATTTGCCCAAGGAAACGAGATGATACTTGAACGGCGCGACTGATTCAGGCCATACGAGCCCTTTTTCATCGGCTAGTACCTCGACGATAGCTCCCATAAGGCGCGTTGGGCCAATACCGTAACTGCCCATCACAACTGGCTTGCGAGCGCCTGTTTCGTCCGTATAAAGAAGGCCGAGCGGTTCGGAAAAACGAGTACCGAGGTTGAAGATATTCCCCACTTCAATCGCGCGCTTCTCAGCAAGTTTTTCTTTTTTCAATCCAAGTTTTGTCAGAGTTTCGTCAGTGCAGACTTCTTTATTGACCGCAATTTTTTTATCATCATCTACGTAAATAGTGTCTTCGCCGGCATCAGAGACCGTTTGAAATTCTTCGGAGAATTCGCTGAAAATTCCTCCGGATGCGAACGTAACGTAGGTTTGGCTGCCGATGCCTAGGCGTTCAAAGATTTTCATGTACGCCGCCCTGGCTTTTTCGAAAAATGCCTTATGTTCTGTCTCATCTTTTGAAAAAGAATACAGGTCTTTCATCAGGAATTCTTTTCCCCGCATAATGCCTGACTTCGCGCGCAATTCGTTGCGGAATTTATTTTGGAATTGATAGGCATAAACCGGCAGGTCGCGATATGAGGAAATGTGTTCCGTCATGATGCGCGTGAGCGGCTCTTCGTGAGTGATGGCGAGTCCCGTCTCCCCTCCGCTCTTAAATGAGGTCTTGAACCAATTATCAACCTTGTCATCGTCCCAGCGATCGGTTCGGCTCCAAAGTTCTTTATCTTGAAGCGCGGTCATCACTAGTTCCTGTCCTCCGATGGCGTTCATTTCTTCGCGGATGATCTGAGTGATTTTATTCAGTGTGCGAAAGCCAAGAGGAAGGAAATCATATACGCCAGCCATCTCTTTATGAATGTATCCGGCACGCACGAGAAGCTGTGCATTTTTCGCGACCTCGTCCGACGGCGCTTCGCGCCTTGTTTTTGTAAAGAGTTTTGATTGCTTCATGCGCCACAGTATACGCCACCTATTGCCCTCGGTAAAACGAGTGTTGACAAAAAGCCGATAATAAATCGGAGAATTATCCGATTATCTTGAAGATGTCGTGCGCGGTAACAACTATCATAAGCAGAACGAGAAAAGCGAAACCGATGGCGTTGACAGTGCGCGCAACGCTCGCCTTGATGGGACGGCGTATAACGCTTTCAATAAGAACGAAAAGAAAACGTCCTCCGTCAAGCGCAGGAACGGGTATGAGATTAATGAGCGCAAGATTTATTGAAATTATCGCCATGATTGAAAAGAGATAGCCGAATCCGCGCATTGAAGCTGAGCCGACAGCGCCGGCAATACCGACCGGACCAGCGACCTGCGAGAAGTCCGCAGAAAATGAAAAGATTCCGTAGAAAAAATTCCAAAGCCCTTCAGCTGTCAGAGTAATAGTGCCCCAGGTGAGCGAAGCTCCTTCTACGATTGCTTCCCCGAACGAAAGAGGAACAATACCGATAGTAGCCACTTCAACTCCGAGGGCCGGACGTGACGGATTCGAAGTTACAACGCCGGCAACGGGCCTCGCAAACAATGTGACTTCTTTGCCGTCTGAATGCCGTACTGATAAAGCGATAGTCGTGTTCCCTCCGCCGTTAGAAACAAATTCAGTAAATTTTTCTGGATCTGCGCCTGAAAAAACATAATGCCCGTCCTCGGCAGAAAGTATTATGTCGCCAGGAAGAAGCCCTGCGATAGCGGCAGGCGTATCAGGAAGCACGCCGGCGACGGCAAGTTCCGTGTTTTTTGCGAATGCGAGTTCATCCTGTGAGAGCGCGCGTGGAGTGCCTGTCATAAGCGCTCCGGTAATAAGCGCGTACGCGAAAAGAATATTCATCGTTATGCCGGCGACAAGCACTAGAGCCTGCAGAATACGTGGTTTGGTTGAGAATGCCCGCGAAGTTCCGGCAGTTGGCGTAATTTCGCCGTCTTCGCCATAGATTTTCACGAAACCGCCGAACGGCAACCAATTGAGCGTATATGACGTCTCGCCTATCTTTGCGATAGTCATTGCTCTGGGCGGATATCCGAGACCGAATTCATCCACACGCATCCCGGAAAGTTTTGCCGCTATAAAATGTCCAAACTCGTGCACTACTATAAGCACGATAAGAACGACAATGAAAATTAAAATATTCATCACTACTGTGCTATCTCCGTCTCCTTGCGTTCAAGAATCTTCGCCAGAGCTTCATTCCCCGCATCAATGAGTTTTTGGATTTCTACTTTAAGGCGTTTCATTTCATCTTCGCCCATTCCCCCTCCCTCTTCCGCAGAATCAAGGGCTTTGAGAGCATCCGTGCGATGACCGCGCAGGGTTACTTTAGCCTGTTCGGTTTTATCACCGGCTATCTTTGAGAGCTGGGTTCGGCGTTCGCTTGTTAATTCAGGAAACGAAATGCGAAGACCTTGGTCGTCCGTAGCGAGCCCGACGCCGAGGTCGGCATCGGTGATTCCCTTTTCTATCGCTTTTAACAGGCCCTTATCCCATGGTATGACGCGTAACGTGCGCGCGTCTTCAACAGATACCGAAGCGAGTTCACGTAACGGCGTGCGCGTGCCGTATGCCTCCGGCTTAACGGCGTCAAGCAGGCTTGGAGTAGCGCGTCCTGTGCGGACTCCGGAAAGTTCGCGTACGAGCCATTCTTCTGTTTCCTTGATATTCGTTTTTAGTTTTGAAAAGTCGTATGCCATATGGAGAAGTATAAAGGGAAACGTATAAAGTATAAAGGTGCTATATCAAAGATTCCGAGGAATGACGAGCGATAGGTGTTCGAGGATCATTTTTACGGGAGCCGAGCGGTCGTAGAGATGACTGCGCAAAACTGCAATATCGTTAAGCAGCGAGGAGACTCCTTTCGGGAACTGCAAAGTGTTTCCTCGCTGCTGATACGCCGCCGCTTCAACGCCATTTACTATTTCAATGGCCTCATCGCGCAACTCGCGCCGTTCTTCTTCGTCTTTCCCGCTGGTAAGTTTTTTTATAATCGCGCTGCGCCTTTCTTTGCTCGCCTTTATAAACTCCTCTGCCTCTTTCGAAATGGATTTCCCTTTATACTTTATACTTTCATCTTTATACCCTTGCAAAACTTGTACGCGCGAACGTAACGTCGGCAGAAGTCCGCCGAGCGATGGCAGTACCAGAAAAAGATGCATGCCCGGAGGCGGTTCTTCAAAAAGTTTTAGGAGCGCGTTCTGCGCTTCGTGATATGCACGGCTCGCGGAAATTATGAGAACCTTATTTTCTCCAGCGAGAGGAACGCTCGCGGCGACTTCAAGCACGCGCCGCGCATCGGCAACCGAAAAAAGTCCGTAACGCAAAACGACAACATCGGGATTGCTTGCCCCGAGTTTAGTCGAGGGGTTTTTTGCCTTCATCCCCAATTCCTTTTCCACCCACGTTTGTGCTATTTCAATCCCCTCCTCCGCTTCCGCCTCTATGGCAAACGCATGATGCCGAAGGTGCCGAGTATCGTTGAGGTATCGCCTGTTCATTGTTTCGCCAAGATGCTTTTTTGGTAGGTGTCCAAATGCTTGAGCGCGATGCCTGTTCCGCGCACGACGCAGTAATAAGGGTCCTGTGCGAGCTTGGCGACAACGCCGGTACGACGGTAAACAAGTTCGGACATCTGGCGCAACTGTGAAGAACCGCCTGTGAGGATAATTCCATTATCAATGATGTCCGCCGCGAGTTCCGGCGGAGTGTCCTGAAGAACTTTGCGTATCGCCTGCGTCATCTCGCGCAATTCGCGCGTCATTGCCTGTACTAGGTCGTTAGTTGAAAGATCAACCGTGCGCGGGAGACCGCTCATAAGGTCGCGGCCTTTGACCGGAACGGACAGTTCTTCGTTCATCGGAACTGCCGCACCCACTTTTATTTTTATTTCTTCAGCGGTCTTATCGCCAATTGAAAGGTTGTGTTGTTTTTTGATGTGGTCAACTATCGCGCGGTCAAGTCGGTCGCCCGCGCACTTAACGCTCGTTGACGCGACTATGCCGCCGAGAGATATCACCGCGACGTCTATCGTTCCTCCGCCTATGTCGGCAACCATGCGCCCCATAGGTTCATGAATAGGAATACCGGCGCCGATTGCCGCCAGTATTGGCTCCTTCACCACATACGCATTTTTTGCGCCGGCTTTGAGCGCAGCTTCAATGACCGCACGCTTCTCGGTTGATGTAACGCCTGCAGGAACCGAGATGAGAACCGTTGGCTTAAAAGGATTGTGACCGAGCGCTTTTTTCATAAAATAACGCAGCATCGCTTCGGTCACGCGATAGTCCGCGATAACACCGTCTTTCATAGGGCGGTACGCGATAATGTTGTCGGGCGTTCTGCCTATCATTTTTTTCGCTTCGGCTCCAATGGCGAGAACCGCATTCCCTCCTCTCTTGTCTCGTGTTTTATCCACAGCGACAACTGAAGGCTCGTTTATCACAACTCCTTTCCCAGGCACAAAAACAAGGATATTTGTGGTCCCAAGATCAATCCCTAATTTTGGAGAAAAGAAAGACATCACTTGTATAGTAATGGTACGATACCCCGTATGCAAGAAGGAATGAATTTCATCGTTGACGGCGGAAAGAAATTGTCAGGAAGCGTTAAAACAAGCCGTTCTAAAAATGGTGCGGTCGCTCTCCTCGCCGCATCTCTGCTCAACCGCGGACAAACAACTCTGCAAAATGTCCCGAAAATAGAAGAAGTGAATCGCCTAATCGAAGTGTTGCGCTCGCTCGGCGTTTCGGTTGAATGGGAAGGACGCGATGTTGTTATTATTCCGCCTGAAAAAATTGACATTGACCTGATAGATAAAAATGCCGCTACAAAAACACGCAGCATATTGATGTTCATCGGTCCGCTCGTTCATTTCATGAAGAAATTTGAATTGCCGCAATCGGGCGGATGCACGCTCGGACTTCGTTCAGTGCGACCGCACAGCATGGCGCTTGAAAAATTCGGAGTCGTGATAGATGCGCATTCTGAAAGTTACAGCGTGTCCCATTCCGGTCTTCATCCGGCGGAAGTGGTCCTTTATGAATCAAGCGACACTGCTACCGTCAATGCTATTCTCGCCGCCGCCCGCATACACGGCACATCAGTTATCAAATACGCCTCGGCAAATTATCAGGTACAGGAAGTGTGCGGATTTTTGAGCGCGCTCGGCGTTTCTGTTAAAGGCATTGGTTCCACTACTCTCACCATAAATGGCGTTGAAGATATAAATAAAAATGTTTCTTACAGCGTTGCCGAGGACCCGACTGATTCAATGTTTTTCATGGCGGCCGCAATTGTTACTGATTCCGCCATCACGATTACTGCCGCTCCGATAGAATTCCTTGAGGTTGAATTATTGCTTCTCGGAAAAATGGGATTGAACTTTAAATTGTCTAATCCGAGGTTGTCGGAAAACGGGATTACAAAACTTGTGGACATTTCAATTGAACCGTCGGAGCTCGTCGCTTTTCCGGAAAAAATCCACGCGCGCCCCTACCCCGGCTTAAACATAGACAACCTCCCATTCTTCGCGGTCATCGCCACAAAGGCCAAAGGCACGACGCTCATTCACGACTGGGTGTATGAAAAGCGCGCAATTTATTACACCGAGCTTGACCGTCTCGGTGCAACGACCATTCTTCACGACCAACATCGTATTTCAATAGAAGGCCCGACGAGGCTTAAACCGGCTGAGGTTATCTGTCCGCCGGCGCTACGGCCTGCGACCATTGTTCTTGTCGCGATGCTCGCCGCAAAAGGCCGTTCAACGCTTCATAATGTGTACAGCATCAATCGCGGTTACGAGGATATCGTGCACCGCCTCCAGCATCTCGGCGCTTCCATTGAAGCGCACACGAATTAATGAATCCCGTTAGAGATAACAAAATGTATTATGTATACGTCATCAAAAGCCTCTCGAGCAACTATTGGTACACTGGAATCACGAATGATTTACGGAAACGCTTCAGCCAGCATCAAGAAGGTCCGAACGGATGGACAAAACGTCATCGTCCGTACGAGCTAATATATTACGAAGCATGCCGCAATATAAACGACGCAGTAGCACGAGAGAAGTATCTGAAGACGGGAATGGGCAAGCGCTACCTGAAAAACAGGCTGAAGCGTTTCCTATCTCTAACGGGATGAAGTCTATCGGCGAGATTCTTCCTGACATTCAGAAAAAGGCGGCGGAGGCGCCCAAAGGAAGAAAGCGCCAGACCGAACGCGGTGAGCTGATGCGATTCTTCCTGCGCCATTTAAATTATTCCCGCAAACAAGACGGTCTCGCGCCGATGACGATGGCGCACCTCGGCACCGTGCTTGAGAAGATCCCCACGCAAGATCTCTATTATTTGAAAAGCGTGTGCAGTCAGGCAAAGAATTTCGGCAAAAAATTCTGGTGGGAGCTTGATCCGAAGAAGCATCCGGGACAATAAGCTATACTTATCTTATGAACGAAGGAGCGCCTACTCAAAAAGAAAGTTTTGAAATAATGAAGACTCCCGAAATTGTTGTCCAGGGCGAAAAAGGTGTACAGCTTTTTTCATTAATCCTAAAAGCCGAAGATCCGAGTAAAGGAGAAACGGAAACACCGTTGGCAAAAGAGACTTCAGAATATTTTAAAGACAATCCGTTAGATCCTGAGATCTTAAAAACAATTAAAGAAATCAGGGAACAGGGTGTCGACAAGGAATCAGCCTATAACGCAGCGCTCACTTATCAACATCCTGAACGAATAGATGGACTCTTTGAAATGGTAGCAAAACACAAACCTAATGTGAAGAATCCTCAGGAAATGCAACAGAAGATTCTCACTCTTTTGGATGCGTTTGATAAATCTTTTTCCTCTTCTCCGTTGGCGAAAAAATTTGCCGACGAAGAGGAACGGGATAAAAATAAAAGATTAGGGAAAATTGAGGAGACTAAGGAATGGGTTGAAGATATAATTGCTTTTTTCAAACCGGATTCCGAAACTACAAAGATTCAAAAACTGAGTTTCATACCGACGGACCCGTTGTCGAAAGTCGATTCGGGCAAGGCTTTTCGTATTTTCCCTGGTGAACAAATAATAATGTCTCACGTTGATAATGTTGAAAATCAAAAGCATGAATTTCTGCACGGAATCATAAATCCGATTGTTGATAAGTTATCACTTAAACTTACTGAAGAAGAGAAAGAAAATATCTCACGATTAGCTAGAGAAAGGTTGAAACATGACTATGGGGAAAATTATTACAGTTTACTTTGTGAAGAATTTATTAGGACGTATCTCCAAACATATAAACAAGACCACCTACTCAGAACCCGAGATATCGAAGAGAATAAATTGCGAGTCTTGATTTTTGAATTCTATAAAGAATACGAAAGCAGGACTGACAGGAACGAGAATTTTGAGCAATTCGTTTTGGATAAATTCGCCGGCAAAATGCTAAGCGTGTGATTTCTGCTATACTGCAACATATGAAAGAAATCGTGCAAGATGGCGCGAAAGTGTTGCGCGGCAAGGCGAAGCCTGTACCCGAGGAGCTTTTTGGCTCCGCGGAACTTGAACGCCTTACTAAAGATATGACTGACGCCCTTGATAAAGAACCGGAGGGCGTCGCTCTCGCTGCACCTCAAATAGGTGTTCCTTACCGCGTCTTCGTCGTACGGAAAGACCGAACACTTCCGACTTACACAATTACTTCGGAGGGCAAACCTGCGGTCGAACAAGTTCCTGAAATAAATATCTACATAAATCCGGAGATAATAAAAACATCCCGCAAGCGCGCCTACGCAGACGAAGGATGCCTTTCGGTTCGCGGTGTGTACGGAACAACCCATCGGCATGAGCGCGTTACCATTCGCGCGCGTCGTGTTGACGGAACAAAATTCCAGCGCGGCGCAGGCGGTCTTATGGCACAGATATTTGAACACGAGGTTGATCACTTGAACGGCACCCTTTTCACCGACAATGCAAAGCGCCTTGTCCGAGTCATAAACAACCATGGACCAGAAGAATAAATTCGTCCAGCAACACTCGCAGACGAGTGAAGGGACTCCGCTTCGCTTCGCATTTTTCGGAACTCCAAAAGTCGCAAGCGACACGCTTGCCGTGCTTATTGAGAGCGGTTTTATTCCTGCTGTCGTTATAACTGCCCCCGATGCTCCGCGCGGACGCGGTTTGGTGCTTACGCCGTCCGAAGCAAAAACACTCGCGCTCGCGCACAACATTCCCGTACTCACGCCGGATACGCTTGATGCAAATACCATTGCTGCGATCAGCGCATACGGATGCGAATATGCTGTTGTCGTCGCGTACGGCAAAATATTTCCCAATGAACTTATAAACGCTTTCCCGAAAGGCGTATTGAATGTGCATTATTCGCTTCTTCCGAAATATCGCGGCGCAACGCCGCTTGAATCCGCCCTTCTCGCGGGAGAGAATGAGACAGGAGTAACAGTCCAGAAAATGGCGTTGGAGGTTGACGCTGGTGTTATCCTCGCTCAAGAAGCAACGGCAATTGCTCCTCAGGAAACTTCACGCGAACTCCGTCCGCGCCTTATAAAGATAGGTGCGCAATTGCTCGTCAATACTCTTCCCTCTTTCCTAAAAGACGACGTCACTCCTATCGTACAGGACACGTCATGCGTAACGCGCGCGCATAAAATTAAAAAAGAGGACGGCCTCCTGTCGCTTGATGCTCCGGCAAAAGAAAATTGGAATAAATATCGCGCCTATGCGGATAACATCGGTACGTATTTCTTCAAAGATAACAAACGGATCAAGATAGCGTCGGCATCATTCAAAAATAATCAGTTCGTTATCGAGCGCGTCATACCAGAAGGCAAACACGAAATGACGTACACGAGCCAGTAAACAATAAAAAGCATGTAGAATTGGCCTAGCGGCCCGAGCGCTTGCTTTTTGTTGTTTACTGGCGAAGATCTTGGTGTTCGAAGCGCAGCATATTCTTGAGTGCAGAACTTCCCCGCTTGAACAGGCGCCGCGCGCGCCCGCGCGCGCGGCGTATCTCAGCTTCTAATTCTCTGCGGACACTATCTGCCGCACTCTCCGGCGAAGGCTTTACCGCTTCAGCATGAAAAACTTTGTCGTTCACAACAAGATTGGCGACGAGACGAAATGGTTCAGATGAGCGTCCTTCCGGAGGCGCCTGTTCTATTTCTATTTCAAGGAGTGCCGTATCACTCTCCTGCCCGAGAAGGCGCAGAGGAGCGACGAGTTTCTTCTCTATAAGAGTTTCGTTTTCACGTGTGAGAGTGCATTTCCCTATTTTGATGGTGATGTTCATCCCGTTAGAAATTAGAGCTAATAAAAAGTACTATACACTGGTTTACGTTGATCGATTCGTTGTGTTTTTTCTAACGGGATTCATAGAAAAGAATTTTAATTGGCAATGCTTATCATCTTAGAACGCGAGTGATGCCCCGTTAGGATGCGGACCTTACTTATCGGCTTTCCGAATTTGACCGCAACAATCTCTCGCACGCGATTATTGGCGCGATTTCCAGTCGCCGGTTCTTTAACTGATATGGCCAGTGTCTCGTCTTTCTTTTCATCAACTTTCTCGCGCTTCGCGCTCGGCGTAACGAATACCTTGATGTAGGTCATTTTCAATTTAAAGTTTTGTAATCCCAGCTTCAATTTCAGTGTGACAATTTTTACAAACTAAAATACACTTCTTTGCTTCCTGTAATGTATTATCCCACGAATATGACAGACATTTTACGCTTAAAGCGAAAGTTTTTGTCTTTGGATCTACATGGTGGAAATCTAAAGCTCCTGCATATTTCTTATACCCGCACACAACACATTTGCCGCCGAACATCTCAATTAGTTTTTCTTTTTTCCGACGTCTATGTTCTATTACCCATTCGGAAGCACATTTACCGCAACGAAATGCACCATCCGGTCTCGGGAAATGTTTTGTTTGACCATGTTTTAAGCACTCTTTCATCATTATAAATATTATAACACTAGGTGTTAAGGTATATAAACTGTTGAGAATAAGAACAATTTGAGTATAATGATGGCAGCCAATTTAATTGGTTGTTCGTATTCCGGGATAGCTCAATGGTAGAGCAGCGCCCTGTGGAGAAACGCAGCTTTTCGAAGGAATTCGAGAATGAAAACGAGGTGAATTGCTGGAAGCCCAAACGAGACCTGCCTGCGGTATGCAGGAAGACGCGGGTAATCAGCAGCCAAGTCCGTCAGCTGACGGAAAGGTTCAGAGACTATTCCGAAAGGAAGTACTGTCGCGAAAGCGATGGGAAGCCCCTCGCACCGAGAACCGGTGATGATATAGTCCATCCCTTTTGGAAACTTAAGGAGCAATGTAAGGCGTTGGTTGCAGGTTCGAGTCCTGCTCCCGGAGCAGATGAATACTATATGGTTATAGACATAGAATTTACTCTCAATAGATTCGGTTTTGGAAAGATCTCTGAAAACAAATTTCAGTTGTTTTTCTTGAGGTTCTCAAAATGGAAAATTCCAGGTAAATATTCTATTTCTTTTGAGATAAACTGGAGAGCGAAAGAATAAATAAATTCTGCACGTTGCGGAAAATGTAATCATGATGTCCTTCTAACTGAACACATGAAAATCCCCCGTCGTATGCGGGGGATTTTAAAACAAACAAAAAGTTACTGGACTTGGAGCTGAAATTTACGATGGATAATGCTTCTGTATGCCGCCTTTCGCACTGACGGTTTCCAAAGATCATATTTGGATATTGCCCTTTCGGTGCTTTCTTTAAAAACATCGATCTTCAGATTGAATTTTGAAACTGCAGCTATGGCGCTTCGCACGTTCACATATCCCAGAGGGCATTTGAATAGATTCCGTTCTTTGCCGTCAGTACAAAGCCTGTCTTTGCACAGATACTCGGAATTCTGTTCGCCGATGACTTTAACTATGTATTCGTTTGCTTCTGGGTTATTATTTACCGCACACAAATACCATACTGTTTCCATTAGCTCACCTTCTGTTTTGTGTTTTGTTTATTGTTTTATAGAATGGAACATGTCCTACAACACTCTACTCCACTATGCTAAAAATTTAAACCCTCATTATATCCTCAACACAAATGTACTGATTCCATTCGGCGTTCGGAGCTAGGTATTGACAAATACATAGTAATGTGTATAATGGAATGAGAAATTAAATCCGACAAAGGAGGACGGTTATGAAAATAGCGATAATGTTTTTTGCTCTTTTTATCTGTTTTATAGCCTCAGCGGAGGCAAAATGCATTTATTTTAACAATCAGTGCATATGTGAAGATGACCCTGCCCCGCGTATGGCTGAGCCGAGAGATAACCAAATGGCACAGTGTGCCAGATTATCCGTGAATTCTTATTCACGAAAGGAATGTTGCTACTCGCAAAAAGAAGTTCCCGTCGCCGAGTGCCTTGGTCTCAAAGATGAGGATTTCTCGGTAAAAATCTCGGACAAAAATGGAGCGCCGGCGAGAACGAGCCCGACTTCCGATCCGGCATACACAGTTAAGTGGAAATGAGGTGGAAATAGTTCTTACTTCACGAGCCCTGCGATTTATCGCGGGGCTTTTTTATGCTTCATTTATGAAATCATTTTTCCCAACTTCGTATGGTTGTGATATGGTTTTTATATGAATAAAATTAAAATAATATGTTCCATTCTCGCGATACTGTTTGGCGTATTTATGTTCGTGTATGGCGGATATGACGATAGTCCCGGAGCGCAGGGGCTCGGGCTTTTAATGTTTATTATCGGCATTGTAGGCGTGATAAAAAACAGGAAAAAACTTTTAAATAAAACTGGTTCTTAATTCTGATATTTTCTTTCCAAAAGCCTTTCCCCACTCATTCGTGCCATACAGAAGTTTTTGTATTATAATCAGAATGTGAAGCGGATTTCTCTATTTATCCTTGCACTTTCTGTTTTCTCCGCCGGTGTCTTTTTTAGCTGGCTGTTTTTCAAATATTTCAGCAGTGACAAGGCCAGCGTGCTTACCTTCCCTGTAACGCGCGGCAATATCACAGAGACCGTCAAGGTGCGCGGCGAGGCGGTGTCCCAGAAAGAGTTTGACCTCGGTTTCGTTTCCGGAGGCACGGTTGCGGCTATCTTTACCAATGAAGGCGCAATTGTTAAGGAAGGAGATACTCTCATCAAACTTGACACGACAAGTTACGAACTGGAGGCGAATAAGCTATCTGCCGTCCTATCGCAAAAAAAATTGAATCTGGAAAAAATTCTTGCCGGCTACACAGTTGAAGACGTTGCGGTTACGAAAGTTAAAGCGGCAAATGCCGAGCAGTCTCTGGCCGACAAAAATCAGATACTCAAAGATTATCTGAACGATTCTTACACTAAAGCCAATAATGCAATTGGCGTTTATGTGGATCAATTTTTTGATAACCCGCGTACCTCGAACGTCAATCTCAATATAACTGTTAGCGACGCTCGGCTGGAAGCTAATCTGGAAAATAGCAGAATAAAAATCGGAGCCAATTTTACCGCCTGGCAAAGCCTGCTTGCAGGACTTACTGACGACAATCTGGCCGATAACGCAGAAACCGTCGGAAAATATCTTACGGAAATACGGGATTTCCTTGATCAGTTGGCAGTAGTGGTAAATGCCCTGTCTACGAGTTCTAGCGTAACTGCCACAACCATCAGCACTTATCGTTCCGACATTTCGAGCGCACGCACCGCAATAAATGCAGCAACAAATAATTTGACCGCGGCTTTGGAAGGAGTTCGCGATGCGGAATCCGCGCTTACACTTGCAGAAAGCGAACTTGGCCTTAAAACAGCCGGTTCCAGAGTTGAGGATGTTGCGACAGCACGAGCTCAAGTCGCGGAAGCGGAAAGCGATCTTGCTTCAGCGCGCGACAAGATAAGAAAAGCGACACTGACCGCTCCGGTTGAAGCGAAAGTCATGAAGATTAACATCAAGAGAGGAGAGACTTTGGCTGCCGGCGAATCCGCAATTATCTTGGCCACTTCACAAAATAAGATACAGGCCGATGTATCGGAACTCGACATAGTCAAAATCCCCGAGGAAGGCGGCGCGGAGACGAGCGTTGAATTTGACGCTTTCCCCACATTAAAATTTGTCGGCAAGGTCGTTTCTATTGAACCGAAAGAAATTGTTAAGGACGAGGATACATATTACCGCGTGAATTTTTATTTTGAAGCAGGAACCGCTCCGATACGCTCCGGCATGAGCGCGGACTTGGAAGTAAAAATCGCCGAAAAAACGGGCATTCTCATCATTCCGGATTACGCCATATACCAGAAGGACGGAAAAGATTTTGTAAAAGTTGAAATTGACGGAAAAGAAACCGAGGTTGAAGTTACGACAGGCATAAGCGACGGCGAATCAACAGAGATCATTAGCGGACTTTCGGAGGGACAAGTCGTCATTGTCTCTTCAAGTTAGTCTGCCGAAAATTATGTTTGAAGAAAACGGCAAAAAATACGATGCGGTCTGCGGAATGTATCTTGACGACATGCCTGACCTCAGCAGGGTTTCCCATAACCAGAAAGAATATTATTTTTGCGGGGACGGATGCGCGAAACGCTTTGAACTGACCCCTGAACGGTTCTTGGGCAGTCCTCTCATAAAGATACGGGACCTATGCAAGAATTTCGGTGTCGGTGATTCCCAGACAAAAGTTTTAAAAGATATCAATTTGAATATTTGGGAAGGAGATTCTTTGGCAATAATCGGCGCTTCCGGCTCAGGTAAATCAACACTCCTTAATATGATAGGACTTCTGGATACTCCTTCCAGCGGTTCCATTCTCATCAGAGATAGGGATATTAACACTCTGAGCAGCGAGGAGCGGGCATTGCTTCGCGCTAAGACATTCGGCTTCGTATTTCAGCAGTACAATCTTATCCCGTGGCTTTCTGTATACGACAACATCGCCCTACCGGTTATCTTTGCTGGGATTGAAGGCTATTTAGATCCGGATGTAATTAAGAAGTCGGTCGAACAGGTCGGTCTCTCCCACCGGATAACTCACCGGCCTTATGAACTTTCAGGCGGCGAACAGCAGCGCGTCGCGTTCCTCCGCGCTCTTGCCAATGATCCGGAAGTCATTATCGGAGATGAGCCGACGGGCAACCTTGATTCAAAAACAGGCAACGAAATACTCGGAATGCTTACCGAACAGAATATGACACGCGGAAAGACATTGGTGATAGTGACGCATGATGCTGATATCGCCGAAAAAGCTCATGAGGTCGTTGTTATAAAAGACGGCCAAACCATTCGCGACCAGCGCGTTCATCAGAAGATCTACGCCGAATAGCCATGATAAAAAACTCTTTCATCCTGATGTTCAAAGCTCTCCGCCACCGCCCTATCAGAAGCTGGCTGACAATCGCCGGTGTCGTCATCGGAGTGATGCTTGTCATTGTTATCTTGTCTCTTGGAAGCGGGATAAAGAACGTCGTCAATAATATGTTGGCGCAATTTGGTTCGGACTACCTTATCGTATTGCCCGGAAAGGAAGATAATCCGTTCGCGGCGCTTTTTGGAGCGCAGAAATTCCGTGAAAGCGACATCATGGATCTGGAAAAGATTTCAGGCGTCAAACTCGCCTTACCGATGGATGTGGCAACACTTAATATGGAATACCGCGGAGAAAAAAAGGCTGTTCGCGTTCAGGGCGGGAATTGGAGCGGAGTAACCGGACTTTTTGAATCATCGCGCGGCATTAAACTTGAGAACGGTAGTTGGCCAAAAGACGGCGATAACGGCGTTGCTGTTCTTGGCTATATGGTAGCCAATGGGATGTTTAAAAGTAATATTCGTGTCGGCGAGGATATAGTGATTAAGGCAAAAAGAATGCGTGTCGCAGGAATTGTCTCAAAGATCGGCGCTCAGGATGATGATAATTCCATTTATGTTTCGCCGAGCGATTTTCGAACAATGACAGGACTTAAACCGGGCGCTTTAACTGCATTTATTAAAGTGGAGCCGGGCGCGAACATAAACTTAGTGGCGCTTCAGGTAAAGTCCCAACTTTCCCAACAGGAAGTTGTGCGCGACTTTGTGGTCATGACGCCGGAAACAACCGAACGTTTGGTCGGAAATGTTTTGTCCATCATCGAGCTCGTCTTCATGGCAATCGGGCTTATCTCGCTTGTTGTCGGGGCGGTCGGCATTATGAATTCCACATATACGAGCGTTTTGGAAAGAACAAAACAGATAGGCATCATGAAAGCCATCGGCGCCACCGATGAAGCAATCCTCTCTCTTTTTCTTATTGAGTCAGGAATGATAGGTTTAGTCGGCGGATTAATCGGCGTTATTTTCGGAGTATTTGTTTCGGCTCTTGTCGGACTTGCCGCAGGATTTATGGGCTTCAGCGGACTGTTTACTCTTGCCGGTCTGGATTACTTCGGACTTTTGGCGGTATTACTCTTCACATTCGTTGTCGGCATAGTCTCGGGTATTTTGCCTGCCCGCCAAGCCGCCAAAAAGAGCCCGATGGAAGCTCTGCGATATGAATAATTACAGATTTTATGGCAATTAATTTACCAATCTTACTGTCAATTTTCCCGTTTTTGGTTTTTACAGTAATCCTTCTCTGGGGTAAGACTTCCCTTCTCAGAACATCCGTCATAACGCTTGCTTTGTTCACGGCACTGTCTGTTTTCTATTGGGACATCTTCCCCGCTTCTCTCATGGTTTCTTACGGGAAAGGATTTTTTATTGCTTTTGATATTCTAATTATTATTTTCGGAGCGATTTTCTTTTTGAATCTTCTTGAGGACATTAAAGTCATCAAAAATATTTCATATTATCTGGAGCATTTTTCCGGCGACTACAGATTGCAAATTATTTTATTGGCATGGCTTTTTGAAGCTTTTATAGAAGGAACAGCGGGATTCGGGACGCCTGTAGCAATAGTCGCCCCGTTACTGGTCGGCCTTGGGCTTACGCCTATTCGCG
>Ga0247842_10004710_pt1 | contig 16800 bp, 14 predicted proteins | sample LaCruzMarch2015__3_FD_192411 | JGI IMG/M metagenome (GOLD analysis project Ga0247842, IMG submission 192411) | Freshwater microbial communities from meromictic Lake La Cruz, Castile-La Mancha, Spain - LaCruzMarch2015_19m | ecosystem: Environmental > Aquatic > Freshwater > Lake | place: Spain...
CGATTACTACGGGCATGATCGACTCAAAGAGCGACCGCTGAGAGATGCGCAGCGGGAAGATCAAAACCGATACTGCAAATGGTATCAACCAAAGGAGAAAACCGAAGAGCCCCGTCTTTAGATATTTGTTCACCCAATCACACGCCTGTCTGCAAATTCTTCCTGACTTGGTCCTTTATCGTATGATGGATCTTATAACTTTTTCGTACAAATGGCTGCTGTCAACTTCGCATTGAAAAGTTCATATAAATAAAAAGAAAGGGATTAATTATTAATTAATTCTTTATAAAGTTTTATTGATTTATTAAATCTTAAATTTAAAATAAAATTAATGCTTAAATTATTTTGTCAGATTAATAGAGTAAATATAAGTACCAGTTATCAATTTAATTTGTTCTTTTGCAAGATTGTTTTACTTAAGAATGATAATTTATAAAAGTAATCATTTTAGTAATAAAATTTTTTATTATTATTATATCATATGTTCAACCAAAATATTTTAAAATATTTTATGAATAATTAAACAAGAGAGACATATACATGGAAAACTATTTAACTTAGATAAGCATGTAATTGATTGTAGGTGTTGGAAATGGTTAAGAAAGCACTTCTCGTAGGAATTAACGACTATGCACCCATCGGAGCCGGCGGTCCGGATCTGAGGGGATGCGTGAACGATGTTAAAGATATGGCTGCGACTCTGAGAGATCTGGCAATTGTTCCGGCGAATCCGACAGTCATGCACATTTTAACTGATGGCCGGGCAACGAGAGCTACGATCATCAGTGAATTGAACTGGCTGGTGAAGGGAGCAAAGAGGGGAGATCTGCTGGTCTTCTACTACTCGGGACACGGCTCTCAGATGCCGGATCTAACTGGAGAGGAGCCTGACAAAAAGGATGAGACCATCTGTCCCCATGACTTTGCCACTGCCGGCATGATCAAGGACGATGATCTGAGGGGCATATTCTCGGGGATTGCTTCGGGAGTGAATCTGGAAGTCCTGCTGGACTCCTGCCATTCCGGATCGGGAACCCGCGAGCTGGCAGCTTTGAGCGGAGAGGGTATCCCTGAGGAAGAGAAGGTGACGATACGCTACGTTGAGCCGCCCATTGACTTTGCATTCTTCCTGGATGATCCCACACTGTCTTCCCGGCGCCTGCTCAAGTCATCGCCTGATATGATGAGTGCCGATATGACAAGGGCACCAGTAATTGTGCCCTTGAACCATGTCTTGTGGGCGGGATGCAAAGATAATCAAACCTCGGGGGAGGCTACAATCAGTGGAGTTGTAAGAGGCTTCTTTACCTATTGCTTCTGCAAGAGCCTGAGGAGCAAGAGTGGCAATGTCACCCGGCTTGAACTGGACAAGATGGTTGCGACCTGCCTGGGGGGAGTTGGAGCCAGCCAGACGCCTCAATTAGAAGGCACACTGATCTCTCTGAAGGAAAAAGTCTTTACTTAGATAAATATTTTTCAAAACCACTTTTTTAGAAGCTTACCGTATTGGACCGCTCTTTATTTATTCCTTGGACTTGAATATCCTATCAACACCAGGTGACTATTATGGTTGAGGATTTCAAAAAGGCGGCAGAGTTTCACGGTCACATCTGTCCGGGACTTGCCATGGGCTACAGGATAGCAAAGTATGCCAAAGAGCACTATCCCCGCTCCCAGGATGAGGAACTGGTCTGCATTGCCGAGAACAAATCCTGCAGCCTGGATGCGGTGCAATCGCTCTTAGGCTGCACAGCCGGCAAGGGCAATCTGCTATTCCTCGATAATGGAAAGCAGGTCTTTACTTTCTACTCCCGCGATCAGTGTCGAGCAATGCGCATCTACTTCAAAGGCGATGTCTTCCGGGGGATGGACGCCCTGCGGCAAAAGATGGCGGCGGGAAAGCTTTCTGGCGAAGAGAAGAAAGAGTTTGAGAATCTGAGATCGAAGGTCATTGAGGACATTTTGAGCGGCAAGGACGAGGATCTGCTCTTCGTGAAGGAGGTCGACATTCCCGCACCCGAGAAGGCCAGGATCTATCCATCCCTCAAGTGCCAGGAGTGCGGGGAAGGCTTCATGGAGATTCTGGGCAGGACGGCAGGCGGCAAGGTGCTCTGCAAGGAGTGCTTCGGAAAAATGGTGGGCTGAGCGCTGGCGGATATTTAGCGGATCGCATATCAGCCGGAGTGAATGCTTAAGCTTATTTATAACTATTAATGAGAGATATTGTACCAAATCAAAAAAAGAGGATAGAAAGGAGGAAACTGTCATGAGAAACCAATGCTATAGCATTATTCTTTTCAGCCTGGCCTTGATCGCAATTCTGCCGGCACAGGCAGGAGAAGTAAGCATCAACACCCTTCAATATCCTGCATCGCCAGAGACACTAACCGTGGGCGAGCGTGTGCCAATTGTTGTCAGCATCAATTACGCCAACCTGGCGCAGTCGACATTGAGCCTGCACCTCGCCTATGCCGATTATCCGCCCCGCTTTCAAAGTGGCGGCGAAACTGCGGTCTCGGGCAGCGGCACCTATCTGTTCCCGCCCGCCGAGATCATGGTCCCCGCCAGCTATTCCATTCCCTCGGGATGGCCCGAGTACATAAACGAGTGGCATCTCAAGGCGGAAATATGGAAGGGAGACCAGCTTGTGGCCGGCAGAGCCTTCACGCTGCTGGTTGAGAATCCGGAGCATAAACCGGACGTGGAGATCGGCAATATCGAATACGTCGTCCCGCCCGATACGATTGCTGTAGGCGAGGAGAGCCTGGTGAAAGTGAACACAGTCTACTCCAACCTGGCGGCAGGAACCAAGATAGAGGCAACGCTGCGGGATCAATCGGGCATTATAGCCTCCCGTTCGAGCCGGTCCCTTTCCGGCAGCGGCGAGTTGACCTTCAGCATGACTGTAAAGCCCAGGAGGGCGGGAGCCTGGCTTATTGAAGCAGCTCTAGGAACGGGATCGGGCTCAATGCTTGTGGGGGATAAGAAGAGCTTCCAGATCAATGTGGTTACGGGATGATGGCATGCCAAGGGCAAGGAATTTGAAAGAGGCTTACAACAATTTTTATGTCGAGCCGCTAAAAGAGGATCAAGAGATTAAGGATTTCTACGTGCGGCGGCCCGGCTCCATCTCACCCATGCTGGATTTAAAAGACAGAATTGAGTTAGCCAGCCACAAAGAACGATATCTTTTCCTAGGATTCCGCGGTTCTGGAAAAAGCACAGAGCTTCACAGGCTGGAAGATGCCCTGGACAAGAACCGTTTTCTGGTAGTTGAATACTCCATCCGAGATGATCTAAATTTAAGTGACTTCGATTTTCGCGACTTCTTCGTTTCCATGGCGCTCAACGTCTACGACATCGCCAGGGTGGAAGGAATCCCACTCAATCCTGAAATCGAGAAGGATTTTCAGGATTTTACCAAGCGAATAACGAGCATAACCGAAGCAGAGATAACCAGGTTGAGCTCGGCAGGGCTATCCTTGAGCCGGATAGCAATCTTAAAGCTCAGTCGGGAGGCCAAGACCAGGGAATTTCTAAGAGAGGAACTGGATAATAAAATCAGCGATCTTATCCGAAAGCTCAACTGGCTGATAATAGATATCGAGGAAAAATCGGGAAAAGAATTGGTCATAATAGTAGATGATCTGGATAAATTGGCCAGAGGCCAGCAGTCAGAAGACTTCTTCTATAAAAACTATCAGCTCCTTATTGAACCAAGCTGCTTTGTGGTTTACACATTTCCGATACCTTTGGCCTTTCATCCCCAGTATGAGAACGTCAGGCATGCCTTTAACGGCGACGTGATCCTCCTGCAAATGCCGGTGTGGAAGAGAAATGGAGAGCGGCATGAAGAAGGGCGGAAGTTTTACAGGGATGTGATCTCTCGCAGGATAGAGCCGGATCTTCTGGAGAAGGATGTCTTGGAATATGCCATCGAATCCACTGGCAAGCTTTCCGAGCTGATGGAGGTTATGAAAGAGTCATCGCTTAACGCCTTTCGCATGGGGCAGAAGAGCATATCCAAAGATGATGTCGCTGGTGCTCTGGAGAAGCTGAGGATGACATTTGACAGAACACTCACTACGGCCCATAAGAAAAAACTATTAGAGATCAACAAATGCAAGGAAGCCAGAGAAGAAGGGCCCGACTCGGTTCTGACCCGTGAGCTGCTATTTAGCCTGACTGCGGTCGAGTATGAGGATGAAGAAGGAAGATGGTGCGAGATAAATCCCATACTGCTTCCACTGGTGGAGAAATGGACCAGATCTCCTTAGATGATCTTGATGAGGTCGATCTCCTGCTCACGGAGCTGGAGATATCACAGGGAAAAAGAAACCTCATCCTCTGTATCGTTGCCTCACCAGCTTATCGAGAGAAGGTAATCGAAGCTGTAAAGGCCCGATTTCCTGCAAGAACCCACCTGGTAGAAAAGGGAGATAATCTCATATCCGATCTTAGGAATATTCGGGCTGAGAAAGAGGAAATTATCATCTGGATTCTTCCCGAGACTCTTGCCCAGGATATTTTAGATGCCCTCAACAACTTTCGTGAGCTTTTTTACGATGCCGGCGTGCCGAGCCTGATCTTCATGACTCCGGCTGCTCTGGATGAAGTGATTTGGCAGGCCCCTGACTTCTGGAGGTACAGAGGCGGATATCACATACTGAAAGGCGAGGATCATGGTCGGGACTTTCAAGCTGTAGAATCACTGTTCATGCCACAAGGCTTTAGTTATCAGAACAAAGAGGAACTGCTGAGGCGCAAGAGGATCAACGAGTACCTGCTGGAGAAGATAATGGATCAGAGAGAACGAGGAAAAATCCTGGCTGAACTCGGAACAGTTCATTCTTTGCTGAGCGAACCGCGTAAGGCCATCGATCACTATGAAAAGGCGTTGGTAATAGCCCGCGAAATCGGCGACAAAAAGAGCGAAGCAAATGCACTGGGCAATCTGGGAAATGCCCACTATCGCCTGGGCGATGCACGAAAGGCCACCCTGTACCATGGGCAGGCACTTGAGATTGACCGCGAGATCGGGGACAGGGGGAGCGAAGGGGCCGACCTGGGAAACCTGGGACTGGCCTACGCCGACCTGGGCGAGACTCGCAAGGCCATCGATTACTACGAGCAGCATCTGGCCATATCCCGTGAGATCGGAGATAGAATGGGCGAAGGAGCCGACCTGGGCAACCTGGGCAACGCCTACACAGAACTTGGCAAGGTTCACAAGGCCATCAAGTACTACGATCAAGCGCTGGCCATCACCCGTGAGATCAAAGACAAAAGGTGCGAAGGAGCCGCTCTGGGCAACCTGGGGAATGCCTACGCCGAACTTGGCAAGGTTCATAGGGCCACCCTGTATTATGAGCAGGCGCTGGCCATTGCCCGCGATATCGGGGACAAAAGGGGCGAAGGAGCCGATTTGGGCAACCTGGGACGGGCCTACGCCGCTCTGGGCGAGATGGACAAGGCCACCCAGTACTTTGAGCAGCGTCTGATCATAGCCCGCGAGATTGGAGACAAAAGGGGCGAGGCAATTGCCTGCTGGAATCTGGGTCTTGTCTATGAGGAGGGGGGAGATCTCAAGCGAGCCGTAGATCAGATGCAGATCTCGGTCGACTTCGAACGCCAGATGGGCCACAAGGACGCAGAAAAATATGCAGATTACCTTAAGAACGTTCGAGCTAGATTGGAAAAGAAGTAAATGCACTTGAATTGAAAAAGAGATCCTTTAATGTCGTCTTCCTTCCAAGCGGGCCATGCCTTGCTCATCGGCGCGGGTGCCGATCTGCCCTTCACCATCGACGATGCCAGAGGCATTGCCGATATCCTGAAGGACCCGGAGCGCTGCGCCTATCCTCTCGGCCAGGGGGAGCTCCTCACAGGCGAGGCCGCCCACCGCCAGGCTGTCCTCGATGCTCTTGACCGCCTGGCAGAAAGGGCAGACGAATCCTCGACGGTCATCATCTACTTCTCCGGCCACGGCTACCGTACCAGTACGCCCATTGGCGAGGCCTATTTTCTCATACCTTTCGGTGTGCAGATGGAGCATCTGTTGGACACGGCCATCAGCGGCTCGGAGTTTGCCGCCCGGCTGCTGGCCATCCGCTCCAGGAAGCTCCTGCTGCTGCTGGACTGCTGCCATGCCGGAGGCCTCGGTCTGGCCAAGGGCCTGGAGCTTGCCAAGTCTCCTCTGCCCACGGAAGCGCTGCAGATTCTCAAGCAGGGAAAAGGACGGGTGATCATCGCCTCCTGCAAAGAGAGCGAGCTGTCCTACGGTGGCAAACCCTACAGCGCCTTCACCTTAGCCCTGATCGAGGCCTTTTCCGGCCAGGGTGCATCAAAGCAGGACGGATTCGTGAGAGCTGCCGACCTGGCCATGTACGCCAGGGAGAAGGTGCCCGGCCGGACAAAGGGAAGGCAGCATCCCATCCTGCACTTCGAGGAGGCGGACAACTTCGTGCTGGCCTACTACGCAGGTGGAGAGACAGAGCCCAAAGGCTTGCCCTTTGCCCAAGAGCCCGAGATCGAGCCGGAGCCAGGGGCCTGGAATGTGGTCTTCGACCAGAGGGGCCAGACGGTTTATGGACCGCAGACAAATAATACGGGCAATGTCCAGGGTTCGTTGCTTTCTGGGCAATTCAGCGGGCCTGTGGCAATGGGCGGAGAGACGGTGGATATGCGGGGCTCGACGGGCGCGATCTACAAGCCCACCTATAATATTCCGAAAGCTGAAGAGATCCCCTGCATTCCCACGATACCAGATCCGCCTCCTGATTTTACAGGTCGTGATGACGAGCTGAAAGAGATGCTGGCGAAGTTTGCCAGCGGCACGAACATCATTGGCCTGCGGGGCAATGGGGGCGTTGGCAAGACGGCGCTCGCTTTGAAGCTGGGCGAGTCTCTCAAAGATCGCTATCCTGATGGCCAGGTCATGGTAGACATGATGGGCACAAGTGAAAATCCTGTATCATCGTTGGAAGCAATGGCCTCTGTCATCCATGCGTATTATCTCAAGGAAGAGATTCTGGACAATGAAGATGAAATCAAGGAAATGTACCGTCGCGTTCTGAACGGCAAGCATGCTTTGCTCCTGCTCGACAACGCCCTTGATGATAAGCAGATTCTCAAGCTAATTCCGACCAAAACCTGCGGCCTTCTTGTTACCTCCAGAAAGACAATCAAGCTTCCCGGCCTCTTTCGAAAAGACCTTTACGTCTTAAAGCCGGAGGAAGCCTTGGAACTGCTGCTAAAAGTCTGGTGCTCGACCTCCGGTTCTACGGAGCCGTCCAGGCCCGATCCGGCCTGGTCCGAGATAGCACGCCTCTGCGGCTTTCTCCCGCTGGCCTTGCGAGCCGCTGCCAGCCTTCTGGCTAACACACCAGACCTCTCGCCTGCAAATTACGCAGAAGAGCTGAAGGACGAACGCACCAGGCTGGAGCGGATCGGCAGGGAAGGCGTCGAGCTGAGTGTCGATGCCAGCTTCAACCTCAGTTTCAAGAGACTGGCTACTGAAATCCAGCATACTTTTCTGAATGCATCCGTTTTCCCGGCCGATTTTGACGGCCAGGCTGAGGAGCACATCTGCCAGGACGGGGGGCACAAACGCTTGAGCGAGCTGGTGCGCTGGAGCTTGGTCGATTACTTGCCACAAGGTCCCGATTACGGGCGATACAAGTTGCATGAACTGGCGCGAATTTTTGCATCAGCCAGGCAACCAGAAGAATCGAAAGCGATCGTTCACGAGCGTCATGCTACATACTATAAAGAGCTGTTATCTTCAGCCAATAGCCATTATAAGGAAGGCAGCTCCATCTTCAAGGCTGGCCTGGCACTCTTCGATCGCGAAGAGGAAAATATTAGGGCCGGTCATGCTTGGGCTGAGAAAAACCTGAAAGATAATTTCTCCGCGGCCGAGCTTTGCGTGGGCTATACAGACGCCTGTGCCTACATACTCGATTTGCGACTCCATCCTAGGGAAAAGATTTCTTGGCTGGAGTGCGGTGTCGAAGCTGCTAGATTCTTGAAGAACAAAGCGCTAGAAGGTGTGCACTTGGGTAACCTGGGTAGGGCGTACGCTCTTCTGTACGATATGCGAAAGGCCATTTATTACAGCAATCAGGCCCTTGCCATAGCTCATGAGATCAGGGATAAAAATAATGAAGGATCGTGGTTGGGCAACCTAGGCTGGGCCTACTATGCCTTAGGAGAGACCCACAAAGCAATAGATTTCTACTACCGTGCCTTGGCCATCGCCCGCGAGATTGGAGATGAAAGGAATGAAAACATCAATTTAGGTAATCTGGGCCAGGCCTACGCTGACCTAGGCGAGACAGGCAATGCTATCGATTACTATGATCAGGCCTTGGCTATGGCCCGCAAGATCAGAGACAAAAATAATGAAGGAGCATGGCTGGGCTGTTTGGGCGTAATATATACTCACCTGAGAGAGATGCGCAAGGCCATCGATTACTTTGAGCAGTCCCTAATCATAGCCCATATGATAGGTGACGTAAGAGGCGAAGAGGTTCGCCTAGGCAACTTAGGCCGAGCCTATGCTGCCATGGACGATGCTCGCAAGGCAATCGAGTACTACGAGAAGGCCCTTGCAATCGCCCATAAGATCGAGGATAAATGGAATGAAGGAGTATGGTTGGAAAACCTTGGCACCGCTTACTACCGCATGGGCGATGACAAGAAGGCCATCGATTACTACGAGCAGCAATTGAGAATAGCACAAGAAATCGGCGATCGTAGGGGCGAAGGAAACGCTTTATGGAATTTGAGTCTGGCTCTGCATGACCTCAAAAAATACACTGAAGCGATCAAGAAAGCGGAGAGCGCACTTGAGATTTGCGAAAAAATCGAAAGCCCTATGGTGGCCAGAGTTAGACAGCAATTGGCCGAGTGGAAGAATAAGCCAATAATGAGCGAAATATCCACATTAGATTAGTTCGGCTCAGAGGTTTAGATTTCCTCCTACCAAATATATGATCCCCGAGCCGAGAATGTAAGGCGAAAGCTGCAAGAATGGGAGAGCCAACATCACAAGCAATGAAACCCGAAAACAAGACCCTGATCAAAGCCCTCCTGGAGAACAGCGCCTCTCTACAGGAGGACATCCTTGACGACACCGAAAAGATGCTGGGCACCGTGCCCTTTATCCTGCAGGTCATGGCCCGCCGACCAGAGTTCATGATCTTCTCCGCCCTCAAGGATTTCTATGCCTTGCGGCCGCAAAGCCTGGAGCCCAAAGTCGCGGAGCTCCTGGCCGTGGCCGCAGCCGCTAGCTGTGGCGCGGACAAGTGCCTGAAGGTGCACATGAGCGCAGCAGAGCGCGCGGGGGCGAGCGAGGACGAGATCCTGGATGCGGTATTCATCGCCGCCATCATCGGCCAGACCAAGGTGCTGGCCTCGGCGCTACGCACGTTCCAGGAGTTTGAGAGCGGATCGAAAGAGAAGTAGGAACCTTGAAAGCGGCAAAGGAGATCATCGCGGAAATGGAAATTCATATCGGGCCGGAATCACTCGTCCGGAGCAGTCAAGCAGGTCATATCTATGCTGAAAAGACCGTTCGTCAGCTTTACGGAAAACAGCGCTCTGCTTTTGTCTATGAAAACCGGTAGGGAGGATTCCTGGGAATCTGCAGGTGAGCTTCTTCAAGATCTATCTAGGGTGGAGAGAGTTGATGTCAGATTTGGCAATGAGATAAAAACGCTTTATCTAAATATATCAGAAAAGACATCGAAGTCCCTTAAGTCAATTGGAATGAGGGAGCTATTTAAAGAGGAGACAAGACTCGACGTGAAGACTGAATTGTAGGTGGCACGTCGGCGCTGATCAGGTCAATGAATCATCAAATCGCAAACTGGATAGTATCAAAACAATTTGACGTAATCGTTCTGGAAGACCTAGCCCACATCAGGAACGGTAAGAAGAAGCATCATAGAATATAAAGCGAATGCTATCGGAAAGAAAGTAGTTGCCATAGATCCAAGATATACTTCCAGGACCTGTTCCAAATGTGGGTTTCAGAAGAAGGAAAACCGCAATGTTAGAACCTTCAAATGCAAAAGCTGTGGCTTCCAGATCGATGCAGATTTGAACGCATCCAGGAACATCGCTGCATTCAGCAGAGTTGACCGTAGCAGGCTGCCTGTCAACCAGTCAATCGTGGCGGGCTAACTAACCACTAGCTACAAGCCACCTCCTTTAGGGGGTGGTAGTTGACCGCTGAAAAAGAACTCAAATCCATTCTTTCTTCCGGAAATAGACCATCATTATCACTACTACCATCAGCATCAATATCAAAACGGCCGGGTAGCCCAGAGGAGACTCCAGCTCCGGCATGAACCTGAAGTTCATTCCATACAGCCCAGCCAGGAAGGTGAGGGGAATGAATATGGTGGAGATGATGGTCAAGAGCTTGATCACTTCATTTAATTTATTGCTCAGGCTGGAGAGGTATGTTTCCAGCAGCGAGGCGGACATATCCCGGAAGGTCTCGATGTTCTCGATCACCTGGATGGTGTGGTCGTAGACATCTCGCAGGTATATCTTTGTAAGCTCTGATATCAGTGGCGAATCCGTTCTCTGCAGATTGCTGATGGCTTCACGCAAGGGCCAGACGGACTTTCGTAAGAACAGCATGTCTCGTTTCAGATTGTAGATGGTGGGAAGTATGCCCGGCTCTGGATTTGATACCACCGCATCCTCCAGATCCTCGAACCGATCTCCGAGCTTTTCCATGATCACAAAATAATGGTCAACTATCGAATCCATCATGGAGTAGGCGAGATAATCCGCACCCTGCTTCCTTATTTTGCCTTTGGCGGTGCGCAGCCTTTCTCGGAGCGGATTGAATATGTCTACTTCCTTCTCCTTAAAGGATATTATAAAATTCTTGCCTAAGATTATGCTGACCTGATCCATATCGAGCTTGGTATCGCCCGGCTCTTCATCTCCCTCTTCATCATAGTAAAGCATCTTGAGCACAATGAAGATATAGTCATCATAATCCTCGATCTTGGGACGCTGATCGGTCAGTATATCTTCGAGTACCAGTGGATGAATTCCATAGCAAGTGCCAAGTTTTTCCAGAACATCCGGCTGGTGTAGACCCTCTATGTTTATCCAGGTGACTGTGGGCTTCTCCCGGAATACAAAGGCCTCATCTACTTGCTTTAACTCTGTCTCCTGATAGTGCCGCTCATCGAAGTCTATGACCGTAATCCTGGGCTTCTCCCGCTCGCCTTGGCTGACCGCAGTCGGATCTGTGGCAGTGAGATCAGTTATAAAGGCATCTTTACGGGATTGCTCCAAGGTACACGCTCCATTATTTATTCATTTTCCGAGTCTCGGAATCAGAGCCGTCACTACCAATAGCACAGTGAGGATGCTCATGATAACTGTAGTTGTCCAGGCAATGACGTTAAAGAGCTTGCCGTTGACATATTCTCCCATCAGCTTCTTGTTGTTGACAAGCATTAGCATGAATACCAGCACCAACGGCAGCAGAGATCCATTTATCACCTGGGATAGGACCATTATCGTCAGCAACGGCGCATCAGGAAACAGGATGATAATTGCTCCAAAGGCGATAAGTAGCGTATAGAGCAGATAGAATTGAGGCGCATCCCAAAACCTCTTATTTAAGCCGGAATCCCAGCCCATTCCCTCGCATAGGAAATAGGCCGTAGATAGCGGCAGTACCGAGGCGGCAAAGAGGGAGGCATTGAGGAGGCCAAAGGCAAAGAGCCAGGCCGAATAGCTGCCCGCCAAGGGAAAGAGCGCCAGAGCTGCGTCTTTTGCCGTCTCGATATGTATGCCGTTGACAAAGATGGTAGCGGCGCAGGTGAATATTATGAAGTATGATACCACGTCTGTTATTATGCATCCGACATAAACATCCCATTTCGTATACTTATATTCGGATAATTTCACTCCTTTCTCGACAATGGTAGATTGCAGGTAAAACTGCATCCAGGGCGTGATAGTCGTTCCAACAACTCCAATCACCATATAGAGATATCCGGGCTCCAGGCTGACGCTTGGAGTCACCGTCTGAGTGAAAAGAAACTTCCAGTCAGGGTGGAGCATCATTCCCGATATAATATAAGTAATATAAACTGAGCTGGCGAGAAGAAATATCTTCTCCAGGGAGCGGCGGTTGCCCTTGACAACCGCCAGCCAGACCAGGGCGGCGGCTACGGGCACCGAGATATACTTGCTTACGCCGAAGATCTCCATGCTTGCCGCAACTCCTGCAAACTCCGCCGTTGTGGTACAGAGGTTAGCGATGATGATTCCCAGGAGCAGTATCACCGTGGGCTTAACCCCGAAGGATTCACGGATGAGATCCGCCAGCCCTTTGCCGGTCACCACGCCCATGCGGGCGCACATCTCCTGCACCACAAATAGGGCTATGGTGATGGGTATTAGCGTCCATAAAAGAGAGTATCCGAAATGGGCGCCGGCGATGCTGTAAGTTGTGATGCCTCCGGCATCGTTGTCCACATTTGCAGTGATTATTCCCGGGCCCAGGACACCAAGGAAAATCGCCAGTTGCGCCAGAGATATCTTCGGAATTCTGCCCTTTAAATTGAGCCTTTGCAATGGGCGGAGATCCATCAGGCAGACCCTCTAACCCGGCGTAGCTTATGATAATTCCAGGGCATGCGCTTCCTCAGATCCTCGGGGATTATGTCGTCGAGTGCGTCGTCAAAGGTTACTATTCCCAGGATCTTGCCGTCATGATCAACTACGGGAACGCAGAGGAAGTCGTACTTGGAGAGAAGGTTTGTAACCTCCTCGATGGTTGCCGTGGGAAGTACGCTCAAGACATCTTTCTTCATTACGTCTCCAGCCTGCAAGGCAGGATCTGCCAGAATGAGATCGCGTAGCGACATTACACCTAAAAGCTGTCCCACGTCGTTTTGGACATAGATGTAGTAGATCATGTCGATCTCCTGCCCGGACCTGCGCAGCCTGGAAAAAATTTCCGATACGCTGGAGCCGGATGAAACGGCGATATATTCTGTTGTCATGAGGCTTCCGGCAGAACGGTCGCTGTAGCGCATCAGCTCCTTGATCTCCTCAGCTTCCTCCTCATTCATGAGGTTAAGGACTTCTGTGGCTTTATTTTCCGACATAATTCCCAGCAGGTCCGCAGCATCGTCCGGATTCATATTCTCCAGGATGTCGGCCACATCATCGCTATCCATTTGCTTCACCATGGTGGCCTGTACCTCCGGGTCCATCTCCTCCATGGTCTCGGCGGCAGTCTCGTCGCCCAGGGAGTCGAGTATCAAAAGCCGATCTTTATTGTTCAGATCTTCGAGAATATCGGCGATATCAGCAGGATGCAGATCATTGATGGTCTTTCTTGAGATCTTGAGATGAATGCTGCGAAGACTTGGATCGAGAGGATCGATATATGACCAGGGTATGATGTGACTGGGAAGCCTGTCCAAAAAACTTGATGTGAGCCCAAAAAACCCCAGCCGTCTCAATATTCCCTTGAAGCCGACATCCACGGCCACCAGGCAAAGCGACCTCTTTAATTGTGCCAGTAGAACGTCGTTTACTCTCACAACCTTCAGGCCGTCTATGTCCACGATCTGTCTATCCAGAATGGTCTCTGTTACCAGGAGTTCCTTGTCGGACAGCTTCCCAGGAGGGATCTCGTCCCTGGCCACATCCAGCCGAATATCTCCATTGATAGAGCTGACGCTGGACATGGGTAAGATGACCTTTTCGCCCAGGATGTTAGAGGTATAGACAATGCGAGAGATCTCCAGCAGCGTCTCACCCGGCCTCAGGGACAGGTTGGTGAGCTTTCCTACAGCTTTCCCTTCTTTGTCAACTATTTTTTTGCCCTGCAACTGGCTGAAGAAGCTGACCCTATTCGCGCCGTTTGCTGCTGCCTCTTTGACCCATAAAGGACCCGGAGCTTTGATTTTCTCGGTGATGCTCTTGGATGTGCGCATCTGCAACCTCTAAACCGGAGATGTCTCTTCTTTTGCTCGCTCTACTACTATGATCTCATGCAGGTCTTCGATGCCTTCAATAGATCTTATACGATCGTTTATGAGGGCATTTAGCTCCTCAAGGCTTTTAGACCACACCTTGAGGAAGAGATCGTACTCACCCAGTACCCCATAGACCTCTGTTATCTCAGGGATCTTCGCCAAAGCCTTGATGGCCTGGTCGTGCTTTTCATTGTCTGTCTGCACCAGCATAATCGCGGTCACGGCATAGCCCGTGGCAGCGGGATTGGCGGTTATGGTGAATCGTTCTATAACCCCATTGGCCTTCATGCGTTTGAGGCGAAACTGTATGGTCGCATCGGAGATGCCGGACTTCCTTGACATCTCTTGCAGGCTCATGCGTGCATTCTCCCGAAGACTGCAAAGAATGACTCTATCCACTTCGTCAAGATCCACGCTATTGCCCATATTTATCCAGTGTTCTCCTTGATGATCTTTAATTATATTGGTATATTACCAATATTACCATATAAAGGTTGCCCTTTCTCTAATATTAATTATTAATAATAATGCAATACCATATTTTCATTGGTCGAAAGCTTTTTCCGCCTGCTGGCCGCAAAGGGAGCCTCGGCAGGATTACCGTAAATGAGCGCAATATCTTTTGAGATCTTAAGACAGGATAAAGAAACGCATGCCAGGCTGGGGCTGATAAAAACCAGGCGGGGAAATATAGAGACGCCCTACCTGGTTCCGGTGGCAACCATGGGCAGCGTGAGAGCTTTGGGCTCGGACGACCTGCTCAGTTTAGGCGTGCAATGCGCCCTTGCCAATACTTATCATCTCCACCTGTTGCCTGGCGATGAGCTGATCGCAAGGCTCGGCGGGCTGCATCGGTTCATGGGATTTGACCGGCCCCTGTTCACTGATTCCGGCGGCTTTCAGGCCTTTTCTTTAGGCTTTGCCAGAGAGCATAACATCAGCAAGATCGGTAATATATTCCCGCAAGAGATGGAATCAAATATTTATAAAGATTACCGAAAAAAATACGATGATGAGGAGAATGGGAACGCGAGAGGCATAGGATACAGGGAAAACGAAAGAGGAAGGCCGAAGGCGGCGAAGAAGGAAAATTTTACCAAAATCACTGATGAGGGCATTTCCTTCAAGTCCCTGGCCGACGGAGCCTGGCATTTTTTGGATGCAGAAAAGTCGATGAAGATTCAGTCCAATCTCGATTCGGACATCATCATGGCCTTTGACGAATGCACTTCGCCCCTCTCTGATTACGATTACACCAGGAACGCCATGCTAAGAACCCATAATTGGGCGGAAGAGTCCATTCGATACCACGATAAAAATCAAGCTCTTTATGGCATAATCCAGGGCGGTTGGTTCGAGGACTTGAGGCAGGAAAGCACACAGGCCATCTCTGCCCTGCCTTTTGATGGCATCGCCATTGGGGGCTCGCTGGGGAACAGCAAGCAGGATATGCATCAGGTCCTGGACTGGACCGTTCCCAGACTGGATGACGACCGGCCGCGCCATCTCCTAGGCATAGGCGAGATCGACGACATATTTGAATGCGTGGCGCGGGGAATCGATACCTTCGACTGCGTCTCGCCCACCAGAATCGCTCGTCGGGGAAGCCTCCTGCTCTCGCCGCAGGCGGGTGGATCGCAGGAGAACAAGTTCCACATAAATATCAAAACAGCTAAATTCAAAGAGGACGAGCAGCCCGTTGATCCCTACTGCTCCTGCTCGACCTGCCGCACCTACTCACGAGCCTATCTTCGCCATCTTTATGTCTCCAGGGAGCTGTCCTATTTCCGGCTGGCTACGCTTCATAATCTCCATTTTATGCTCCGCTTCATGGAAGAGATCAGGGAAAGCATACGAACAGGAACATTTGCGGAACTGAAAAGTAAATGGCTGAGAAAGATTTAGATGATAACCGTATAAAGGGCGGCAAATTAGGGCTGGACAGGACACAGGCCACCATAATTCTCTCCGGCCTTTATCTGTTCTTCTCCCTGGCAGGCAACATCGCCGCCACCAAGGTCACCTACTTCGGCGGCCTGGTCATGGACGCCGGTTTCATCTACTCCCTCACTTTCACCTGGCGCGACCTGATCCATAAGCAGCTCGGAGAGAAGGCGGCAGTCACCACCATCTGGCTGGCGGCAGCCGTCAACCTGCTCGCTGCCCTTTATTTTCAGCTCGTGGTCCTGCTGCCGGCGCAGACGGATTGGGCAAGCGCCGGAGGCCAGACTGCCTGGGAATTTCTCTTTTCCCTGCAGATGAGGATTGTACTGGCATCCATCCTCACGGCGCTCATCGCCGAGCTGATTGACACGAAAGTCTATCATCTCTGGACGCGGGGCGGCAGAGAAAAATGGCCGCAGTGGACGCGGGTCTTCGCCTCCAATTCCGTCTCCATTCCAGTGGACAGCCTGATATTTCCCATCATCGCCTTTGCCGGGGTCGTGGGCGCGGAGGGCTTGCAGCAAATGGTCTGGACCAACATCATCGTCAAGGCGCTGGTCAGCGTGCTGGTCTTCTGGACGATCTACCTGGTGCCGGAAAAGCCGATTTACGAGGAGAGCTAAAAAAGAGAAAAAGCCTGCCTGCGCTATCTTGCCGCAGGCGGGCCTCGCGACCTTTAAAATGCTTTTTGCGCTCTAACCCATCTTCGTCAGATTCAAACCAAAAACGCTAGCTATAAAACCTACGCTTTTTTAAGGTCTGTTCTACATCCCCTCCGCGCCGATTGATCTTAAGTAGCTGCTCTTTGCCACATAGCTACAAT
>Ga0247842_10004713_pt1 | contig 16787 bp, 14 predicted proteins | sample LaCruzMarch2015__3_FD_192411 | JGI IMG/M metagenome (GOLD analysis project Ga0247842, IMG submission 192411) | Freshwater microbial communities from meromictic Lake La Cruz, Castile-La Mancha, Spain - LaCruzMarch2015_19m | ecosystem: Environmental > Aquatic > Freshwater > Lake | place: Spain...
TGTTATCGAAGGACTCGCCTTCATGGTCAGAAATGCCACCGCCTTAGTTCAGTTATCAGCGCTTAATTATATGATCAGGTCGATGTTAATCACCTATGACACACCGTTTGTTATCGTAGCACCAACCAGCCTTAAAAAATTTGTAACAGGTAATGGCGGCGCCAAAAAAGATGTGATGTTGATCGAGACATTCAAACGTTGGGGTGTGACATTACTTGATGATAATATTTGTGACAGTTTTGGGTTGGCTCAAATAGGTCTAGCGTTAAAGGGTGGTGTTTGTAAAAAGATTGGTCAAAAGCAAGAAGAAGTCTTAAGTCTATTAAAGAAACAATTAAATTAATTATGAAAAACGATAAAAAAGAGTTAAAAGGAACGTTACTGACGAAAGTTCAAAGCGACACAGTTAAAGATATGATTGTCGGTTCAATGCGCGATGCTTATTCTAGGTCCGGGATGGTTGCTTCCGCCGGGTTAGACGCAGCAGCCGCTGAAATTGCTGATAAGATTATTAAGAACACGCAAATGGCACTTATTCAAAACACTGTTTTTGCGAAAGCGGTCGATAACAGTAAACCATTAAAAATTGAGATTAAAAAGAAAAATAATATGTCTATTAAGAAAGTCATAAAGAAGGCCGCCGCGGGAAAGAAGAAAATTACCAAGAAGTCTAAGTAATAAAAACATGTCAGATAACAACACAATTAAGTCGATCACTACTCATACTTGTCCTCATTGTGGAGAAGAAATATTAATTGAAAGTCAAATGACTCCGCCGGTTGTATCTTCACTATTTACTAGTGAAGACGTGAAGAAAGCTAAGGAAGATTGTTTGGCCCGAGTTGAAACCCTGACACTTGAGGACGAGAAGAAGGCCGCCGTTATCAAATGGTTAAGCGATCCGGCGACCGTCTTCGGTCCTAGCGAGACAGAATCAATAATATTAAGTTTACTTAAACCGGATCAAGAATAAAGTTAATGAAATAAAATTATGATATTGTTAAAAACATTACAACTTAATAATTTCCTATCCCATGAAGATACTAAAATTGATTTCACTTCGAGTGAAAAACTTTTGGTTGATGGTAAAAGTGGTGGTGGCAAGAGTTCGATCACCGAAGGGATACTTTGGTGCTTGTACGGGAAGGGAAGGGTCGATAACAGATCTCTCGTTAGACGCGGGACAAAGACTGCGACAGTTTCTTTACAATTGTCAGATGGACCATCGATATTTATCATCACGCGTTCTGTATCATCCACGGGGAAAAATACTCTCACTATTACAAAAAACTCGGGAAAGAGTGGACAATTTCTTCCAATCGAAAGAGTTGGATTAAAGGATCTTCAAGATTGGATCGAGGGCAAGTTCCTTCGTTCAAGTTACGAATTGTTCACAAATTCTGTAGCTTATCCACAGGATAATGAAGCAAGTTTTGTAAAAGCTAGTGCATCGAAACGTAAAGATTTATTACTCGAGATTGTAGGTGCCAAAGGATTTGACGACCTCTATGAAAAGGCACGTTTAGCTTTATCCGACAACCAACTTGAAAGCGCCTTAACCTCGAATGAGATTAAGAATGCCGAAGAAACGATCAGTAAGTCAAAAGAACTGGCAGATAAATATGACTTTTTTAAAGAACAGGAAGAAAAATCATCTGTCACTATCGATAGTTTTAAACTAACAGAAAGAGATCTGGAAGCTAAAATAAACAATATCTCCAGTATTTCCAATGATTTGGCCAATAACAAGAGGATTCGTTCGATGTTAATCAATTCAATTGACAAAATTGATGTTCAATTATCTGATGATCAGAAACTCATTACTGAACACAATAATTTAAATATAAATTCAGCTCGGAATGATGTCTTGGGATTGGAAAAACTGACTATTGAAGAAAACACATTACAACAGGAACTAGAAAATAACTCAATAGCACAACAAAAAGTTAACGCTCACTTGGCAAATCGTCCTAGTGTCTTTGATTATTCAGTAGAGATAGCTGAAATTAATAAAAGACTAATTATTCTGATGAAAGATGTGGGGAAATGCCCGGCGGGAGACAAATGTCCTTTTATTGTTCCGATTAAAGGACAGATTGATTACTTAACCGAACAACTAACAGAAAAGTCCGTAAAGTCAATTAATGAACAGGATGCCATGAGGTTATGGGAACAAAAACTTTCATCCTTACCTCCAATAAAGGACACAAGTGTCTTATATCTGAAACAGAAAGAGTTAAGAGAGAAAATCTCTGTCCTTTCCCGTTCTAAAGAAGTCATTACTAAATACGACTCATTCACTCAGACGTTGGATGAAATAAATGCGCGTAAGGTCAAATTGGAGTCAGATAAGATGGAATTTAAGGAAAATCTGAATCAAACAGATATGAAGATAAAAGAACTAGAAGACATCATAAATACTTTCGATGTCAATAGAGTTAATTCTGATTTGGCTAACCTTCGTATAATGATCCAGCAAGTGCAGAAAGCTAAGGAAGAAGCCACTCTTAACGTCTCGTTGGCACTGACGGCCCAAAACACAATCAAAGAGGCCTCAGACGCCCTCCTACGGCTTCAGAATACCATTAAGAAGGGTAATGAAGACAAAGAATCATTGGAATTACTTAAGGAAGCCTTTAGTCCTCGAGGAATTCGAGCAGTGGTTGTGGATTACATAATTCCTCAGTTAGAAAGTAAAATTAATGATATTCTTAGTCAATTATCAGATTTCCGAATTAGACTTGATACTCAACAAGCCAAGTTAAGTGAAGAAGAGGGGGTAAAGGAAGGATTATTTCTTACTGTAATTAATGATTGTGGAGAAGAAATGTCTTATCAGAATTACTCTGGTGGTGAGAAAAATAGAATTACAATAGCTATTTCTGAAGGACTTGCTTCCTTGACTTCAATAATGGGATTTCGTATAATGGATGAGATGATTGTTGGTCTTAATGCAGAAATGATCATTGATTTTGTTGAAATATTATTAAAACTTCAAGAAAAATATCCACAAGTAATCTGTATAAGTCACATTCCAGAGGTTAAAGAAGTTTTTGAAAAAGTTATAACAATAACAAAAGTCAATGGAATATCAAAAATTAATTAAAAAAATAGGAAGACCTTCATTTTTACATTTTAAAATGGGGACTAGATTTGGGTTACTTGAATTTATTAAAGAGATAGACAAGAAGAAATCTGAAAAAGACCGAATGGCACTTTGTAACTGTGATTGTGGAAAAGAGATTAGAGTACCTTTAAAATCATTAAAATCAGGAAATAAAAAATCATGTGGGTGTCTCAAAACAAATTATCCGGCCCATAATAGAAAAAACTTAATAGGAAAAAGATTCGAAAGATTGATTGTTGAAAATTTTAGTCATATTGATAAAGGGAATCGCGCTGTCTGGGTTTGTCTTTGTGATTGTGGAAAAAGAATTAATCTGAATACTAATCAATTAACGGACGACTATTCTCATTCTTGTGGATGTCTTAAAAAAGAAGAACTAAGTAAACGTGTTACTACTCATGGATTTACATCAGGAAAAGCAACAAAAATGATGATATCGTTTATAAAAAAATGGAGTAACTTAAAATCTCGTTGTAGTAATAATAAAATAAGAGAATACCCATCTTATGGAGGAAGAGGAATTAAATGTGAATGGAATTCTTTTGAGGAATTTAGAGATGACATGTGGGATTCATTTTTAACACATATTAAAGATTATGGGTTATTACAAACTACCTTAGATAGGATAAATGTTAACGATAACTATTCTAAGAAAAACTGTAGATGGGCAACGTGGGAAGAACAATTTAAAAATAAAAGAAAAAATATTGTTAATTATTAACTAAAATTATATGAAATTACAACAAGATAACGTATTGAGATTTTTTCTATTATCAGCGACAGGACTTCTAGTTTTTACTGCATTCCTTTTTGGAATTATAGGATTAGTAATAATCTATCTTTTACTTGGTTTAGTGGTTTGGGTTGCTGGTGAAGGTGGTTCAAGAATTATCCCAACCTTATTTCTCTGGTATCCAGTGTTTTTATTCGATAAAATGGAATTAATTCAAAAATAATATGAAAGATGATATAAGAGATAAAGATTCTAAAGACGTTAAGATTGAAGCTGAAGTTCCAATCACTGTAGTCGAACCAGAAAAATCGGTCCTCAAGCGGTTGGTGCCGCCGCATACCAAGGTGAGTCGCGCGGTGACAGATGACGACATCGAGAAAGTGGTAGAAGAAGCGAAGATTCTTCATGCCATTTGCTTCGAGTCGATGGGAAGGTACAAAGGGGCTTATGCGATGCATCATTCTCAGATCGATGACAAAGATCCGATGAGTTTCTACGTTACTTATGATCGGAAGATTATCATCAACCCGGTTATCACCAGGCATACGAATACCCCGGTTGACAGCAAGGAAGCGTGTATGTCCTTTCCTTATGAAGAAGAAGTTATCGTCCCGCGCTGGCATAAATTAGAAATGGATTTTGTTACTATTATGTCTGATCCAGACAATGAAGGTAAATTTAAATTATCGAGTGTTCAGCACGAGGATTTAAGCGGGCATCAGGCGTTCGTCGCTCAGCATGAAATAGATCATGGCGAGGGTCGATTTATTCATCCAATTAAATAATATGAAATATTTCTTTACCGCCGACGAGCATTATGGTCACTCAAACATCATAGGATACTGTGATCGTCCTTTTGCTACGGTTGAAAAAATGGATGAAGAGTTGATCAAACGACATAATGAAGTAGTCGGTTCGGAAGAAGTGGTCTTTCATTTAGGAGATTTTACGATGAAGGATAGTAGTGAAGCAGAAAAATATATAAAACAATTAAACGGAAAACCGGTTTTCATTAAAGGTTCACATGATGAGAATTGGATGGAAAAAAATCTTTTTCACACCTACAATGAAATCTGGGAAGGAGAAATTGAAAATCATTATATCGTTCTCTGTCATTATGCAATGAGAATTTGGCCACGATCCCATTATAATTCATGGCAGCTGTACGGCCATTCGCATGGTAAATTTGCCGGAACTGGCAAACAAATGGACGTCGGAGTCGATACGCATAATTTCTATCCTTATTCTCTCGAAGAAATTGAGGAAATCATGAAAACTAAAAAAGATAATATTAACAAGTTAAAATAATGATATGACCGAAAAATTAAAAAAGGTTAGGGAAGTTAAAGTCAAGGCTTGGGCCGTAATTAATAATAATGGTAAAATTGGTAATGAATTCAGTAATGAATTAGAGATTTATCCAAACCATACTTTGGCTAATAAATTTGGTGTTCTTAAAGAACAAGGTGATTCTGCGGTCGAATGTGTTATAACTTATATAATCTAAACATGAAAGAGAAAACTATCTATGATCTCGAATTAAATGAAGGAATGGAAGTCAAGTCGACCATTGCCGGTGGTAAAATTGAGGTGACAAGGGTACCAGGTGGCTGGGTATATGCCTTTGATTATCCCGGTTATCATCAATCGCCAGTTGTGTTTATCCCATGGAATAGCGAATTTCATGGCATTATTAAAGATAAAAAAACTAAATAATATGTTTACATTCATATGTTTCGTAGTGGGAATTGTAGTTGGTTATTTATTCGGTGTAGGGTTAACCAAATAATAAAATGCAGGATTATGAACAATTGTATGCAGATTTCATCAAGAATTATGCTCTAAACGTTACGACCGGCGAACAGGTAGGTGAACTGGTGGCACGTCTAGCAGGATTTTATCCCTCATATAACGCTTCTCTTGCACGCGCCGAACGTGCCTACGCTCTGGTGTGCCGGGACGAAGTGTTAAAGACTGATGATGTAACGGGAAAAGCCACATCTTCGGCAAAAGCGGAAACTATCGCTAACGCCAGTGCTGAAGCTACGGCTTTTAAAACAGCCAAGATGCATATAACTAATTTGGAAGTCCTCATACAATCAGCGAAGTCGTTGCAACGCGGCTTATTGCAGGAAATGTCTCATTCGAATCTATCTTAATAACATGCAATCTCTGGTTAAAATAGGCGAAAGATTTAATAAATTAACAATAATTAAAAAACTTTTACCTCAAGTAACTCCATCTGGACAAAAACGTACATTTGTTCGTGTTAAATGTGAATGCGGGACTATAAAAGATATTTCTTATTCCAATATTCGTCAAGGGAAAACAAGGGATTGTGGATGTTCATTTCATAATCCAATGTGGAAAGACCCCGAATGGGTTAAAAGATATATGGGAGAATATTACATAAAAAATAGAACAAATATAATAAGAAATAATATCAAACGAGGTGGTGCTTATAAAAAATATAAAAAATCGATAGATCCTGCTTATAAATTAGCTGCATTATTACGAACTCGTTTATATAATGTTCTAAAAAGAAAATCAAAAAATGGATCAGCTATAGAATTATTAGGTTGCACAACAGAAGAAGCAGTAAAATACATTGAAAAACAATTCCTTCCGGGAATGACATGGGATAATTGGACATGGAAAGGTTGGCATATCGATCATAAAATACCTCTTTCTTCTGTAGATCTTACAAACAAAAAACAATTAGCAAAAGTTTGTCATTATACAAATCTTCAGCCGATGTGGTGGTATGATAATATCAAAAAAAGTAATAAATTAATAAAATAATACAAGAATTTTATGCTTCCAAAAATAAAATGCCAAACATGTGGAATCATATTTCAACCAGTTAGCGAGAGAAATCTTTTTCATAATCGTCGTTGTTTCAAGAAGGCATACTACCACCGAAAAAAAGCGGAAGAACTGAACGCCAGTCACTTCCCCTTTTTTAAGTGTCCAGATTGTCAGCAAATGATTGTTTTAGACTTTGACCCGGTTGTTGACTCCATGCGTTGGTTAAAGTTTAAATGTCCGATCTGTAATGCCTTAATGATCAGCATTTCTGAAAACATAATAACTACTGACTCTTATATCTGATATATTTAATCGCTAAGAGAGGAAGTAGCATTATAAATAGAATTAAAATTCTTGACATAGTTTGGATTTTGATATTTACCTGAACCTGGTGGATAAGAATTAGTCATGCCCTTATTGTGAATATCTGCTATCTCAGCTGGAGAATAACCTAAATTATTTAGGTAAATAGCCTTGTTAATCATATAGGTATCTTGTAACTCTGGGGAAGATAAAAATTCTTGTTTAGTGATTTTCCTTCCTACATATCTTGGACCATAGGAACTCAATTCTCCTTCCGTCACACGATATTTACCCATTGCTGATCCTAAATTTGAATATCCAGATGGCTGGTGAGAAGAATATTTGTCCCCCTTAACAATACTGGTTTCATTAGTTCCTATCCCCTGTAAGAATTTTTTAGTATCCAAATTCGGAATTTGTTTTTCAGGTGCTTGATAGACACGGGTGTTTGATAAAACATTTTTTATTCCTCCCCATATATTAGAGATAGGACCCCCTTGACCGTCGTTTTTTGTCGGACCACCTTGACCTTTTGGATCTAGTAAATCAAATTTCTTTTTTAAAGAATCTTTTAATTTATCAAAATCAACATAATTGGCTGATTTTTTCATTTTAAAGATACTAGCGGCAACGTTTAATCCATCCTTAAGACCTTCTTCAAAAGTAGGTTCTCCACTGTTTTTAAGAACAATTTTACTTCCTAATTTCCATGTTTTAACTTCATCGGGAATATTAGCAGAAAGTTTTTTGATCTGTTCAAATAATAATTTCATCTGACTTGATAATTCAGGTTTGACGAGTCCAACTCCACCGATCTCTTTTCTAAGAGAATTATATTCATTTATTAATTGATTTCTTGCTTCAGCGTTAAGAAGTCCGTTGGTCATCATATCAAAGGGAGTCAAATCCTCGGAAACATTTTTTATTTGATTCTCGTCTTTTACTCTCATTCCCTCGGGAATAACTGGCGCTTTTCCTCCCGCGATTTTGTCTAAACGATCTAATCTATTTTGTTCACTAATTTTACGTGTCTGAACATCAGCTCTCCCTACTGCCTTGCTAATATCGGCAGAACTTTTACCAGCAGTGATAGCTGCAATTCGACGATAAGGTTGAGAATGACTATAACCTTCTTCATTCGTGAGGTTAAACCAATTACGTGTAATGTTCCTTAAGGAAGAGTTTAATTTCCAACTACCTTCCCACCCATATCTTGTTTGACCGGTATTTTTATCCTTAATATCGAATTTTTCACTCATAGCCGAATCAAAGGCTCTAGCAAAACCTTTGGCATAAGGATGTTCGCTCTTTTCCATGTTTTTTATATCAGTTGCCCATTCTTTGCTTGTACTCGAAAGATTGTCTTTATATAATTTAATTTCATCGCCTAACATTGAACCCCAATAATCTATCGGAGATAGATCTTTATTATTTAAAGTATTTCGGAATTCGTCAGAAAACATTGGATTACCTTTTTTATCCAATTCTAAATACTGGACGCCGTTCTCATTCGGTTCCTTAAGTTTTAAATTAAATTTATTAGCTAAAACCAAACTGGTATCTTTACCTCCAAGGTAATTTTGTGTCAGAGTAAAACGTTGTTTGTTTAAATTAGCGACTTGTTTTATTTCGTCACTCGTTAACGGTCTTTTTTCATTTTGAGCCTTCACATTAATGTTCTGCGTTTCTTGCTGGAGTTGAATATATTTTTTTATCTTTGACTCTAAGTCATTCATCTCAGTTTTTTCGAATGGTTTCAAGATAACTCCGTTATCACCTTCTATACCACTACCAGTTTCTTTTCTCTTAAGTTCATTGTAACGTTTAATTAAAACATTATCACTTTCCGATTTCTTTGTTCGGGCATAAGTATCATCAGTTCCGAAGTATTTAGTTCCCTTATACGTTGAATCAATAAAATCTTGAACGAAAATTGTTGCCCGTCCTTTAGCGGTGCTCATCGCAGTCTTGAAATCTTCTTCCTTTAGACCTGGATTTTTTCTTTTAAATCCCTTAACCACATCCATGAGAATCTTTTCATGACTACTAGGATTAGTTGGTTTTATTTTAAGATTTTCAATTTTATCTACCATATCTCCGAAGAATTCATTTGTGGACACGTCAATAGGATCTTTTGTAGACATTTTTGACGAAATAGCTTTTGAAACAATCTGGGATGATGGTTGAGCCACCTCAGATACTTTAATAGCATTCTGGGGCATTTTCGGGGCTAAATCGGCCTTCCTAGTGGTTTCTTCAAGTGAGATCGGGGTGCCAAGTTCAGCCATTTTTCTTTTTACAAAGTCAGGTTGAAAATCCGCCGGTTGTGGGCTAACGGGAGTTTTTTCTGGGGTAATTGGTGTTGTTGGATTAACATCTTTTGTGGCAAGACTTCTGAGGTAATCATTCCTAGTGACATTAAATTCAATTGAGGGATCTTTTATGTTTTCTCCTGCACCAATAGGGGATATTTTAGTTACATCAACAATTAAAACAGGAATATCTAATTCCTTCATCCTAGGAGTTACCATGGAATTATCGATTGTATATTTAACTAAAGAATTTGATGGCTGTAGATTCCTAAGAATATCTTCATTAGTCATAGCAGGAACCTGATTCTTCATGGCGAATAGTTCCTGTGCTTTTTCTATCGTTATAGGTGAATCCTTAAAGGCCTTATCCTTATTAATAATTTCCATTAAAGAATTAGCATCCGGAGAATTTAACCAGGTTGACTTAAAACGATTAACCATATCGATATATGGTTTATTTGTACTAAGAGGATTTTTTTCACTTATCCCTTTTGGTTGAGTAAAATATCCAATAGGCAGAAACTCCCCAGTATTCGTATCTTTCATAAAACCTCGTAAGGTATTTTCCGGATTAGAAATTGGCGGTGGAGTTCCACTAGAAATAGCTTCGTTATTAATTAACGTTCCAATCTTTTGAGACTTTTCATTTACGGGAAAATAAATTTTTCCGTCACTTTTTCTCTTTCCGACAGCAAAATCATTAAGATTGGTTCGGGCTTCTGGATCTAAGGCGACTCCTTTTTCATCACGACCGATCCCCCTGGTTGTTGAATAACCCTCTGGCAGGAGTTCATTCTTATATTTTTCTTGGATATCGACAGAAATATTATTTTTATCAACTACATTTATCGGTAATTTATCTAAAACTTCCGTGGCATTCATTGCCGGTCTAACTTGCTCCTTTTTGATTTGCGGTCTTAATTTCTCGCCAAGAGTAACCAGATCTTTCCATTCCTTCATTTGTCTCTCTGCTGTAGGTAACATCTGATTCCCCAGCTGGTTTATAGAGACAGCTACTCGTTGAAGTTCTTTTTGTATCTGTTCTTCTGATTTGACTTCCTTTTTGAAGTCTAAAACATTCTTACGTGATACTTGTTCCAAGAAGTTTAAAGCCTCCCACTCATTCGTGATTGGGCCGAGATCTTTAAATCTATTATCTAATGGATATTTCTTTTGATATTCAACTCTGGCATTATCATATTTTTGTAACGTCGGAGCATCAAAAGTAAGTTGCTGTGGAACAGCTTCTTTAAGTTTTATTGTTGGAAATAATCCGTCTGAATATTGATTGATTGTCGTCGCAGACATCTTGTACGCTTCATCACTTGCCATTCTATTGCGTGGATCCATTTTCCTATTTTTATATCCCATTCCATGTAATCCGGTCATAATTATCCCTTCTTTTACTGCGTCTTGAATATCAGCACCTTGTATTAACGACCAAGCGGTAGTTCCTAGACCGACATGAGCATATCCCTTGATTGTCTGGCCTCCCTTACCATAGACACCAGCAGAACCCAAAAGAGTACCGTAAATGGTATCAACGGCTGCTTGTTTAACATGATTTGAAAAATCAAATTCTTCTTGTCCTGTCATTTCTCTTCCCGTCAATCCAAGTTGACCCCAAGCAGTAAGAAGAAGGGCATTGTTTTTTATTGAAGTTCCAACGGTAGTCCATTTTCCAACCTTCGCAACATTACCCACATCAGTAATAAGTCCCGCTGTCTTCAGTGCGCTATCGGCAACATTAACAGCTTTTTTAATTCCGAGAAGTGATTTTGCCCCCTTAATTCCAAGACCTATACCCTTACCCATAAGACCGATACCAGTCAGCATACCGACAAGATTACCGGCGAAGTTACTGATACCGCCAACAATACCAGATTCCTTTGTTGGGGCGGTTCCAGGCACAATCCCTGCCGTTCCTCCGCCAACAAGTCCTTTAGCAAATTCACCAACTACTGGAATTTGATTACCCAGATTCGACATATTTTCTTTAAAGGCTTCGCCAAAATAACTCCACATACTAGGACCTTCTTGCCATTTTTTAGCGATTTTTTCAGCCACGTCAACTGGAATATAACCTTTATCATCTGGAATGGGTATTCCTTTTGCCTCTTTATCTTTCCAGGTTAAAGCCATCACTTTAGCCTGATTAAGATCAATCTTACCATTGGCTAACAGGGTAAGAGGAACAGACTGAACGGCTGTTTTTTGGGCGTGAGTTATATTATCAAAAATTTGTAAATTTCCCAGGGTATCAGCTCCACCAATCCAAAGAGGAACGATGTGATCTACTTGATAATCTTGTGGGGATAATTTACCTAAAACTTTTTGTTTGGCACCAGGATTGATTTTGTAATCCATGATGGCTCGAGTAGATTTCACCATCTTACCCGGCTGGGTTGGATCCACAGCATATTGTCCACCACCCATGTCTAATGGCCAGTTTCTAAGATTTGTTTGATCTGATGGATTAACCCAATTACCGTTTGCGTCAGTAGGCGCAAACTGATTATAGCCCTCAGGAAGAGGTTGTGTCTTGGTCGCAGTATTTCGAATTGTCGGTTCAAAAACCCCCGACTGATAGTTCTCTACCTGCTGTGGGGCAATAGGTTGTCCAAGAGGAATCCCTGTTTCCACTTGTGTTGCTGATGGAACAGACTTTTTATTTGTTCCAAAAAGTGCATCATAACTTCTAGGATCAAAATGAGTATCTAATGACTTTTTTACGATATCAGATGACGCACTTTGATTTTTCTGTTGAATTTGTTTTATTAAACTAGAAAGATTCGCAATCGGTGATTGCGTTCCTGACGTGTTATATGTTGTATTGCCCTGTAAATTTGCCATTGATCATTATGATGAAACTGCCATTCGAGCAGCTAACTTATCAGCTTTTTCTTTATCAGTTCCGACAAATATTTGTTTTAAATAAGAAGATGGATCTTTTTCGTAAGCGGAACCAGGCTGGATATTAATAGTAATAGTGTCGTATAGAGCATTTAAGAATTCTGTTCCTAGTGAACTATGTCTTTCCATCCAGCCAGCCTTATCTTGTACACCGGCTTTTCTAGCCATTAAGCCTGTCCACAATAATCCACTACCGCCCGAGACCAAATCGCTGGCTGCTGATTCAACATCATTTATATTTGTTTCGATGAAACCACTTAACGAACTTTCAGTAGATGGAGAGATTGAATTCGATAAAGCGTTTGCCCAGGTTTCACTTTCTTGATAACCGCTATTTTTAAGATCATCAATCAGTTTCTTGACTTCAGTTATTTTTTTAGGATCATTTCCACTTTTTTGTAATGTATTAACAAGAGCAATTCTGATTGCTTCAGTCATGGCTCTTTGATCTCCTCCTTGTATTGCAATTTGAGAATAAAGGTTAATTAATCCATCTGGACCAATTTTTGACATGTCCAGAGTTCCAGTAATTGGATCACTAACCCCATTGTCTATAGTTATATCTTTAAGATAGGCAGCTTTATCTGCTAAAAATTTTGGATTAGTGCTTCCCCCATCGACACCATTCTGTGCTAATTTTAAAGCGTTATCATAGGTTTGGACTAAGGCAGCAGAAAGATTTGCCTCGACGATTGGTGCATTTTGCAATTCAGTATATAGAGCTGAAGCACGCGTCATTAAATTATTATAATCATTCTGAGCAAGAGTTCCCTTTTGTGTCATTGCTGTCTGGTATTGCTGATAGACATTATTATAATTAGTCTGTAATTTGTCTACGTCAGCATTATAATCAGAAACAGCTGCCTGTAGGAAGTTTCCGTACCGAGTATTTTGTCTTCCTTTTAAGGTATAAAGATAATTTAAATAATTATTATAACGGGCAGCAACATTGGGATCACCCATGTTTTGGGTAAGTAAACTTTCCTCGTGCTTCTCAATCATGTCATCAATAAATTTTAAATATTGATCTTTACCAGCCATATAAGTCTGAAGAGTAGGAACAAAATTTCCCTTTTGTGCCTTCAGATCACTTAATTGTTGTTCTAATGCAGGTAAATTATATTCTTTTTTAAGATTCTCGTTAAGATCAAGCATATATTGATCTAGGTTTCCCCCGTATTTAGCATTAGCGACATCCATTCCATAAGCCGTAGCGCCAACTCCAGAAGCCAAAGCAGAAGCAACATCAAGATTTGATCCACTTCCATAAGTAGAGCTAGCAGGATTGTCAGAATCTGGGGAATAGACACTCATTAAGTCGTTTATGGTTTGGTACTTTCCGCTATTTACCTTTGCATTCAAGTCATTCATTAACGCTTGAGTACCAGCCTCTATCGAAGGGAAAACAGCAAAGCCTCTGGCATCCTGGGTGGCTCCAACTTGTCCGGCGTATTTTAAGTTACCGGGATTATTATTATTTATAGCAACAGTCGATGTCCCATTAGTATAACCTTCATTTGCCATGATCCCTTTAGCTAAATCAGAAATAGAGATATCTGACAAATTAGTATCAGGTGTTTTTCCAATTACCTTTGATACGCCAACCGCAGCAATATTATATGTTCCAGAAGAACTAAATGGCACCTGGTATCCCGTTGTTCCTTCAACGGCAGGAGAAGAAGTATCAGTTTGAACAGTAGGTGTAACAGGTTTGGTTGGTCCAACCATAGTTGCCGGTGTTTTGACCTCTGGTTTCGGCATGAAAGTTAAAGGATCGGTATAAGGAGAACCAGCAGCAATATTCTGTGCTCTTAATTTTTCTAATCCCGGTTTAACTTCAGCATTCCATTTTGTCCACTCAGGATTTTCTATTGTCGAATAACCACCCCCGGATAAACCGCCAGATTGAACAGTAATATTTTTTCGAGGTTCATTGGCATAAAGATTCTCTCCAAATGGAGATTCTCTGTTAGATGCCCGATTAATGTCTGGTTTAGAGTTAAGAGAATTAATTAGGGAAGAAGATTGTTCTTCAAGACTAGGTTTCTTATCCCAAATTGAAGAAGGCATCGATGTCTGATTAGTTTCAATCTTTGTATATGGTTTAATGAGACTTGGTGGTGGAATAGGTTTACTCAAATCTTCAACACTCATACCGCTTAGGGAATTTGTTGAAGTTGAAGTTTTAAAAGATGGGGTTGCCTTAAAAACCAATAAATTACTATAATTAGGACTACTAATTGAAGTATTTTGAGTCTGACCATAAGAAGATCCTAATATAGAATCAATAGGACCACCTTGACCATCGTTTTTTAATCCTCCAATTTTCTTCATTATAGAAAGAACAGATTTTGCTTGTTCTCTTTTTGTACTTCCAATCGGTTCATTAACTGCATCAGAAAAAGCCCTGGCTAATTTAGGATTAGACATAATCGACTTCATGATATTATTTTTCCTTTTGATTAGATCCAGGTTTTGATTTTGCATTTTATTATTTTAAATAGCTCATTGGATTTTTAAATCTTCCGTAAGCATCAGAAATTCTGACATCTAAATGAGTTGGATCTCCACCACTCGGACTATAAGAATTTCCTGATTTTCCCATTTTAGCAATAGTCTGACCTTTTTTAACAATTGTTCCAGGTTTTACTATGGCGCTTTGCAAATGACCATATTGATGAATATTACCGCCTTCATCCTTTAATGTTACCATATTACCCATACCATTATTAGTTGGACCAACACTAGCGACAACTCCAGAGGCAAAGGCCGGGATAGGTGTACCGGAACGATTTGCAATATCTATTCCTTTATGTTGAGCTTCATCTTTTGTGCGCCCCAAATAAGGAGTTGTTAGGTTGCCAATATTCTTTAATTTTGGATAATTGTTAGGTGACATTTCTATTGTAATTTTATTGTTTGTCCTGCATAGATCAAGTTAGGATTTGAAATATTATTTAATTTAGCCAAATTTGAAACAGTCGTTTTGTTCTTAGCAGCAATAGCGCTTAAAGTATCACCAGATACAATTTTATAAGGATTCTTAACAGATGGGGTTATAACAGGAGTAGTATTTTTGACTGGAGTAACAACCGGATTGGTTTTTACCGCTGAGGTAGCTGGGTTAGTAGTCTTTAGAGAGTTAATTCCAGCTTGTATTTTTTTAATTGATTCTATCATTGGATCAGTTACTGAAGAAGGAAGTTGTTCATTGGCAGAATATGTTTTTGTGTTTTCTGATTTGATTGCGGTATCTGGTTGAATTCCGGTCCCTGTCCCACCCTGAATATTCAAAACATTATCTTTGTCAAATTGCTCATAAGCTCTAGCTTCCTCATCCTTGGCATTTTGAGCGACAACAAGTTCGGCATTAGTTTTTTGGGTATCATTATTTGATTCAACTCCACTGTAATAATTATTGTAAAGGGTACTTCTGTAATTCCCATTTTCGTCTAAAATAGCATCATGTTTTGCCTGAAGTTCTTCGTCTGTAGCATCGGGGTAAATCGTTCTCAAATTATCCAGACTAAATTTTTGTTTTATTTCTTCGGATGGTGTTAGTCCAAAATTCTTTCTTTCTTCAGGTGTTAAGGTCGCAATCTCTGCCGCTGTTGCTGTGGATTTATAATAAGAAGCCTTTTTCTCTTGTTCTTCTGTAAGTTTATTGTCTCTCGATCGTTGATCCTGAAGTCTTACCGCTTTCAAGGAATCATCTATCGCTTCTTTTTCCATTCCAGTATTACTAAGTCCACGAGTACTAAAGGTCCCCTCTATGTTTTCTATCTGAGACCAAGCTTTAGTCGCATCGTCACTTAACATAATACCGTATTTTTTATTTATTTGATCCTTAAACAGTTGATAATTATAATCAGCAACAGATTTTTGTTGTTCTGTCGTTGCTTGTAATTTAGCATTCATTACATCGACATAAGTCGATTTTAGTTTCTCTACTGCATCCTTAAATTCCTGTGATGTATTATCAGAAATTGGAACAATTTGTTTAAAAAGTTCATCTGGAATATTCACTCCGTAATTTAAAATTTCTGGGTTAAGTTTTCCTTGTAAATTAAAAGTCGGAATAAGAGAAGAAGCTTTTGTAACCGAAGATTGTCCTTCAGCTGAGGATTGATAAGTTGATCTTTCTACCGTTGGACTTATTAAAATTACACTTTTTGCTTGTGTGTTACCCTGAGAAATTAATTCTCTTCGTTTCATGTCATTCAAAATATCACCCATAGTATATCCACCATAAGTAAGAGCATTGACATAAAAAGCCATTATAGATGGATCGTTCGTAATCGTCTTCATAAAATTAGAACCGACAATCCCAGATGACACAGCGGAACTCCCAATTGCCTTACCTTCCTGTAGAGATTGTGATTCGAGAGCTGCACTCCTTTCTTTTGCGCCATAATAAGAAGAAGGCGTATCTCCTGACTTAGTATAATCTTCGGAATATGAATACGTTGATGGCGTTTCAGTTTTTGAAGTTGAGGTGGACGAACCCGATTTATTCAAAATACCCAATAATTGTAAATTTTGAGCGGCTGTCCCAGTATAATTACTTATTCCATTTTGGGAAGCTAATTTG
>Ga0247842_10004714_pt1 | contig 16785 bp, 19 predicted proteins | sample LaCruzMarch2015__3_FD_192411 | JGI IMG/M metagenome (GOLD analysis project Ga0247842, IMG submission 192411) | Freshwater microbial communities from meromictic Lake La Cruz, Castile-La Mancha, Spain - LaCruzMarch2015_19m | ecosystem: Environmental > Aquatic > Freshwater > Lake | place: Spain...
TAGAAATTACTTCATAATCCTTACCTAAAAAATTACCTAAAGTTTTGGCTTTGGTTGGTGATTCAACAATAATTAGGTTTTCCATTTTGAGAATTTAAAAAGATTTTATTAGTTAAGCTTATACCTACTATATATAGTATATAGGGTTTGTGTAAACAGACAAATCTACCTATCTTTTATTTATAACATAAATTATTTTACTAGAAAAACACGTTTAACTCTTCCAAAATATCATTAACATTTTCCACTAGTTTAGCTCCTTGTTTAATTAAAAAAGCTGTTCCGGAAGAATTGGAACTGTTAATTGGGCCAGGAACAGCAAAAACTTCTCGGCCTTGATCAAGAGCCTGTCTGGCAGTAATCAAAGAACCAGAATGAATATCCGCTTCAATTACTAAAACTCCTAAAGACAAACCAGAAATAATTCGATTACGAGCTGGAAAATTACTAGCAACTGGCTGACAACCCAATGGATATTCAGAGATTAAAGCACCAAAACCATTACTGATTTTTTCTGCTAATTTTTTATTTTCCGGAGGATAAATTAAATCCAAACCATGACCTAAAACAGCAATAGTCCGACCATTGTTAGCTAAAGCTGTTTCATGAGCTACGGTATCAATCCCTCGAGCTAAACCAGAAATAATGGTTATTTTTTTGGCTACTAATTCGCTTACTAACTTTTTAGTAACCATCCAACCATAGTCAGTCATCCTTCTACTACCCACAACCGCTATCGCCAAGCTATCTTGACTTTTCATAGCCCCTTTGCTAAATAAGATAAATGGCGGACTATCTATCCTTTTAAGATTTTCGGGATAATTTTTATTTTCACTGGTTTGGCACTCAATATTCTTTTCACGCATCCGAATAAAACACGAATTTAAATTGACTTTTGAACGTAATTCTATTAAATTTTTGATTAATTGAGGATTTAAACCAATGGCCAAAAGTTGATCATAAGAAGCTTCCCAAGCTTTTTGGGCTGAACCAAAGTAATCTCTTAATAAAGCAAATCTTTTAGAACCAAGCCCGTTAAGAAAACTGAAACCCAGCCAATAAAGTTTATCGTTAGAAGAAAAATTTTCTTGTTTATTGTCCTTGTCCAAAATAAGCCTCCATCACTTTCTTAACCACGGGAGCAGCTTCAGCAGAACCTTCTCCGCCGCCCTCAATAATGGCCGTGGCAATGATTTCCGGCTTGTCCAACGGTGCAAAAGCAGTAAACCAAGCATGAGTTTTTTCTTTATCAGCAAACTGGGCTGTACCGGTTTTACCGGCAACTTGAGGAGAAAAATCAAAAAAAGAATAGGCTGTTCCTCCAGTACTACAAACTTCTTTCATTCCTTCTTTTACTAGGCTTAAGGCCGTTGAACTTAATTTTAAGTCCTGACATTTAGCTTTAATGTTTTTACCATCAAAATTTCTATTTTTAATTTCTGGCTGACAAAGTTGTCCATTATTGGCAATCGCCTCAGTCATCATATTCACTTGTAGCGGAGTGGTTAACAAATCTCCTTGACCAATAGCTAAATGATAAGTATTCCCCAAATACCACCTTTCCCCGCTTTTATTTTTCCCTTCAGGGTTAGGCACTAATCCACTAACCTCACCGGGTAAATCTAAATTGGTTTTCTGACCTAAGCCAAAATTCCGAGCCCATTTAGTTATAAGACTGGGACCAATCCATTCTCCAGCTTTATAAAAAAAGGTATCGGTAGAGCGCTTTAAGGCCTTCACAACGTTAACTTCGCCTTCGGTCCGACCATACTGAGTAAAATACCAGTTTTTATAGGAATACTCCCCAACTTTAATCTCTCCGGTATCATTCCAAGTTGTTCCTTCATTAATTTTACCCTCTTGGATTCCAGCTACTGCCACAATAATTTTAAAAGTAGAGCCAGGTGGATAAACACCGCCGCTAGTTCGATTGAAAAATGGCTGATCAGGGCTAGTTAAAATTTCTTTTATTTGTTGGTTTTTTTCAGGAGTAAAGTCTGTACTAAAAAGATTAGGGTTAAAAGACGGACTGGAAACAAAAACCAGAATTTGACTGTTTGAAGCGGTTGTGGCCACTACTGCTCCAGGTTTACTGCCCAAAGATTCGTAAGCTTTTTGCGATAAATCAACATCTAAAGAAAGATGTAAATCTTGACCAGGTATTGGTTCGGTTTTCCCGATTTGTCTGATTTTTCGACCTTGGGCATCAACTTCAAAAACCTCTCCACCTTCCTTACCTTTTAAAAGTTCGTTGTATTGTTCTTCAACTCCCATCCTGCCAACTAAATCGCCAGCTTTAAATTTGTTCTCTTTAACTTCATTTTCATTAGCTTCGCCTAAATAACCTAAAGCGTGAGCTAAAATCTCACCATAAGGATATTGACGGCCAATATCCATTCGGAGATTTTCGGTTTCACCTCGAGCTTCCATTTTTAAAGCTTCTTCTCGAGAAATCAGAGCAAAACATTCTTCTTTTTTATCTAGACATTCATCAGTCTGAGCTCTTCGACGATAAATCGGAACATTTCTTACCAACTCTTTACCATTACGATCATAAATCATACCTCTAGGGGCAGGCATGATTTCTTTTTTAATACGATTACCTTCTGCTAAACCTCGATTTTTATTCCCAAAAATAATTTGCAATTCAAAAAGACGAGCTAAAAGAAAAAGAAAACCAATAGCCAGCAAACCGTAAAAAAAGTAAATTTTTTGATTTTTCATTTGCTTTTAAAGAAAAGTTTTAACTTTTTATTCTAATTTATTTCTTAACTTTATTTTCTCGTTTAAACTCCGACCAACAAAACGCCACCAAAAAAAAGAAATTAATAAAGCCAAGAAACCTAAAATAAGACTTGAGGACCAATTAAAATAACCGTTAACCCAACGGCCCCAAAGCAAATCAGTGCCTAAAACTAAAAAGGTTAAAAAGGGTGGCCAAGCAGGCTCAAATCTTTTGCTATATAAAATTATCAAACCAGATGCCAATAAAAAAACAATAGCAGAAAAACCTAAAGTTTGGTTTTTAGCTAAATCTAAAATTAAGCCGCCTAAAAAAGCCAACCATAAATTTTTGGCTTCCGGCCTTAAAGCCATCCGCAGTAAAACTAAAAAAAGAATTAGATTTAAGCTTAAAAAAGAGCCTTGTAGAACAGCCAGGATCAAAACTATCATTAGTAAAATTAGATTATTTTTCATATTCTTTAAGCCTTATTTAACTACCACAAAAACTATTCTTAATTGCTGATAATCAAGCAAGCCGCTAACTTTGGCTTTCTGATAGACCTCAGCTGATTTAGGCACAACTTCTTCGATTTGACCAATAACCAAATCCGGAAGCCAGTTTTCTTCACCACTGCTGGCAACAATGTCACCTTTTTGCAAATCTTCAGCCTGTAACACTCTGTCTAAAATCATTTTGCTTTTATACTGGCCATTTAAAAGACCTCTGGCTTGAACACCAGCTTGATTAGGTCGTTTAACTACTACCGGAATTTTTAGATTAGGCTCATAGACCATTTGAACTAAAGATTCATTGTCATTAACTGTTTCTATTCTGCCTAATAGAATATTTTCACTAATAACTACCATGCCTGGCTTTAAGCCAGCTTTTACTCCTTTATCAATTTTCATTTTCTCATTAAGACCAATAACTCTAGCTTCCATAAATTGCCATTTAGCTGGCAAACTGGCTCCTAATAGTTTTTTAACTTTTTCATTTTCCTCTTGGCATAAAGAAAGCTGATTTTGTTCTACTGCCAACTGACGTAAACGACCTTCAAGTAATAGAATTTTTTTCTGTTCTTCCTGAGTTTTACCTAAAGAATTAAAATTATTTTGCAGATTTTGCCAACCAACAAGAGTTTGACCTTCTAGCCAGCTTAAGGGTCTTGTTAAACCGCTTTCTAATCCTGAAATCCACTTTTTATGACTTAAAAAGAAAATTAAAACAGAGGCTAAAAGAAGAACAAACAAAAGCTTCTCATTTTTTTTAATTAGTAACCCTTTCTGCATGACTTTATTCTAGCATATTAAGAAATAATGAAACTTATTGTTCTAATAAAATACCTTATAGCAATTTTCTTTTTAATCCTATAATTAAATAATCACTAAAAGGGCAGCTGAATATAGAATAGATAACTAGTATGTTGGGGAAAACGGCTTTTAGAGGTATTTCTAGAAGAATTAGCTAAGAAAAAGGGTTAAAAAATTATCTTAAACTACCGGTAATCCGAAAGCGATTAAGCATCTTTTCATCAGCTAAAATTTTAGCACAACCCTGAACAACGCAGGTCTGAGGATCATCAGCCACCCATACCGGAATTTTGGTTTCTTCAGCAATCAGTTTGTCTAAACCTGGTAATAAAGAACCACCACCGCAAAGAACGATCCCCTTAGCTACCATATCATTAACTAATTCTGGTGGAGCTTCTTCAATAACATCAGAAATCTGTTCAATAATCTGATGGACTACTGGAGTGATAGCTTCTCGAACTTCTTGAGCGCTAATTTTAATTGATTTGGGTAAACCACTTTCTAAATCTCGACCCCGAATAACCATTTGTTTTTCTTTAAAATCCTCTTCTTTACCTTTAGCAGCTAAATAACCTAAAGGTAAAGCAGAACCCAATTGAATTTTAATTTCTTCAGCTGAAGCCTGACCTAAAAGCAATGAATATTTTAATTTAATAAAATTAATCAAATTTTCATCCATTTCATCACCAGCTACTCGTAAACAACGATCAATAACAATGCCGTTTAAAGAAATTAAAGCAATCTCTGTTGTCCCGCCGCCAATATCCACTAATAAAGCTCCTTGGGGTTTTTCAACCGGCAAATCCAAGCCAATAGCCGCTGCCATGGGCTCTTCAATTAAATAAGCCTGTCTAGCTCCAGCAGCTAAAGCTGCATCTTGAACTGCTTTTTGTTCAACTTCAGTCACTCCTGAAGGAATTCCTAAAACAACCCTTGGCCGAAAAATTCTTTTAGAAAAAGGTGCATTCTGGTTTGCTTGCTGAAAAAAGTAGCTTAACATCGCTACTGTTGCATCATAATCAGAGATTACACCATCATGAAGCGGTCTGACGGTTTCAATCATGACTGGAGTTTTCCCAATCATTTTTTTAGCTTTTTCGCCAATAGCTAAAATCTCTTTGGTTTTTTTATTCCTCGCTACCACTGAAGCTTCACGAATAATAATCCCTCTACCCTTAACAAAAACAAAAGTATTAGCTGTACCTAAATCAACACCAATATCAGCAGAAAATAAAGAGAAAAAAGAATCAAACATCGTAAATTTATTTTAACATAAATTAAAGAATTATTTCGACCGGCAACAAAAGCAAAATTTCTACTAAAAAGCTTATGATATACTTTATTTGATGTCTAAATCAGTTAAAATCTGTAATCTGATAATTGAATCTTCTTTTTATCTGCTTTTTTTCTTAATCCCATTGGTTATGACTACTTGGAGCTATGAACTTTTTGAATTCAATAAAATTTTAACGGTTTATTTTTTAACTATTATTATCGTTACTGCCTGGATAAGCCGGATGATTTTGGAAAAAAAGTTTTTATTTCCTAAAACTTTTTGGAATATCCCTTTATTAATTTTTTTAGGAACTCAATTTTTAAGTTTCATTTTCTCGATTGATCGTCATGTTTCCTTTTGGGGTTATTATTCCCGCTTCAATGGCGGTTTGCTCTCCACTATTACCTACTCGCTTTTATATTGGGCTTTTATTGCCAACATGAACCGCAAAAAAACTTTATTTTCCTTACTTTCTTTAGGAACTACTGCTATTATTGTTAGTACTTATGGTATCGCTGAACATTTTGGCATTGACGCTCGATATTGGGTTCAAGATGTTCAAAGCCGGGTTTTCTCCACTCTTGGCCAACCCAACTGGCTAGCAGCTTGGTTAATAGCTCTTTTACCTTTAACCTGGGCTTTGATTATTTCTCAATGGCCACTTAAAAAAAGTGGTTTTTTAAATTGGCGTTTTTGGGCTTCTTTCTTATTATCTTTGATTTTACTTTTATGTTTTCTTTACACCAAATCCCGCTCTGGCTTTTTAGGACTAACCACAGCTTTTATTCTTTTCTGGGCAATTGTTGCTTGGTTAGCTAAAAAAGAAATCAAAAAACTCTTCCAGCCTTTTTTAGCGATTACTATTCTTATGATAGTTTTTAATTTATTAATTAGTTCTCCTTGGCAACCACGCTTTTTTCAAAAAAACAGTCAAAATAAAACTACTACTCAAGAACAAATACCAGCTATGGAAGGCGGTGGTACTGAATCCGGAGAAATCCGTAAAATTGTTTGGAAAGGAGCCATAGATGTTTGGCTACATTCCCCTTTCTTGGGAACTGGCCCAGAAACCTTTGCCTTTTCTTATTATTGGTATCGACCAGTAGAGCATAATGCTGTTTCTGAATGGGATTTCCTTTATAACAAAGCTCATAATGAATATTTGAATTATCTAGCCACTACCGGAACGATTGGTTTTCTTGGCTATTCATGGCTTATTGTTATTTACTTTTTTTGGAGCTTAAAAAATCTTAAAAAAATTAGTTGGTTTAAGAATTTTGAGACAAAAAAGAAAACTGATAAGAAAGAGGCAGCTAATCTCCAAATAATTTTGTCTTCCAGTCTACAAACAGGTCTTCTGGCTGGTTTTGTCAGTATCTTAGTAACTAACTTTTTCGGTTTTGCTGTTGTTCCAGTTTCTATTCTGTTTTTTCTCTTCCCAGCTTTGGCTCTTTCTTTAAATAAAAACGAAGATGAAAACTCCGACAAAAATCAATTAAAAAATAAGACTGTTGGTAAATTACAATTGTTTTTTCTTGCCCTTTCTTTAATTATTGCTCTTTTTCTTTTATGGGGTACCTTACGCTGGTGGCGAGCTGATAAAGTTTTTGCTCTAGGAGAAAAATTAAATAAAAGTGGACAAATAAGTGATGCTTTTAATGATCTGCAAAAAGCCATCAAAATTAGACCCTATGAACCCATTTATTACGATGAACTGAGCTTAACCAGTGCTTCTTTGGCAGTTGGTGCTTTTCAACAAAAACAAGCCACTTTATCAGCTCAATTAGCTGATTTAGCTATTGAATCTTCGAGCAAATCATTGATTATTAGTCCTTTTAATATTAATTACTGGAAAAACCGCACCAGAGTTTTTTATACTCTAGCAGAAATTAATGAAAGCTATCAGCAACAAGCTCTAGCTGCTTTAACTCAAGCCAATAAACTCGCACCAACAGATGCGAAAATCCTTTATAATTTAGCTTTGGTTTACAATAAACTCAATCAAAAAGATTTAGCCATCCAAACTCTAGAAGAAACCATCAAACTCAAGCCTAATTATGATCATGCTCGTTATGCTTTGGCTTTGTTTTATGAAGAAAAGAAAGAAATGGACAAAGCTAAAGAACAGTTAGAATATATTGTGACTAAAATCTCCCCTAACTACGAACCAGCCCTTGAGAAGTTAAAAAAAATAAGGTAAAAATAAATTATGCACCGTGAATATAGTGTTGTTTTAATCAAACCCGATGGTATCGAAAAAGCCTTAGTTGGTGAAATTATTCACCGTTTTGAAAAAATCGGTTTAAGAATGATTGCCTGCAAAATGGTTATTATTGATGCAGAAATGGCCCTTAAACATTACGGTGGTGTTGATGATAAGTGGTTTCTAAGCGTCGGCGAAAAACTTTTAGCATTTTATAAAGAAAATGGAAAAGACCCGATGGAAGAAGTCGGCACGATGAATGCCAAAGAAATCGGAAAACTAGTGCAAAAATGGAACATTGATTATTTAACTGAAGGTCCAGTTTTAGCAATGGTTTGGCAAGGACCACATGCTGTTGCTATCATTCGCAAAATGGTTGGTCATACTTATCCAGAGTTAGCTGCGCCTGGCACTATTCGCGGTGATTTCAGTTTTGAATCACCTCTTCTGGCTAATTCTAAAAGTCGCTCAATCCATAATATTATCCACGCTTCCGGCGCCGTTAATGAAGCCGAATTTGAACGCCAGCTCTGGTTTAAAGAAGACGAAATTTGCCGCAGAAAAGAATAATATCTTGAAAGAAGCACTTCTTTATCAAAAACTAGCCAAGGGACAGGTTCGCTGCAATATCTGCCAAAGACGTTGCCTTATTACTGAAGGCAAATCCGGCTACTGTCAAACAAGAATCAATCAAAAAGGCATTCTTTATACTACCCTTTATGGTTTAGTTTCTTCAGTTAATCTTGATCCGATTGAAAAAAAACCGGTTTTCCATTTCAAACCAGGCTCTCATTGTCTTTCTTTCGGCACTTACGGTTGTAACTTCCGTTGTCTTTTTTGTCAAAACTGGCAAATCAGCTTCGAAAAACCGGTTTCTTTAAGTTTAGATAACCAAAAACTACTTTCTCCCAAAGAAGCTTTAAAATTAGCCTTAAAATCTAAAGCACAAAGTATTGCTTTAACTTATAATGAACCAGCTATCTGGCTAGAATATTCTTTAGATCTTTTTAAGCTGGCTAAAAAAGCTAATTTATATACTATCTGGGTTACCAACGGTTACGCCACTAAAGAGAATATTGATTTGATCGCTCCTTACCTTGATGTTTATCGAGTTGATTTAAAATCTTTTGACAACCATTTCTATCAAAAACTAATAAAAATCCCTAAAGCCCAAGCAATTTTTGATACTACTAAATATCTCCATCAAAAATACCCAGAAGTTCACATTGAATGTGTCACTAATATTATTCCTAAGTGGAACGACCAAGAAAAAAATCTTCAAGCTATTGGTAATTGGATTTTAAAAAATCTTGGTCCGAAAACTCCCTGGCATTTAACTCGTTTTTACCCGGATGCCGAACTGAATAATATTCCCCCAACCCCGGAAAAAACTCTTCTAAAAGCTAGAAAAAAAGCCATGGAACAAGGACTAAAATTTGTTTATTTGGGCAATTTACCAGTTGATAAGGAAGATGATACATTTTGTCCAAAATGTGGCAATTTAGCCATCCGAAGAACTGGTTACAAAACAGAAATTATTGGGGTTAATCATCAAGGTTACTGTTCTGATTGCCAAGAAGATTTAAATATTAAAATTTAATTAAAAAATGCTAGTTTTTGCTTGTTTTTCACCTCATCCGCCTTTAATCTTACCAGAAGTTGGCTCACAATTTGATAGAAACAAAGTCAAAAAAACCATTCAGGCTTTAGAATTATTGACACCTAAGTTACAAGCTGCCAAGCCAGATTTAATTATTATCTCCTCCCCTCATCCAGATTGGGGCTTTAATGTTCCTCTTCACTTTTTAATTAAAAAACCAGGTAAATACAAAATAAAATCTTATCTGACTGATAGTGAATCGTGGTCAATTCACTTTCAACGAGGTATGGAAATGTTTAAAAATTTACCTGTCAAAACCAGAATTGCCTGGATTGCTTCTGGAGATATGTCTCATTGTCTGAAAGAAGAAGGGCCTTATGGTTTTAATCCAGCTGGGCCAAAGTTTGACAAAGAATTCATCAGATTACTAAAAGCCAAGGATATTGGCGGTATTTTAAATCTTTCGGAAGATTTAGTTGCTCAGGCTAGTGAATGCGGCTTAAGAAGCTTTTCTATGCTTCTAGGAGCTCTAGAAACTAGTAAGATTGTTTATCAGTCGGAAGTTTTATCTTATGAAGGGCCTTTTGGCGTTGGTTATTTAGTTGTTAACTTTAAGTTAAAATAGAAATATGGATCCTTATATTAAATTAGCCAAACAAGCCATTGAAGCTTATATTAAAAACAAATCTTTATTACCTGTTCCTTTGGGTTTACCAGAAGAAATGCTTAAAAACCAGGCTGGAGTTTTTGTTTCTCTTCATCTTAAAGATGATTCTTTAAGAGGTTGTATCGGTACTTTTAATCCAACTCAGGAAAATATTGCCCAAGAGATTATTCAAAACGCGATTGCTGCAGCGACTCAAGACCCCAGATTTCCGCCAATAAAGTCTGAAGAATTAATAGAAATCGTTTACAGTGTCGATATTCTCTCCGCCTCAAAAAGTGTATCAAAAGATAAACTTTCGGATCCAAAAAAATATGGTTTAATTGTTTCTGCTAAAAATGATCGACGCGGTTTATTGCTCCCTAATCTGCCAGGAGTAGATACTGTTGAAGAACAAATTAATATCTGCCGATTAAAAGCTGGCATTGAACCTCAGGAATCAGTTAGCTATCAAATCTTCACAGTTGAACGCCACACCGAGCATTAAAAACCTTCTTGTGGTAAAATTTAGCCATGATTAAGAAAATCATCACGGTTCCTAATCCACTTTTACGACAAAAGTCAAAAATGGTAGGAAAAATAGATCAAAAAACTAAAAAAATTATCAGTGATTTACTGGCAACGGTTAAAGGTGCCAGCGATCCTGAAGGATTGGGTTTATCCGCCATTCAAATTAGTCAACCGGTTCGGATCTTTGTGGCTAAAACTGGTAAAGACTTCGAAATTTTTATTAACCCCCAAATTATTGAGGCTTCGGAAAAGAAGTTAAGCCAAGTGTTGCCTAAAAGTAAACAGTTTTTTGAAGGCTGTCTTTCTTTACCAGAAATTTACGGTTTCGTTGACCGACCTTACAAAATAAAGTTAAGTTGGCAAGATGAAAAAAATCAAAAAAAGACTCGGGTTTTTACCAATAAGATTGGTATTTGTCTTCAACACGAGCTTGATCATCTTGATGGTATCCTTTTTACTGATTGGCTTCTAAAACAAAAAGGTAAAATTTACGAATTAAAAAAAGATGATCAAGGACAGGAAATTTTTGAGGAGATGGAATGAAAACTCAAATTGTTTTTTTCGGCTCGGATAAATACGGATCATTAGTTCTTGAAGTTTTAAAAAAAAATCCTAGTTTGGAAATTGTTAAAATTATTCAGACTAAAGATGATTTAAATGATTTAGAAAGCCTAGAAAGACCTGATTTAGGCATTATTGCTTCTTTTGGTGCTCTTATCCCAGAAAAAATTATTAGCTGGCCTAAAATGGGGCTTTTAAACCTTCACCCTTCCCTATTACCTAAGTATCGCGGTCCAACACCAATCCCAACCGCTATTCTTAACGGAGAAAAAGAAACTGGGTTAACCATTATCAAAATTGATAAAGAAATCGATCACGGCCCAATTATCCATCAATTCAAAGAAGCTATTAACTCCGATAAGACTAGTGATGATCTATTAAAAAGGCTTTTTAAAACTGGAGCTGAAGTTTTAGTCACTCTTTTACCTGATTATCTTGAGGGAAAGATTAAACTACAGGAACAAGACCATAAAAAAGCAACTTTTACGGAAAAATTAACCAAAGAAAGTGGTTATATTGACTGGACTAAGCCAGCAGACTATCAACAAAGATTTATGCAGGCTATGTCTCCATGGCCAGGAGCTTGGGGTGAAATAAAATTAAGAAAAGGAGATAAAGAGAATAAACGTCTTAAAATCCTAAAAACCCATTTGGAAAAACAAAAATTAGTCTTAGATTTAGTTCAATTGGAAGGTAAAAAACCAGTTACTTGGAAGCAGTTTTTGGAAGGCTATCCGCAGGCAAAAATTATAAAATGTCTACAATCTTAGGGATAAATTTGTGGGTGGTATTATTGCTTAAACGTAAGCAACTTTCTCCCTCTAGAAGCTTATGACCAATATAACGACTATCTACCACTTCCTCTATATCTTCCCTACTATGAACGATACTTGTTAAAAGACACTTCGCCATAAAATCACGCCAGTCTTTATCCCCTTTGAGAAGATTAGCTCCATAATAATGGTAAGATACTTCTGTTTCTAAAATATAGCCTTCTTTTTCATTTAAAGTTTCCTTTAAGGCCTTTTTGATCCTTTGTAGGTTTTCTTGATTTTTACTTAGTTTAAAATCTATCATGGGGATATGAGCTTCTAAACCATCTTTTAAGATTACTCTTGAAGTTATACCAATATCCCATCCCTCTTGTAAATTTTTTATTCTTTCCTGTAGTTTTTCTCCATCCTTAAATTCTTTAGTAGCTAGAAAAAAGCAAACTGGTTCTTTAACCTCTTTAATTGCAAGAGGAACATAATAATAAGTACGGAAACGTAATTTAGAAATTTGTGGATTTAGACGAATAATTTCTTTTATCGCCTCGTTGCAAGAAGCACCAATCAAATTTTCTTGATTATTCTGTTTTTCTACTGCCATTTTTATTGGCAGGTAAAATTTCTTCCTTAATTGGTTTCGATAAGTTACTTTTAACTTTTCTTAAACACTTAGTACATAAAAGCCATTTGCTTTTTTGTCCAGCTAAAACTCCATTAAAAACATGAAGGTTAGGTTTATTAACCTTAACCGTACTTTGAGCCCGTTGAATCCACTTGCCGCCGGCAACGCCTTTGTGGTGGCGATGTTGTCGACCAATCATTTTTCCTTTACCGCATAATGCGCATCGTTGTGACATGATTGTGCTATAATAACAAAATATTAGCTTTCAGACAATAACTATTTTCCATGCTTAGTTATCTTTTTACCAGCCCGCTTTATTTTTTGATCTATGTTATTGCTATTTTGACAGCCATTACTGTCCATGAATTTGCCCATGCTTGGGCTGCTAATCGTTTAGGTGACCCCACTGCTCGTTTAGCTGGAAGAATAACTCTTAATCCCCTAGCTCATCTTGACCCCTTAGGCACTTTAGCTCTTTTGATTTTTCGCTTTGGTTGGGGGAAACCTGTTCCTTTTGATACTTATAATCTGAAAAACCCCCGCCGTGATTCTGCTTTGATTTCTTTTGCTGGTCCAGCTGCTAATTTCATTTTAGCAATTCTTTTTTCCATAGTTATCCGCCTTGGTCATTTATTTCTTGGACCAACCGCTTATTTTCTAGAAATTATTCTAACGCCATTTATTTTTCTGGCTTTAACTTTAGCTGTTTTTAATTTATTGCCCTTCCATCCTCTTGACGGCGGCAAAGTTATTGTTGGTCTTTTACCAGAAAAATTAGCTTATCAATGGGACGAAATCCTACAGAGATTTGGTTTTTACTTGGTGCTTTTTTTGATTTTACCTTTGTTCGGAGGCTATTCTCTTGTTTCTCTTATTATTTCCCCAATTATTAGGATTCTTCTAAGTCTACTTTTACCTGGAGCTCCTTTAATTTAAGTAAATTTTCACGAAACTGACCCACTTTTATATAGTCCGTCTTCTTGACTGGAAATCATTTCCTTAGTATTATAAAAGTGTCCTGCCGTATTAGGTTTTAACCTAAGGAACAATTTTTTCTTTACAACCTTTTAAGGTCGGGAAAGCAAAGTTTTTGATTCCTGAGGGGACCAAAACAGCTTACCCACTTGTTCATTTTCGAGAAAACATCCTTAGGAAGCCTCAACGGTGGGACTTTTAATACTCCAATTAGCATTTATCCTGTTTTTTCTGTAAAATAAGAGAAGTTAAAAGAAGCTAAGCCACCTTAGCTCAGTTGGCAGAGCAATTGTTTTGTAAACAATAGGTCCTCGGTTCGAATCCGAGAGGTGGCTCCAAAAATACTTATTCTCCCCCTCCTTGTGTCGCTTGATTCATTAAATCATCAACATTGATAAACTTCACATCTGTTGGCGGTGTAAAAACAGATTCATTAACAATGGTTGGAGCACAGTTATAATCAAAGTCAGCTGTTTTTTGGTTCTGCTCAAAACTTGACCACATATCTTCATTTTGTTGTTGAGCAAAACACATTTTAACTCCATCTTGTTGGCCTTCTTTATTCCAAGCCCACATACAACTGTCAATCAAAATAATGTAACCTAATTTACCAGCTGACATAACCTCAGCATAATATTTTTTATCCTTAAGATAACCAGTACTGTAATTTTGGTCATCCTTTTTATAAGTGCATTTCAAAGGAATACCTTTTAAAAAAGCGTCTTTTATTTTACCAGTAAAGGATTCGTTTTTTGTTTCTTGCTGAGTTGTTTGCTGATTATTACTTTGATTGGTTGTTTTTTTACTCTTACCCATAAACTTCCAGCCAATTAAAGCGACAATGATAATAATTAAAACAATAATAATCGGTAGTATTTTTTTCATTTATTAACCTCCTTTCTTTAATCTGATTATGATCGAAAAGATAATTTTTTGCAATAAAAATCCGCTCGTTAGTGAATTGGAAACAAAAAATTGTTTCAAATTCCGAGCGGATTAATTTTATTTATATTTTTGACCAGTCTTCTGGAAGAAAATCTTCTTTAAAATCGTTCATCAACCCGATGTTTTTACCCATTTCTTTAGAGCATAAACCTTTAATAGCAAAAATAATCCAATTAGCAATCATTTCATCAAAATAAGGTTCTACTCCTGAAACACCAATAACTAAACCTTTATAGTAAACTCCACCAGGATAAATTGTGTCTCCAACTTCAAAAGACCAAGGTTTTCGCAAACTAATAAGAGCTGTATCTGTTTTACCTTTGTAAGAAACTTTAGCTTTTGAAGAAGCAATTTTTTCAAAATCATGATCCCATTCTTCGTCCTTAATGTTCTCAGTATGAAGAACCTTACCCTTTTTGGGTTCTAAAACACAGATGCTTAAGCATTTCCTTTTGAAAATTTTTCCCTCCATACAGGTTCTAATAGCTGGCATAACTATCTCTATCGCCTTTTTTACTAAATCTTTGTCCAAAATATAACTCTCGCCTTTTTTCTTTGCTTTATCCTCTCCCAATTTCTACCTCCCGTATCTTTTTTTAAATTTTATATATTTTAAAACCGAGCTTTTTCGGTTTAATATTTAAAGTGCGATGTCCTATAATTATATCATTTTAGTATTAAAAGTCAAAAATGGAGTAGAATCTTTAAGGCTATTCCCCTGTTGGCTGTGAAGACCAAATCAAAAATAATCTCTTTTTAAAACCGCCGCGCTCTTTCCGTTTTTGAGCTTGTTTTTCTTCAACTAATTTAAAATTAATTCTGTAAAAACTAGCAATAGACTTTAAAAGCTCTAGAACATCAGCCATTTCATTAAGAAGTTTTTCTTTAGGGGCTTCATTTAATTCCTTCGCCTCTTCCACTAATTTTTTCTTTAGTTCTTTCTCATACTCTTTTTCATCCATAAACCTAATTTCATATTTATCCCCTACCGATTCAATCACTTGTGGAATTTTATCTCTAATTAATTTCCTATGGAAAACCTTATCCATATAAATATTTTATCACAGGGAAAAAATAAATTTAAAGATTATTCTTGAAGAATTGAAGATCTCTTTGGACAACTAAATCCCAATCTCTGCTAAAATTATGATCATTTCTCGGATATTTATAATAATTAACTTTTTTACCTAAATCTTTTAAAGTTTGAACAAAACTATCCGTCCATTCGCTATTAATATACTCATCAGCGGTTCCCTGATGAACCTGCAAAGAGGCTTGAATATCATTCCAATAGCTATCAATTGAATAATTTTTTTCTTCATACAAAGCGACAAAATCGTCTATGTTCTTTTTAACTTTCAGACCCTGGTCATCCAGTTCTGTCATGTATTGAAGCACTGATTCTGGGAAACCTTTAGTTACCGGCGCCCATAAAACTGTTGGTATCGGTTTTTGGGAAATTTCTAAAACTGAAATGGCAATCTGTCCACCGTTGGAATGAGCCCATATCTGTACTTTATTGTCATCAGCTTGTTTAAGATTCTTAATAGAAACTAATAAATTTAAAACCGTGATTGGTTTTTCAAAACGGGCCTCTAAAATATCCGCACTACAGGTATCCGAACCGCCAAAGCCCAAGAAATCAGGGGCTAAGGTGATAAAACCATTTTCCGCCAAAACCCCAGCGGCTTTTCTCGTCCCTAAACCAGTGAAATAAATCGTATCATCAGCATAACCTCGTAACATAACTATTACTGGCATTTTGCCCTGTTTTTGGGGCAAATTAAGCATGCCTGTAACCTTTTGTCCATCCGACTGAAAAGAAAAAAGCCAGGAAGTGTATTTATCTTCTTTTTTAATTATTTTTTCTAGCTTAATTTCACTTCCTTGATATCCTCTTTGCTTTAAATTTTCAAAGCTGTATTTTAGCAAAGGCTGAGGTTGCTTTTCTTTAATTTTTGGGCCTAAAGGATTAATCAAACTCCCCTGTCCTTTAAAACTAGGCAGAAAAAACAAAGCTGATAAAAGAAGCAGATAACAAACCGCAAAAAAAGGAATCCAGAAGCTTTTTTTCATAAAATTGTTTTAAAATTAGTTTTTATTGCCTTTTTAAAAGTAGAATTCTTTTAGATTGACGGAAAAGCCAAAAAACACTACCGACAGAAACCGTTCCTACAACTGTAAAGACTAGAAAGAAAAGATTTTTCTTTCTAGTTATTTTTTCTAATTTAGGATTTTTAATTTGTTTTTTCAAGAATTTTTTTATCTTTGAAGGAGGCAAAAGAGCTATTAATTCTTTAGCCATCCGAAATCTTTTGACCTGTTTAACTTCAGCCACCGCTACTTTTTCTTTAATCATTTCCCAATAAACTTTTTCTGTTCGTTTAACAATTAAAGGCCAATCTAAATGACTAATTCTTTTACGACCTTCAATGCCTAAAGCTTCATATTTTTTTTGATCTAAGGAGCAAATCTGACTGACTTTTTGGGCAAAAAATTTAGCTGAAGTTTTTTTTGATAAACAATAGCCGTTTTTTTCATCAACCAACTCACTGATAGTTTCATTGGCTAAACCAACAACCGGTCGACCAGCTGCCAAAGCTTCAATCACTGATAAACTTTGC
>Ga0247842_10004715_pt1 | contig 16780 bp, 17 predicted proteins | sample LaCruzMarch2015__3_FD_192411 | JGI IMG/M metagenome (GOLD analysis project Ga0247842, IMG submission 192411) | Freshwater microbial communities from meromictic Lake La Cruz, Castile-La Mancha, Spain - LaCruzMarch2015_19m | ecosystem: Environmental > Aquatic > Freshwater > Lake | place: Spain...
AACTCACGTAACCGTTCATCTACGGTGTAACCTTTAAATACTGGTAAAACGTACATATAGTTTTCACCTCCTTTTTTTGGAAAATTAATAAATAACCTGGATCAGAAACTATTTGTCCTGTCCATTGATCCTGGGGCATGGGGTGAAAAACAGATGTCAAAAGTCCCGCCATAGACGGGAGGATTTTAACGCGTGTCAGAAAAATGCATTCCTTAAAAATAAGTCTTATTATTAACGGCATTTTTCTACAGGCTTAAATACCCACCTTTTGATAGATGGTTTTCAACCCCATATAATGAGAAAATAGGACAGGACAAATATGACTGAAAGTAGAAAAGTCATAAATAACACCAAAAAACCGCAAGCGAAAGATGTATTTCTCTCACCTGCGGTTTATATAACAATACGTAAGAAAAATATTGAAGATTATCTTTAAGAGAGTACAAAACCTAGCAAATACCAAAGTAGTCTACAATTAAATCAATCTCATCACTTCTTAACCAGCGTTCCTTATACCAACCCCAATCGGAGAAATAATAACAGGCAGATATCGGTTCTCTCGTTTCCTTTTCAAAGTAAATCTTGAATCCGTCAGCTGGTCCTCCGGTTGAAAGCTCGATATTAACTTCAATCGATTCGGTTATGGCAAGAGGATCAATAACTTCTTCGCTTTCGCAGTTCTTAATATCATGTATCCTCAAATCCAGACCTTCCATTAACCGTTTTTGGTGATTTAGTTCATCATTTTCCATATGTTTAACTTAAACTTATAAATTTGTTATGAAGCCTGATATATGTTGTCACTTCCCGTCTTTTAGGCTTTCGGTCATTGGTATTTGCATAGTAGCCAATAACAATGCTTTTTAACTTCTTGTATTCTTTCATTTCTTTATTTGACATATGATTAATTGTTAATTTTTAATAACTGGTTAAATCAATCCATGCTCTTTAAGACTGAAAAACTTATACTTTGTGCAAACCACATGGTCTATTACCTCAATTCCCAATACTTTTCCTGCATCTATTAGTCGACGAGTTAGTTCCAGATCCTCATCCGATGGCTTAGCTTCGCCTGATGGATGATTATGGGCAATAATGATCTGTGCACTTCGTAACATTACAGCCCTTGTAAAAACTTCCCTTGGATGAACAAGCGAGGCATTTAATATGCCAATACTTACCAGTTCAAATACCTTAATCTTGTTTCGGGTATCAAGATGGAAGGCAAAGAAATGTTCTTTATCTTGATCAACTTTATCAATGGTTTTAAAGTATTCCGAAACTAACGTAAAAATGTGAGATGGCTTATCAACTAGTTGTTTTGATTCCGATACATGGATTATCATATGATGAAAATTAATTTGTAAATAACAGACTTAACCTGAAACTAATCTATTTCATATCTTCTCCTTTCAAAGAACAAGACACTAATTTCTAATGTTTTATCCTGTCCTTTGATCAAAAAGAATTAAAGCTTAAGAAGTAAATGAAGGTAGGAAATTAAATGAGATTATTAGGGGGCATGGGGTGAACAAGCAGATGTCAAAAGTTTTGAGCGAAGTGTAAGCGAAGTGAAAAAGGATAGATAGTCCTGTCATAAATATTCGAAGCAAAGCGAGAATATTTATACAGGTTATCTACCCACCTTTTGACAGATGCTTTTCAACCCCATATAATGAGAAAGAAAGGACAGGATAAAACGGAGAAAAATTTGATCTTAATTAGTAAAAATTTTTGAGGTTAATAATATTTAAAAAATATCATTCATAGACGCACTACCCCGAAGCTCAAACTCTATTGAAATAACTTCTTTTTCTGAATCAATGCCTAATTACTCCGATAGTGTTATTAACCTACTACTTATTCCGCTCCGTAAGCGTGCGATGGCAGATTGTACGTCTGGATGACATTCGCGTGTTTTTTTAGTAGATCCGCATGGACAGGGCATGTGATTTCTACATCTTGTACTTAAAACCTCTACGACTTTGTCTTTCCCTCCATACGCTTTAATCATCCCAAACGTTAATATAAGATCTGTTTCGTTAAATTGTGACTTACGTCCTAGCCATTCCAGGAGACCCCATATACCATGACTTAAATCTCCCCACAACCATTCTTGTTTTTTAGCATAATAAGTTTGAGCAAAAAGATATGGAACCAGGAAGTTCTCAATATAAACACTCAATCTAAAATCTTTACTAAAAGTTATTCCCAAATCCATGACGGCAGCCAGACACAGGGAGCCATTGGGAAATTGATGCATATCTATTGCGGTTTTTCCTAGTTTTTTGGCTACATCAGAAATTTTCCTTCCAATTTCGTAGGTTGTTGGATAACGAAGATTATGTTTCTCCCACTCTATACGGATAATGTATGAATCACAAAGATAAAGATAATCTGACGCATTGGTATTTTTGACCTGCTCCACAGAAGGATTTATATAATACTTTCCATCCATTCGCAGCATCTGATAAGAGAGTTTGCCTTCAAGCAAATTGTTAGGTTTTTGTTTTAGCCCAGGATAGTTTTCTTTTAACCAACTTAAATCAGTTGAAGTCCACATAATGGTGTCGTTCAATAACTCCAAGGTTGTCGCGGTGTAACGGCATGTGTTGCCGGTATAAAATCTGGAGATGTTTGTTTGCGGACCAGTAGTAACTTTTCAAGGCAATTTATGATCTCCTGTTCGTTTTCACAACCTGGCAACTTGCGAATAATCTCATAGGCTTCGGCTTGTTTGCTTAGAATAACCTGTCTTTGTTCTTGAGTAAGGTCGTTAATATATTCATCTATATAACGATTGGCGTCAGCACGATCTGGAAGTTGAGGTTGTGATAAACAACCTGCCACGGCGCCTAAACAATCGACAGTCGCATCCTTGGTTAAGGTTCCACTATTAGAAGTAAAATGCTCATAAATTATTTGTTCAAAGTGGAATGATTTAAGACAGAAACTATCGCCATAGACGACCTTGCAGTTATGGCTCCATGATTTTAGTAGTTTGGCTGTATGTCGAAAATCGCTGTTTGCCACGTTCATATCTAAAGCGGCCCGAATATAACCACGAGGATCAGATTTAATCCAACCAATTGGATTATCAGTTTCTTCTTCATATCGTCGGTTTCTGTTGTATTTGTTTAATCGAAGAATTTCAGGAACTAAATAAAGAGGTTGATTAAATTCATTTAGATCATCTAGTAGTTCTATTGCAGGTACAACATCAATGCTAAAGTCTCCCTGGGTATCGGCAAATTCCACAGTTACTGAATGAGATTGTCTATAAATCCTTTTGACCTTAGTTATAGTAGAATTTGAATATCCTTCCTCTAATGCCGCGTATAATCCATCTATTACAACAGAAGGATTGTCTTGGAGCGATCTATCAGCAACTGGATGTATAACGTCCAAGTCGTGGACGGGATTATGAGCTGTAAAACGCGCATAAGATCCGGATTGAAAACAGCTTCCTTTTAAGAACACCTGTAATTCTTCATACTTTTGGGATATGTAGTTTTTTTGTTCAGGTTTAGGAGACAGATTTTCTTTTATGTATTTATTTACTACCCCGTTGAGATCTTGGTCATTCATATTTGTCCCTCCGGATAGGTGCTCATAATTGCAAAAACATCTGATATTAATCTGAGTGGGGTATTACATAATGTATGAAGAGAATATCCCTGGATCCTTTTTATATCATGTCCATCAATTTCGCCGGGTTTAGCGAAAACTACCACGGGTATAGTTTTTCCTGTAAGAGAGTCAAATGTTTTCCAAAAACTCTCAGAACCCTTTTGATAACGAAGAATGACCATTCTATAGCGATTATCTACAAGATCAATACCTCTTTGGGAATCCTGAAGCAGGTGGATATCAAAAAATCCAACCCTTTGGAGTAGTTCAGTTTCTTGGCTCATTGTATCTTCCCTGGACGCTATAATAGCAACAGGCCTTTTAAGATTTTTAAACAAACGCTTTTCTTTTTTAAAGAACAAGATTAAAAAAGTGGTGGCGGTTACCAATGAACCGATTAAAAACCAGAGAAACTGTATATTTGAAAGAATAGATAAAATATCCATAAGATTTAATTAAAGTTGACTTAACTATAAATCTATCATATAATTACTGTAAATGCAAGAGAAAAATTCCCTTACAAAAAGACAAAGAGACGTTCTAAATTTCATCGTACGTTTCATATCAAAAAATGGATACTCACCATCACTTAAAGACACAGCTGGATTTCTAGGCACCGAGAATATAAGCACTGCTCAATACTTTATTCAAGAACTGGAAAGTAAGGGATATTTGAAAAAGAAATCCAATATTTCAAGAGGCATTTCTACTGTTTCTCAAAATAGCACCGTTCCTCTGTTGGGTTATATTGCAGCTGGTGAGCCTATAGAACCTATAGAAAATCCAGAAGAAATCACGATACCCGATAATATCTCCATTGACAATCGATCACCTCATTATGCCTTAAAGGTTAAAGGAGATAGTATGATAGATATGGGGATCCTTGACCAAGATATTGTGCTGATAAAGCACCAATTAACTGCGCTTAATGGTGATGTAGTGGTCGCTATTACAGAAAAAGGGGCTACCCTAAAGATACTCAGAAAGAATGGTAACCAAATTGTTTTAGAAGCTCGGAATAAAAATTACCCCATTATCATCCCGAAGCAGTTGGAAATAAGGGGAAAGTTTGTAGGCCTTCTTAGAAAAGGCAGCTGAATCCTATAAGTGAGAGTCATATTATTGTTATAATGAATTAAAGATGAAAAGCCAATATATTTCTCAACTTAAAATATTAATTGATCGTTTTAAAAGTATAGAGGATGAAATATCTAACTCGTCTTCATCCTACAACGAGACAGAAGTTAGAAATGATTTTATCAATGAGTTTCTCAAAATATTAGGTTGGGATGTAACAAATACAAGAGGCTTACCGAGACCACTTAGAGAAGTAATTTTCGAAGCAAATGTTGGAGTAGAAGAAGAGACAAAAAAACCAGATTATGAATTTCGCCTTAATGGTATACGAAAATTTTTCGTTGAAGCAAAAAAACCGTCTGTAAATATCTTTCAATCAAGAGAAGCATCTTTTCAAACTAGAAGGTATGGATGGAGTGCGAAACTACCAATTTCAGTATTAACAAACTTCAAACAACTAACAATTTATGACTGTCTCTCAATACCTAATGAAAAGGACTCCTCAAATATTGGAATTATAAAACAGTACACGTACAATCAATATGTTGATAAATTTGACGAAATTTATTCGCAACTTTCCAAAGAATCAGTTACATCGGGTCAATTCAGTAGGATTTTTAGTATACCAACCGAATCTAGAAAAGGAGAAAGACTCTTTGATGATTATTTTCTTGAACAGATAGAAAAATGGAGAATTCTTTTAGCGAACGACATCTTTAAAAATAACCCTAAGATAAACGAGGAAGAATTAAATTATCTAATACAAGTTTTTATCAACCGAATAGTATTTCTGAGAATTTGCGAGGACAGAAACCTAGAGACCTATGGTTCTTTACTTAACCTAAAGCCGAGTAGCGCTACCTATGAATTACTAAAGCTTTTTAAAAAAGCAGATCAAAAATATGATTCCGGCTTATTTGATTTCATAAGAGATAAGTTGTCCCCATCGATAGTTTTATCAAATGAAACTTTAGTCAAAATCGTTAAAGACTTATATTATCCCCTGAGTCCTTATACTTTTTCTGTTATAGATTCTAAAATTCTAGGCGATATTTACGAACATTTCATTGCTAAAATAATAGTAATCAATAAAAAAGGAAAAATAGAATTAGAAACAAAGCCAGAAGTAAAAATTGCTAACGGTGTCTTTACTACTCCCTCTTTTGTAGTCAAACAAATTTTAGAAAAAACTGTAATAGAACATGTCGATACTGATAATTTAAAGAAGTTAGACGATATAACAATAGCCGATATTGCATGTGGCTCTGGAGTATTTTTGCTCGAAGCATATAAAACGTTACTAAACTTATACCTATCTGCATACATCAAAAATAAGGATCAAAAGCACCTTCGAAAGAACGACAGCGGCGATCTACTCTTGCGATTAGACGAAAGAAAAAGAATTCTTACAAACCATATATTTGGAGTCGATATAGATGAACATGCTGTTGAAGTTGCAAAGTTTAGCCTCTCACTGAGACTAATTGAGGATATTCCGGCTGGAGAGATTGATTTTTATCTCTCCAAGGGTGAAAAAATATTGCCGACTTTGGAACAAAATATAAAATGTGGAAATTCTTTAATAGGTGACGAGTACTTTAAATTTAGAGGGATAAAATCTGTAGTTTCCGAGGAATTACATCAAATAAAGCCGTTTGATTGGAAAAAAGAGTTTCCAAGTATATTTAGTGAACAGAAAGGTTTTTCTGTAATTGTTGGAAACCCTCCATACACAAAAATTCAAAATATTATTCATTATTCCCCTAACGAATCAAAATTTTACAAATCAACCTTATCACCATTTCTCTCTTCAAAATCTAATAACTTTGACAAATACCAGTTATTTATCGAAAGAGCTTTGACTTTATTAAAAAACGGTGGGGTATTAGGTTTTATTACCCCTCACAAATTTGCAACAATAAAAGCGGGCGAACCTATTCGTGGGCTAATATCAACAAATAAATATTTAAAAGAACTAACTCATTTCGGTACACTACAGATATTTGGAAACAAATCTACCACCTACTCGTGTATTATTGTTCTTCAGAAATCTCCATCAGATTCGTTTGAATTTGAACAAGTGGATGATTTATCAGAGTGGGAGAAAAACCCTAAGTTAAATGTAGTTATTTATAGATCTGACGCTCTCACAAATAATCCTTGGGTAATTGTTAGCAAACAAGATAGAGAGCTATTTGATAGTATCGAACAAACTACTCAAAAAAAATTAGGTGACGAAGATATTGCGGAAATATTTGTAGGATTACAAACAAGCGCTGACGATATTTATATTGTTGAGCCAACCGCCTTAGATTCAACAACTGTTGTATTTAGTGACAGACAAGGTAAAAAATGGGAAATTGAAAGGGCAATTGGTAAAAGTGCGATCTTAGACCAACGAATTCATTTCTTTGAACCTTTAAAACCCAATAAAATTATTATATTTCCTTATTTAGAAATCAAAGGGAAAAATATAATAATGCCAGAAGAGTTGCTAAGAAAAAACTATCCCAAAGCTTACTCTTATCTTAATTCCTACAAAGGAAGGTTAGTAAAAAGAGACATAAGTAGTTCGAGTGCGTGGTATCAGTATGGTCGATCCCAAAGTTTAGACAAATTCAATTTACCAAAAGCTGTAATCAAAAATCCTTCTCTTTTTGGGTGTGCTGTATATGACAATGATAATATTATGTTTACCGGTGGAGGAAATGGGCCGTATTACGGAATAAGGCCGTCTGGCAGTGTATCGATCTTTGGAATTCTTGCACTTATTAATAACTCCCTGTTTGATAAGTGGGTAAAAGCCCGAAGTAGCGTTTTTAGAGGCGGCTATTATTCATATGGGAAGCAATTTATATCTAAGTTCCCATTACCACTGCTTGAGTCTCCTGGCCAAAAAAAATTAATAAACGAAGCTTCGGAGATGTGGAAAGAAATAGTTATGCTCAATGAGCAACTAGCATCTACGCCGCAAACAAAACAAGAAAATTTAAGGAAAAAAAGCTTTCTAAAAAAACAGGCAGACGAGGCTATTTTTAAAATATACGATATTGACCCAAAAAAACTAAAAGATGAGGAGGTTGAAGAAAATGAATAATATCAGCGAGCAAAAGCTTAGAGGTGGATACTACACCCCCTTACCGATAGCCGAGTTTTTAATTGATTGGGCAATTAATGGGAGCACTACTCCATATGTGCTTGAACCAAGTATGGGAGACGGTGTTTTCATCCGCCAACTAGCAAAACGATTACTATCTAAAGGTCAAAATAAAGAGTCAGTCGGAAAGTCTATCCTAGGCGTAGAACTTTTCGAAGAGGAATTAGAAAAGGCTAAAACTTTACTTAGGAAGGATGGCTATTTAACAGACAATTTTCAATTAATGACAGGAGATTTTTTTACTCTTTACAAAGAAATATCTAAAAAGAAGTACGATATTGTTTTGGGCAACCCACCTTTTATTAGGTATCAAGACTTTCCAGAAAATCAAAGAGATTTAGCAATAGAGATATTAAAGGCAAACGGATTCAAACCTAATAAATTAACAAACTCTTGGCTTTTCTTCTTATTAGCAAGCGTTAACTTGTTAAATCCAAACGGAAGATTGGCTATGGTTATACCTGCTGAAATTTTACAAGTTAAATACGCTGCCGAAGCAAGAGTTTTTTTGAGCAAGTTTTTTAATTCTATTACAATCATATCTTTTAAAAAGCTTGTGTTTGATGGAATTCAACAGGAGGTAGTTTTACTACTAGGTGACAAAAGAGATAACGGAAACAAAGGCATAGATTTAATTGAATTAAATGATGTTGATGATTTAAGAAATCTTAAGGATGAAATTAAAAAGCCAGAACACTTTAAACCCATAGATCACTTAAATGATAAATGGTTACAATATTACCTTTCCAAGGAAGAAATCTTATTAATAAAAAGACTTACTGAAAATAAAAAACTTACGAATCTTGGAAGTCTAGTTAATGTAGATGTGGGGGTTGTAACAGGTAATAACGAATTTTTTGTAATGAATCGAGATACTATCAATAAATATAATTTAGCCAAATATGTTATCCCATTAGTTGGAAGAACTGCTCATTTAAATGGGGGCGTTGTCTTTGAATTAGAGGATTGGGAAAGATCGGAAGAAAAGGGAGACAAATCCTATTTACTTAACTATCAAAACCCTCTTTTGGTTGTATTAGATAAAAACATAAAAGAATATGTGAAACTTGGAGAAGAAATGGGAATACATGAGGGATATAAATGTAGAATTCGAAAAACTTGGTACTCAGTTCCATCTATATGGATACCAGACGCTTTTCTATTCAGACAGATACACAAATATCCAAAAATTGTAGAAAATAAGGCGAGAGCAATACCTACTGATACGATACACAGAGTAAAAGTGTTTAAACCAGAAAAAACACAACAGATCGCTTCTTCTTTTCTAAATTCACTAACATTCGCTTTCTCTGAAATATATGGTAGAAGTTATGGTGGAGGTGTATTAGAGCTAGAACCCAATGAGGCAGAAAAATTGCCAATACCATATAGCAACGAAATTATATTCGAAGATAATAAAATAAATTCTCTTTTAAAAAAGAAAAGTATATATGATGCATTAGATTATACTGACTCAATTTTATTAAAAGACTACCTAGGACTTAGTAGTGATGAGATTCATTCTGTACGTGGAATTTGGGAGAGGTTGTCTTCTAGAAGAATTAATAGAAATTAATTCTCTCAAGAGTGACGAATTTAAAACTATGAAAAAAGTTAAAGTATTAATTCAAGATGAAAATACCCTAATCCTCAATGAGGACGCTCAAAAAGGTGATTTGATTGATTTAAGATCAATTCATGAAACTGACATTGATAAGTCAAGCATAGCTCAAATTATCAAATCCATTCGCACTCAAGATTTTAATGCCGAATTACAAAAAGAAATTGAACATACTCAGGAAAAACAAAAGCTTGAACTCGAAAACAGGATAAAAGACGTCCAAGCACAATCCAAAACTGATGTGGATAAGAAAAATCAAGAAATTGTAGCCCTAAATACCAAGCTAGAAAATATAGCCAAACAAGTTGAGTCGGATACCAAACTTAAAGCACTGGAAGAAAAACAAACTCTAGAAGATGAGTATCGACAAAAGTTAACCGATAAAGATGTAGAAATTAAAGAAGTTAAACATCAAAAAGAGCTAAACGAGCAAAAATATCAAGATCAGCTTAAAGCTAGCGAAACTGCTTTAATTTCACTAAAAGAGATGCGCTCCAGAATGAGTACCAAGATGATCGGTGAATCATTAGAGGTTCATTGCGAAAACGAATTTAATAAACTCCGTCCTTTTGCATTTCCCAAAGCTCAGTTTGGTAAAGACAACCAAGTATCAACCTCAGGCTCCAAGGGAGACTACATCTATCAAGAATATGATGATGACGGTAATGAAATCTTATCCATCATGTTTGAGATGAAAAATGAAGATGATGTAACGACTACTAAACAGAAAAATAAAGACTTTTTCAAGGAGTTAGACAAAGATCGACGCGAAAAAAATTGCGAATACGCGGTACTAGTCAGTTTGCTTGAAAAAGATAACGAATATTACGACGATATAGTTACAGTATCTGATTATCACAACATGTATGTTATACGACCCCAACATTTTATTACCATCATTGGCTTCTTGCGTCAAGGCAATCTAAAATCTCAGGAATTGCGGCGGACTATTCAAGCTCTTAAAAATCAAAACATCGATGTCACCAATTTTGAATCAAATATGAACGCTTTTAAGGACGCTTTTGCTAGAAACTACAGCTTACACGCTGACCAGTTTAGTAAAGCTATCGAAGAAATCGACAACACTATTGAACATCTTAACAAAGTTAAGGAAAATTTACTCAAATCAGGTAACAATTTGAGGTTAGCTAATAATAAGGCTTCGGAATTAACAATAAAAAGGTTGACAGCTAACAGTCCAAGTGTTGCCAAGGCTTTCGAGGAGAATACTAGACAGTAAAAAATAAAAAGACCGATAGATCAAAATACTCTGAATATATGATCGAAAAACGCGAACTTGCAAACCGGATTATTGAGATTATGGATAAACTTTAGACGTGCAACAATTTTTACTATTTAAATATGCTCAATAACAAAAATAAAAAATTAATACGATTTTTATCGTATTGAGATAAAAAAATTCATTGCTATAAACGTGATAGAAATCAAATAGAATGTAGGTGCGGAAAGTTAATCTTAAAAAAATTATAGTTTCTAACTATAAAATAAACATCTTTATTAACTTTATCTATTTTTGGCATAAGGTTTTCGATTTCTAAAAATAAGAACTTTTAAATTATCTGATAAAGTTTTATAAATGGTTTTAAAATAATTTTATATTCATTTTTAATTTTTATACTTTCTAGTTTATTTTTTTCACCCTATATACTGGAATAATAGGATAAAAATACGTTAATTATCTTTTCATTATTCTCCAAAATAATAATAGTAAACCGTATGACAATAATATACAGTTGATATATGGGTATAGAAAAACTTGTTATATTCCAAAAGATTTATGATTTCCTTCTTTGGTTATATCCACTCATAAATAGAATTCCAAAAAGCCATAGACTTGTTTTAGGAAAGCATTTGGAAGAATTAAGTTTGAGTCTCCTATTATTATCCATTCAAGCAAATAAAATAAGAGGCGAATCCAGAAAACCAATGCAACTACAGATTTCAGACGAACTGGACAAGTTACGGATTCTTATTCGGTTAACCAAAGATCTTCATTTTATAAGTATTGCCCAATATCAACATGCAGCTGAAAAAATAAACGAGATTGGGAAAATCCTTTACGGGTGGATCAATTCAAATAAAAATGTCAGATAACTTATCTCGTCTGCTAATAAAATGATTCTCTTTGGGACTCTAATCTGTGGCGCAGCCAAACCAACCATTATTGTTTTGCTAAATTCTGCAACATTACTTCGATATTATCTTTTGTAATATCACATTGCGTTGGGTCGATGTCTAGAGTTACTGGGTCAAACAACCGGGCTGGAGTGACAAGAAGAACCCCATCAGGGTATGAGCGAAAAAACTGTTCTATCTTACCGCGGGCGGATTGTACCTTGTCAGAGCGAAAAAATCGTTGAAAAACTTTCTCTAATTCATCGGCTCGATAACAGACAACCGTATTACAGTTGTGTTTAGCTTTCATTTGCACCGCTTTATCTCCTAATAGATAGTCGATCCCTTTCGAATCATTCTCTGGCGTAGCATGACGCAATATAGGAAAGTGACAGGCAACACCAGCCTGCCTTACGATTTCATCATAAGTGCTTTGTACCGATTCAATATAGTCAGACTGATCAGATAGGATCCACTGACATTTTATTTTTTTGTTTGCAAGTAAATTAACAAATTGTGTAACCAACTGCCTGACCACGAGAGTTCGACTTATATTGCGTTGTCCTTCATTTGGATGCTGGAGATACTGCGCGGCTGTAATTCGCATCTTATTACTCAATGACGTCGCGATTGATGTAAAATCTGCTCTTCTGCGGTCCTCATAAGTCATTGTTGCTGAATTTCTATCCATCACTGTACTTCTTTCCGCGACGATTAGTATATTCTGAATGATCATAAGCGCATGTTCTACGATTTCCTTCCCTTTGAACTGACGCTCTTGTGCTGTTTGACTCAGCTTGCCTGAGGCATGTTTGAGTGGATCAGGTGACTCTAGAATTGCCCTTAGCGCATGTTTAAATTCTTTTGTGAAACTAAGGTCCCGAAGCGTTATAGCTTTATCTATATGCGCAACCTCGAGGTTGACGCCAGGTTTTGTAGCTGCTGGAAGACCGTCATGTGAACGACTATTACCCATTACTTCTGGTAGGAGTATATTATTTTCCATATTGGGAGGATGTCAGTCCCTAATTTTTTTCACTCGGTATTGTTTTAAGAACTGAATAAATTTGTTTATTGTTGTAATAATATACCATATTGTAAATGCATTTAATCAGTTCTCCAAGTGTTTCAAAACGATTTAAGTCTCCGACTTCCAACTTAAAATGTCCAAAGAAACTCTCCTTATGACCATTTTTGCCAAGGACTTGCCTTTTCATATCAAATCCGCTTAATTCATAATCGTCATTCTGGTAAGCGAGTGAAACGAGCACATCCAGAATCATCTTTGATTGATTCTGGAGTCGTCGCTTCGTCCGCTTATATTGACGATTTTGCTCCTCCCCAGAATGACGTTTATAGTGAGCGTCCTGAAAATAAGCATTATTTTTGATATTGTAATAGAATGGGAGAACTAAAACGGGTTCCTACGTGGTGGCAATTGGAATAATACCAGCAACACGGGTGCATTCACGTTGAATTTGAACAATACCCCGGGCAATACGAACAACAATATTGGTTTTCGCTGCGCCAGTGATCAAAAAAAGTGCCAGGATGGAGTGGCATATTTCTACGGATTTATGTCCGGTGTCTAAAAGATCACCAAGTTCTCTCTGTTCCCCGCAAGAAGGCGGGGGAGAACATAATGCCCGTATTCTTACTTTTGTCACAAATCCCAAGAGTAAGGTAAATGGGTGAAGATTAAGAGTCAGGCGGGTCGGCTTAAATAACCGGCCCGTTTTTTTATTGAATAGTATGTATAACGATATTTGTGATTTCAAAAACCTGCTATCTGCTTATCAAAAGGCAAGGAAATGTAAACGTTATCAAAAGAATATTGTTGATTACGGGTTTTTCCTCGAATCCAATTTGTTAAAACTACAAAGAGAACTTACTTCAGAAATTTATATGCCTTCCTCATATGTTTGTTTTACGGTATTTGATCCAAAGGTAAGAAAGGTTGCTGCTCCGGCTTTCCGTGACCGTGTTTTACAACATTCTCTTGTTTCTCAAATCGAGCCTCTTTTTGATTCTAAATTTATATACGATTCTTACGCTTGCCGTAAGAATAAAGGAACTCATTTTGGATTAAATCGAGTCAAAAAGTTTTTGATGGCGACCCGATCAATATACGGTAAAAGCGCACCTGTCTATTGTTTGCGAATGGATATTGAAAAATTCTTTGCCAGTGTATCTTGGGACATTTTAATCTCCATTATCAACCGAACAGTCCCTTGTGAAAAAACAAAAAAACTCATTGAGAAAATCGTAACCTATCACCGGTGTTTTGACATAAACGGCAATTACATCAAAGCACCTTATGATGTTATCAATCCTGAAAAACGCCAGGGGCTTCCCATTGGGAATCTAACCAGCCAGCTATTTGCCAATATCTATTTAAACGAACTTGACCATTTTGTTAAAGAAACATTACGTGTAAAGTGGTATGCCAGATATATGGATGATTTTTTGGTAATCCACCCTGACCGAAATTATTTGAAAGAAATGAGGGATGCGATAAAAATGTTTCTTGAATATGAGTTGAAACTAAAGTTTCATCCGAAAAAAGTCATCATCCAAAACGTAAAAAATGGTTTGCCGTTTGTTGGATATCTCATTTTCTATGACCATGTATTAATTAGGGGAAGTACCCTTTTAAGGATGAGAAGAAGACTTAAGAAAAGAAGAATAAAATGCAGGGAGGAAAATGATAATAAATCACTTGAAGCCTCTTTAAGTGCGCTGCGTGGACACCTCCAACATGCAAACGCTTATAGGTTGGAGAAAAATTTGTTGGAGCAACCGCCAATTAAATTGAAAATCAAAAAAGAAAAAAAGCCCAACGAGCAACTAAAACTATTCGAATAATCTGTTGTTAATAAAATCATTATTTAAAAATATTCAGTTATTTAAACAGAATTTTGTTAAGATAATTTTCTACTGATTGTTGAAGATATGATTTAATCTCATCATCTGTATACATCTTCTTCACAAATTCTATCGGCACCGTTTTTACGTCGTCAAAATATCTCAACTGTTCTAAAAACTGGGTCGAGACAAATTCTCCCTTAAATTTTTCGCTAGCCATTTTGATTATTTTGTCAAAATCAACATATTTATTTTTCAACAAATAAAATACGTCAACATAATCACGCCAAACAGCACGTCTCCCTATTGTTTGTGCTTTATCGCTTGTAATATCGTCAATTGAGGCAAGAGACAATGAAGCAGTTGGAACTGTCGGATTAAGCGGTTTAAAATAATACCAAAGGAATGTAACTTTAACATCGTTATGGGTTGTAAAACTAATCTGGTCTGTAGAGTTTACAGAGAAAGTAACATCTCCAAATATTTTTTTAACTTTAAGTCGTAACTTATTATCTATTTCTCGATTGATAAAAACATCAAAGTCTTCTGAAACCCGATGTTTTAATTGAAGTGCCAATGCGGTCCCACCGGCCAGATATCCTTCGTTTTTAAAAGCTTTTAGTTTATTAAAAACAATCAATCTGTCATTGTCCAATAGTTCGAGATATATTTTTGACATAATGCTTTTCGTCAGGATGCCAATTCTTTAATCCCAAAAGTGCATCTTTGACAAAATAAAAACGGGGACGGAAGTAATCTTTAAACGAAACCATGAAAACTTCGATGATCTTTTTCTTGGGATAATTGCTTAAAAGCCAAGTTATATCATCAAGGCTACCAAAAGATAATATTTGATGAATAATATAGTATTTGTCCTTTTCTAAATTAAGATGATCAATATTTACTGACCATAAGACCGATTTTAGCCGCTTCGGTAATTTCATGCTCAAAGTATAGCATTTTTATCGGCAAATTGATATTGAAACAAGAAACTAATACGCTTAAAACCAGTCTTCAATTAAAACCATTTGTCATTCCCATTGTCATTCCCATTCCCTCTTGTATATTCTTTATATATTTCTTATTATTATTGTAATAATTATTTTGTCTTTGTTGTGGAAAATATATTATGATCCATAATGGATAATAATCAACCGTTTATTCAACGCCTCTTTCTCAAAAGAATAGCCATATTTAAGTGGAGGTTTAATGTATTGATGCTGGTTGCTTTTATTACCATTTTCTCCCTTATTTTTTCGCATTTTGCTTTCCCGATCCTTGCCTTAAACGATACCACTAAAACCTGGACGTTTAATACGGCCAATGCGGGAAATTATACGTATGACAACACATTGATAACGGTTGATGATACCGGAGGCCGTCCGGTGACTAATGTCAACAAAATCACCAATCCGTCTTTTGCCAGTGATAACAGCGGTTGGTCAACAGCAGCGGTTGTGCCGGCAGGCTGGGTGGAAACACCGGGCAACTCTACCTATTCCACCACCAATTTTCTGGTGATGAAATATGAGGCAAAATGCGCGTCAACCAGCGATTTAACAACGGGTTTGGTTAGTCCAGATACTGGCTACAACACCTATGCCAATAACACTACGCCTTGCACTGCTGCTAATAACCGCCAGGTGGTTACGGTGGCATCAGGCTATCCGATTGTCAATATCAGTCAAACCGACTCAATCACTTATTGTGCTAATGTTTCTATTAACGGGAGTGCAGTTCATCTTATCACTAATAATGAATGGATGACAATTGCAAGAAACGCCGAGGCGCAGACAGCCAACTGGACAGGAGGAAGTGTGGGAAGCGGTTATTTATTTGCCGGACACAACGACAACGCACCGGCCAAAGCCAGACCCGCCTCAACCACCGATACCGGTGACTATCGCTGTGCTTATACAGACACTGCCGACACCACGGAAAATCCAAGTTCATGCCCGACCAATACCGCAAATAATACTTCAGGGACTGCAGGCAATCAGGTACGCGTTCTTACTTTGTCAAACGGTTCACCGCTGTGGGATATTGCCGGTAATGTTTGGGAATGGACAAACGACACAATTCAGGGAAAAGATCAGCCGACTGGTAGCACACCCGGATTTAATTGGCGCGAATTTACTGCGCTGACTACGTATGGAACACTAAACTATGATAAGGTACGGCCATTGGCAAGCGGGTATGACGCCACTTATGGAGTTGGTCGTATCTACTCCGATGGTACCGGTTCAAACACAACATCGTACGGGTTCCTGCGTGGTGGCGGTTGGAATATTACC
>Ga0247842_10004736_pt1 | contig 16722 bp, 8 predicted proteins | sample LaCruzMarch2015__3_FD_192411 | JGI IMG/M metagenome (GOLD analysis project Ga0247842, IMG submission 192411) | Freshwater microbial communities from meromictic Lake La Cruz, Castile-La Mancha, Spain - LaCruzMarch2015_19m | ecosystem: Environmental > Aquatic > Freshwater > Lake | place: Spain...
GATTTTGAGTTAAATGATCAAATCAGGAAACTGACCGGTGAAACCGGCGCTGACGGCGTTCTGCTGAGAGGTCGGGACCAGGAGATCTACAGGGTTAACCTTACTGAAAAAATCCTGGTCACCTTATTGGCTAAGATCAGCAATTTCGTACCCGAAGCCGGCATCTGGCTTAACACCCAGCGCCCTGAATGGAATGATGCCAACAACGCGCTCGTTGGAAATGGGGCTTCGATGGTTACTCTCTATTATCTGAGACGTTTCCTGAAATTCTGGGCTGAGCGGTTCGGCGACTGTGGCAACAAGGAAATACCCGTCTCAGAAGAGGTCGAAACATTGTTCAGCAGGATATTTTATCTTTTTGCCGGCAATACAGCACTTCTCGAAACTGGTTTTTCAAATGCCGAAAGGCGCCGTTTTACCGATTCTCTCGGTGAAGTGGGAAGCGATTACAGGAATTCGATCTACGGGAAATCTTTTACAGGCAGGAAAAAGATTGTCCAGGCCAACGCGCTGCTGGAATTCATGCAACTCGCCCTGGATTATATGGATCAGAGCATCAGGGTAAACAAACGCGCGGATGGCCTCTATCATGCTTACAACCTGATTTCATTCTCCGGAAATGGTGTGTCAATTCGGCATTTATACGAAATGCTGGAAGGACAAGTGGCAGTTTTAAGTTCCGGCTATTTGTCGGTCCAGGACAGCCTTGACGTGCTCAATTCATTGAAAAACAGTAGGTTGTTTCGTCATGATCAATACAGTTACCTACTTTATCCCGACAGGCAGTTGCCCCTTTTTACACAGAAAAATAACATCCCCGGCGATAAGGTCAAAACATCAAAACTCCTGGGCAGGTTAATTGCCGATTCCGATTTATCAATTGTAACCAAAGATGAGTTGGGTAATTTCCATTTCAACGGGACATTCCGTAATGCTGCCGTTCTGGAAAAAGCCCTGGATCACCTGGATCCTGCTACTTATGCCCCGCTTGTTGCCGAAGAAAAGGAGAAGATTCTGGCAATTTTCGAGGAGATGTTCGACCACCAGTCGTTTACCGGCCGGTCGGGGACATTTTACGGGTATGAAGGTTTGGGAAGTATCTACTGGCACATGGTTTCCAAATTATTGCTGGCCACCCAGGAATGTTATTTCAAAGCTGTTTCTGAAGATGCTGATCCTGTGGTAGCCGGGAAAATAAAGGATCACTATTTCGAAATCAAAGCAGGAATAGGCTTGAATAAATCTCCCGGATTATACGGGGCATTCCCCACGGATGCCTATTCACATACCCCCGGAAATGCAGGAGCACAACAGCCTGGCATGACCGGACAGGTTAAAGAAGATTTTATCTCACGAATCAGGGAATTGGGAATTGATGTCAGGGATGGGGAAATTGTATTCCAATCCGGTTTGCTTAATCCCGGCGAGTTACTGGAACGGGAAAGTGTTTTCGAATATTTCAACCTTCAGGGAGCATCGAAGAAAATATTCCTGAAGCAGGGTCAACTGGGATTTACTTTCTGCCAGGTTCCCATCGTTTACAGCGCTTCTTACGATGACAAAACAGTGATCACATTCGTTGGTGGAAATCAGATGTTGATTGCAGGCCATGTCATTGGAAAAGAATTGAGTTCTAAAATATTTCAGCGTACGGATGAAATTATTCAGATTGAAGTTTCATTCGGAAATTTAGTCAAATAGATATTTTTAATAACAATTTAAACAAGAGAGAAAATCAATATGTCGTTCAGAAGTGATTTCATACTTTCGTTGGCCGGCCTTGACACGACGAATAAATCAGAAGCAGATCTGCGAACCATCTTTACCGAATTGCTTAACAAAGGCTTGCACGGTATATGCTTCAGCCCCTATCTTGAAGATCAGAAACCCGGATCTTTGATAACAGAAGCACAAATCCGCCGGAAAATGGAAATTATCAGGCCCTATACAAAATGGATCAGGACTTTTTCGTGTACCGAAGGAAATGAAATGATCCCGCGTATAGCAAAAGAATATGGATTAAAAACCATGGTCGGGGCCTGGCTGGGCGAAAACCAGGCCATTAATGAGGAAGAAATAGCCAACGTTATCCGGATCGCAAAAAATGGGTATGCCGATCTGGTTGCAGTTGGTAATGAAGTGTTGTATCGTGAAGATTTAACGGAGGAAGAGTTGCTAAAATTCATTAAACAGGTAAAAAGCGAATTGCCCGGAATTCCTGTTGGTTATGTGGATGCCTATTATGAATTCTGCAACCGGCCTGCCATAACCAATGCCTGTGATATTATTTTCGCCAACTGCTATCCCTTCTGGGAAGGTTGCCACATTGACTATTCGCTGCTCTACATGAAGGACATGTATCAGCGAGCCCTGAAAGCAGGAAACGGCAAAAAAGTGATCATCACCGAAACCGGCTGGCCAAACCGCGGAACAGCATTTGAAGATTCTGTGCCCTCTTTTAACAATGCTGTCCGGTATTTTATCAATGCCCAAAATTGGAGTACGGAGGAAAATATAGACATGTTCTACTTTTCGTCGTTCGATGAAATGTGGAAAATAGGGGGTGAAGGCGATGTTGGAGCTTACTGGGGACTCTGGGATAAAGATGGAAAATTAAAATACCAGAAATAACGGATACCGGATGAACCTGTTTAAATCATTGGGCTTACCATACGGAAAAGCAATCTGCTATTCTGGATACAGGGAAGGGCAAAGTCCTGAATCAGGAATATACCCTGCCTATGACCAGATTAAAGAAGATTTGCTGATCCTGCAGGATCATTGGTCTTACCTGCGCTTGTATGATTGCTCGTTACATGCCGAAACGGTTTTACAGGTAATCGATCAGGAGAAGCTGAGTTTTAAGGTGATGCTTGGGGCTTATATTGGCGCAGAGTTAAACAATTTTGGTTGTCCCTGGGGTACTATTTTCAGCGAGGAGGAACTTGAAAGCAATGCAAAGGACAACCTGGCCCAGGTCAGGAAACTGATCCGGCTTGCAAACCGGTATCCGGATATTATTTTTTCGCTGTCAGCCGGTAATGAAGCCACCGTCGACTGGTCCGATCATTATGTTTCAGTAGAGAAAGTAATCAGCTATGTGAGGATGATAAAAAATGAAGCCAGGCAGCCCGTTACCTTCTGCGAAAATTATATCCCCTGGTACGATAAGCTTAAATTACTGGTTGAGGAAGTTGATTTTATCTCCATTCACACCTATCCGGTGTGGGAGTATAAGAACATCCATGAAGCCCTGGCATACACCAGGCAAAATTATTACGGCATCGCTGACAGGTACCCGAACAAACCGGTGATCATTACTGAAGCCGGATGGGCTACAAATTCAAACGGCCGGGGTATTGATCCCGGAAATGTGAGCCAGGAATTCCAGGCTATATATTACAATGACCTTGTTGAGTGGAGTGAAAATGAGAGGATTATGACTTTTGTTTTCGAAGCATTCGATGAACCCTGGAAAGGGTCGCCCGAAGCACTTGAACCCGAAAAACACTGGGGATTATTTACCGTTGACAGGAAGCCTAAAAAAGTGATGCGCACTTCACAGGACAAGCGACAAATCACAAACCAATAAATGTAAAGCGCAAATCACAATTCAATATCATGAAGCACTAACCAATACTCAATCACCAAAACCAATAAATATTAAAAACATGGAACATCACAAAACAGCTCCGCGGGATATTGTGCCCTTAATACAAAAAATTGCCTTTGGTTCAGGCCATTTGACCAATCAACTGTTTCCTGCAGCATTGGGGGTATTCATGATCGTTTTGGTATTATCATTAAAAATGAATCCTGTTCTGGCGGGTTTACTGGCAGCCATACCGCGGTTGATCGATGCGGTAATGGACCCGATTATGGGATTTATTTCTGACAACACTGTTTCAAAATGGGGGCGACGGAAGCCCTATATTTTTATTGGCGCTATTATTACAGGAATAGTATTTATGGTAATGTGGCAGTTATATCCCGAAAATGGCCAAACCTATAACTTCTTTTACTTCCTGATCATGTCCTTCTTTTTTTATGTTGGTTATACCATTTTTGCTGCACCTCTTATCGGACTGGGATATGAGATGACCCCGGATTATAACGAACGAACACGTTTGATGGCGATTTCTCAATTTATGGGACAATTTGCATGGATGATCGCTCCCTGGTTTTGGTTTATTATCTATAATGAAAATTTGTATCCAAGTGCGCCTGAAGGGGCCCGTAACCTGTCCATCTGGGTTGGAGCCATATGCCTGGTGCTGGGAGTAATGCCGGCATTATTTTGCAAAGAAATTGATCAGACACATTTAACAGATAGGGCCAAACTATCGGCCAAAGAGTTTGTTAACAACATGAAAGCCCTTTTTAAAAGCATGAAGCAAATAGTAACAAACATCTCTTTTTTAAGGTTGTGTGGCGCAACATTTTTGATATTTAACGGATTTCAAATGATCGCTCAATTTGCTTTTTTTATCATTATTTTTTATCTGTTTGCAGGCGACACCAGCGCAGCCGGACAATGGCCCGCGTGGTTCGGCACATTGAGCGCTGTTGCAACAGCATTTCTGGTAATTCCTGTCATTACCTTTATTTCAACAAAAGTGGGGAAGAAAAATGCCTTTATCATTTCCACCGTAATATCCATTGTTGGATATTCGCTGAAATGGTGGGCATTTCAGCCAGGTAATCCATGGTTGATGTTTTTGCCACTCCCTTTAATTTCGTTCGGAATAGGTGGCTTGTTTACATTGATGATGTCGATGACAGCTGATGTATGTGATCTGGATGAATTAAACAACGGAATGCCAAGAAAGGAGGGAACATTTGGCGCAGTATACTGGTGGATGGTTAAACTGGGAACGGCTCTTGCCCTGCTTGGCAGTGGAATAGTATTGAATTTGGTAGGATTTGATCAGAATATTACAGTCCAGACTGTTGACACCATTACAAAGCTCAGAATTGCAGATATTCTTATTCCATCACTAACCGGGCTTCTGGCAATTTTGGTCATGTGGAAATATGACATCACCGAAAAAAAGGCAAACGAAATCCGGAGAATGCTGGTTGAACGAAGAGGGGAATTGTAATCGAAGGAACAATCTTGAAAAAATCCTGCCTTTAACCAATAAATGAATCTCTTTGGACGAAATATGGTAATCTATTAACCCTTAAATATCAATAATATGAAAAAAGTTTTACTGCTATTTGCTCTTTTCTTGTTTACAACAACTATTCTATTCGCGCAGGCAGACAAAGTATCGATTGTTAATAACAATCAAGGAAGTAAGCTATTAGTCAATGGTAAAAATTTCATGATTAATGGCATGAATTGGGATTACTTTCCAGTCGGCACCAATTATACCTATAGTTTGTGGAAGCAATCGGATGATTTTATTAAAGCGGCGCTTGACATAGAAATGCCTTTGTTACAAAATATAGGGGTAAATACTATTCGTGTATATACCGGTATTCAACCAAAGTGGATTAAGTATATATACGAGAAATATGGCATTTACACAATGATTAATCATTCGTTCGGAAGATATGGTTTAACCTTAAATGGTAACTGGGTTGCGAACACTGAATATTCTGACCAACGCGTACATGATTTGCTGTTAAAAGAAGTAACCAGGATGGTCGAAGAATATAGAAACACGCCGGGGTTACTTGTGTATTTATTAGGTAATGAAAACAATTACGGACTTTTCTGGCGGGGAGCTGAAACCGAAGATATTCCATTTGATCAGAGAAAATCAACCACAGGCGCCAAGGCATTGTATAAACTCTTCAATGAAGCAGTATTGGCAATGAAAACGATCGATAATGCTCATCCGGTGGCGATATGCAACGGTGATTTGCTTTTCCTTGATATAATTGCCGAAGAATGTAAGGATATAGATATTCTTGGCTGCAACATATATCGTGGCGTTTCATTCGGAGATGCTTTTCAGAAAACAAAAGATGTTCTAAAAAAACCAATCATGCTTACCGAATTTGGCGCTGATGCTTTTAATACCAAAACTAATGAAGAAGATCAGAAATCGCAGGCATTATATCTGACAAACAATTGGAAAGAAATTTATGAAAATGCAGCCGGTTTAGGTAAAGCGGAAAATTGTATCGGTGGATTTACTTTTATGTTCAGTGATGGCTGGTGGAAACATAAACAAACCGAAGATCTTGATGTTCATGATACGCATGCTTCCTGGGAAAACGGTGGTTACAATGATTATGTTCCAGGAGAAAACAACATGAATGAGGAGTGGTTCGGTGTATGCGCCAAAGGTACGACAGATGAAAGAGGGCATTATCAGTTGTATCCCCGCGCCGGATATTATGCACTGCAACAGGCTCATCAATTAAAACCATACACCAATAATTTAACAGTCGATTCGATAGATAATTATTTTTCAAATATTTCCGCAACAAACGAAGTTTTAAAAGCCAGGGGTGATAAAGCTTCCTGGATTGGTGAACTGGCACAGAGGATACGGATCAGTGGCATCAGGGCAGAAATAACTACGTTCAGTACCGGCGGAAACAAGATTACCACACCGAAGGAAAAAGATGTAAATGCCTTAACGCCAAGTTATCCGGCTTTTCTTGGCTTCGACCATATGGAGTCCTTTTATATAGGAATTGAAGCGAAACCTACCGAAAACATAAAAGCAAATGTTACTTTCAATATTCTCGGACGTGTAGCCGAAAATCCGATTGATGAAATATTCTATGAAAATCGTGGTCGCCCTCAAACAGTAGAAACGAATCAGGGGCCTTACGAAATACCATCAATAAATCGAATACAGGTATATAATTTCGAATTGACCTGGCAGGACAAGTGGTTTAATTTTACAAGTTTTTATCGTACAGGACATTTTCACTGGGGATACGAAGGTGATCTCTTTGGATTATATCCGGAGGCTAATTACGGTGCCAACATTGATATTTATAATGGCGATGCCCCCTTTGGTTTTGTCTTTGAGGGCAAAAAAGCGCTGGAAGGGTTAAAAGTTGCTTTTGGTCCCGAGCTTTGGTGGGGCGCCAATCCGGCAGTATTGGTAAAATACAGCCGAAAATTGGGCATTGTTACTCTAACCGGAATGTATCATGAAGATATAGCCCAGAATACTGCAGCGCAAAGTTCCATTGCCGTTCCTACTCCGAAAAATCGCAGAGCTGCACTCGACGTAAAAACAACTGCCGGAAAATTTATTATCGACCTTGGCGCTTTATGGTCAGGTCAGCCTAGAAATGGCGAATCTTTTCAGTTAGTGGACGGCAGTACTGGAAATTACATTGTTTATCAGGACAAGATAACATCGACGGACAACTGGGGGGGAAGAGCTAAAATATCCTTTTCATCAGGACCAATAAACATTTATGCACAGGGAGCGCTGATGGGGCTGGTTGCCAATGGCGGAGCAGATTATACGAAAACTTTCACCGGATGGCGTCTCAAAGATTCTGGCAGTGGCAACCAATATAATTTTTTAATGGGTTTGACCTATACAATAGGTAAGTTCCAGATTGCTCCAAATTTCTTATGGCAAAAACCTATTGTCGGACCTATATCAAATGCCGTTCCCGCTCCTGCAAGGCCAAGAAATATAGTTGACGATCCTTTTGCCGTCAGGCAAAACCGAGAAACGATGGCAGGAGAACTTTTAATTGCGTTTGATCCTACGCCAGGCACCTGGATGTGGGCCTGGGATAATGATGAGATGGAAGATGCTCCGTTTGCAGTCAGCGCTGATTTTGTATATCGTCATCTGCCTACAACCCAGGATGCTGCAATAGGTATTATGACGAATGGAAGGACGCTTTTTCCTTTCCCTGGCGCCGCACCAGCACATGATTTATGGGAAATAAGTTCACGCATTGTTTCAAAAATAACTCCTGACCTTGGATTTATCCTTAATCTTTATGGGGGCACCGGTCAGGCAAATGGCAGTGATGTAAGATTAATCAGTCGCTTCGGTACTGATATCAGACTGGTTTATAAAAAACTTAAACTGATTTCAGCGGTTAAAGTAAATGACTGGGGGCCATACGATTATCATCGCGATTTCAACTTAACCTACCCGCTGCAGTTAATGGCAGATTTATCATACTCTGTTGTAAAGCGCAAATGGTTTATTCTGCCTGAAACACGATTAGGAATACGCTGTACCTGGCGATCGCTTGACCAATATTCTCCGCGATACAACCCTGCATCAATACTGGATAATTCCGGTGCATGGGTGCCCGATCCTACTGCTGTAGGATATGGAAACGGAGATGAATGGGAGATCAGAACTTATCTTCATTTTAATTTTGGCAAATAACTATAAAAAATGACAGAAATGAAAAAGATAAAATCTATTTATTCAATAGCGGCCCTGCTTACGATTCTGTTAATGGCAGTCGGTTGTGAAAGAAAATTTGATGGCTTGCAATTAGCAACCTATCCTACAACGCCTGAGGTTTTCGTCGATGGATTCAGTTCCGGATTGTATTACGCAGCCTATGGGACCTCAAAAGTAACAGCTTTCAGTGTTGATTACAATGTAAAATACCTGGGAGTAGCTGCAATGAAGTTCGAAGTGCCTGATACAAGCGACCCTAATGGTTCATATGTTGGGGGAGTTTTTGGAACAAATCCAGCTCGTGATCTGTCAGGATACAACGTGCTTACTTTTTGGGCAAAAGCCTCTGAACCGGCAAACCTCATCGAAGTGGGCTTTGGTAATGATATGGGAGCTTCAAAATATAAGGTTACGCTCACAAATTTAGCAGTCAACTCAAATTGGATGCAGTATTACATTCCTATTCCAAACCCATCATTGCTTAAGGAGGAAAGAGGTATGTTTTTTTACGCAGCTGCCCCAAAAAATGGCAGAGGTTATACTTTCTGGATTGATGATCTTAAGTTTGAACAATTGGGAACAGTTGCACATTCAACTTTTGGAATATTAAACGGGAATGATTCGATTAAAGACAATGCTGAAACTGGTGACGAATATACAATAGCAGATTTGTATGCTACATTTAATCTGCCAACGGGAATCAATCAAAAAGTTGGTCTGGCCGTTTCGTATTTCACCTTTACATCATCTAATCCATCTGTAGCTACAGTTGATGATTATGGAAATATCGAAATCGCGGACAGTGGTACGGCTGTTATCACTGCGAAAGTGGGAGATGCTGATGCAGAAGGCTCTTTGACAATCCATTCAACAGGCGAATCTGTTGGCCCCAACAACCCGCCTCCAGCTCCGACGATTGATCCCGACAAGGTAATCTCGCTATATAGCGATGCCTACACAAATGTCAAAGTGGATACATGGAATACTCACTGGCTTTATTCGACGGCACAAAATCTGGAAATTCAGATAAGCGGAGAAAATGTCATGCATTACTGGGACCTAAACTTTGTCGGTATTGAGTTTACTTCACAACCAATCGATGCCACCGCCATGACACATTTTCACATAGATATATGGACACCTAATCCTACAACTGATAAAACATTTAAAATCAAGTTAGTTGATTTCGGAGCAAATGGCATGTTGGGAGGTGGCGATGATTCTGAATCGGAGGTTACCATTGCCAGTCCTCCTTTGGCTACCCAACAATGGATCAGCCTGAACATTCCTTTGTCAGCCTTTTCCGGATTATTAAGCAGATCCCATCTGGCTCAATTGATTCTTTCAGGCGATTTACCAAATGTTTATACCGATAATGTATATTTCTCTGATAATGGAACCCAACCCACTGAGCCAACTACGGCGGCTCCTGTTCCAACTTTCAGTTCAGCAGATGTAATCTCGGTGTTTAGTGATCACTATACCAACCTGGCCGGAACTGATTTTTATCCTGACTGGGGGCAGGCTACAATTGTTTCTGAGGTGCTCATCGCCGGAAATAACACCCTTAAATACAAGGGATTGAATTACCAGGGAATTCAGTTAGCAACCAATCAGAATGTATCTGCTATGGGTTATTTACATTTGGATTTCTGGTCTGTCACTTCAGTTTCACTGAACGTTTTCCTGATAAGTCCGGGTCCCGTTGAAAAGGCTTATACGTTAACTGTTCCAACCACAGGGTGGACAAGCGTTGACATTCCGTTGTCCTATTTTTCAACCGTGGATTTAACGAATTTAATGCAATTTAAATTTGAGGGGAATGGAGATATTTTTATGGACAATATCCTATTCCACAAATAAATATTAGAAGTTTGATTCATTCATCAAAAAATAAGGTTATGAAAAAAAATAGCAAAAGAATGGTTTCCGCAGCCATATATTCATTATTGCTTTTTACCCTGTTCGGATGTAATAAAGAGGATGTTCAAAAACTTCCGCAACGAAATTGGCAACTGGTATGGAGCGACGAGTTCGATGGTTCGGCAGGAATGTCGCCCGATTCAACGAAGTGGAAATTTGATATTGGAAACGGCGGTTGGGGCAATGCAGAATTGGAATATTACACTAACCGAACCACCAATGCCTCTCTTGATGGCAACAGTAATTTAGTGATCACGGCCAGACGAGAGTTGTATTCCGGTTCTGCTTTTACTTCTGCCCGGATTAAAACATCAGGTTTGTTTGCACAATCTTACGGACGTTTCGAAGCGCGCATTAAAACGCCCTGGGGGCCAGGTATGTGGCCCGCATTCTGGTTACTTGGCTCCAACATAGATTCAATAGCCTGGCCTCAATGCGGAGAAATTGATATAATGGAACTCAGAGGGCAGAAACCAAACATTATCAATGGCACTGTTCATGGTCCCGGGTATTCAGGAGGCGCAGGCATTTCGAAAAACTTTGCGTTTGAGAGTACCAGATTTGACGTTGACTTCCATTTATTTGCTATTGAATGGGGAACAGATTATATTGATTTTTTCGTTGACAGCACACTCTATCAAGAGATAACTCCCGCTGATTTAACAGGGAACTGGGTTTTTGATCATCCTTTCTTTATAATTCTGAATGTAGCTGTGGGGGGAAATTATGTAGGTTTCCCTACTAACCAAACTCCTTTCCCTCAATCAATGATTGTGGATTATGTCAGGGTTTACAGGGAAGTAAATTAATAACCAAACTTTTCCAAAATATCATTTAAAGTTTGTTTGAAATTGAAGATTTAGGGGTATAAACTTATAGTAAATTATTTCTTATTTGTAAATGACTGAATATGAACTCTTCCCGACTCTCCATGGGGAAGCCGGGGAGAGTTTACTAGAAATCAGGAATTTGATAAAAATTTAAACAGGCTCTTAAAGTTGTCAAAAATGTGGAAATGACTGCGACAAAATTATCAGTAAAAGAAAAAATCGGGTATAGCCTGGGCGATACCGCTTCTCACTTTGTGTGGGACATGGTTGGATTCTGGCTCCTGTTTTTTTATACCGATGTGTATGGGATTTCTGCAGTTGCTGCAGGAACGATTATGTTAATCGCCCGTTTCTGGGACATGGCCATCGACCCGGTTATCGGGGTGATTTCAGACAGGACCAATACACGATGGGGAAAATTCAGGCCGTACATTTTGTTCGGTGCCATTCCATATGCAGTGCTGGCTGTTCTCACTTTTACCACACCGGATTTTGGCGGTACAGGGAAGATTATTTATGCCGGGGCAACTTACATTCTCCTCATGACGGCCTATGCAGCCATTAACCTGCCCTATTCAGCTTTGGGGGCTGTAATGACAGATGATACGTATGAAAGGGCAGGATTGAACACCTATCGTTTCATCGCGGGTTTCACCGGACAATTTATTGTAACCGGGCTGGCGCTGACCTTAGCTGAATTTTTCGGCGGTGGCGATAAAGCCCGAGGATTCCAGTACACTGTATTTTTGTTTGCAGGCTTAAGCTTAATATTCTTTTTTATCACCTTTAAAATGACCAGAGAGCGCGTTCACCCTCCCAAAGAGCAGGTGAATTCACTGAAAGAAGACGTTTGGAATCTTTTTAAAAATAAAGCCTGGATCATACTGGCCCTGGTAGGCATCATTTCATTCATCATGTTTGCCATGCAAAATGCGGCAATTGCCTATTATTTTAAATATTACCTGGGCCGCGAAAACAATGTACAGCTTTTCAATGTCATTGGCACGGTTGCGCTGATTGTCGCATTGCCACTGTCAAAACCTTTAGCCAAACGTTTTGGAAATAAAAATGTATTCATAGGCAGCTCGATCATTTCAGGGTTGTTTTTTATGCTTATTTATCTGCCGGGAGTAACCGACCTTACAACAATCTATGTTTTCAACATCATTGCCAAGATGGCCTATGCCCCGGCGGTTCCGCTCCTATGGACCATGATAGCCGACTCAGCCGATTATGGCGAATGGACAACCGGCCGGCGTGCCACAGGATTGTATTTCTCGGCTGCTGTATTTGCACAAAAAGCAGGATGGGGAATCGGGGCGGCCATCGCAGGCTGGATATTAGCCGCTTCCAGTTTCGTTCCTAATGTTGTCCAAAACGATTCAGCCATTACAGGCATAAAATTACTGGTTTCAGTTATCCCTGGTGTCTTATACATGTCGTGTGCATTGTTTATGGTTTTTTACAAAATCGACACTAATACCACTACATTGATGAAAAAGGAGTTAGATGCGAGAAGAGAACAAGTGCTTTAATTTTTCTACAAATCCCCGAATGATCTTAAATGTGCTTTAGTTCCGTGATCCCTCAATGATATAAATAAAACAGGCATGCATAAATTCAGAATGTTTCTGGTTATTCCAATGGTGATCCTTTCAATGAGTGGTGTTGTAGCGCAAAAAAAACTGTCGGCCGATGTTTTTGAAACTTCTGCCAGTGGTAATAAACTTAAAAGAATCACTGAGTTTCCTTCGGGAGGTAAAATCGTGTCCGTTAATTTACTGCCGGGGACTAAATTTCAAACCATCACTGGATTTGGGGGGTCTTTTACGGAAGCGTCCGCTTATTTGTTAAACCGGTTAAGTAAGAAAAACCGTGATCTGATTTTAGATGCATATTTCGGACAGGAAGGCGCCAGGTACTCCTTGACACGTACGCATATCAGTTCGTGCGATTTTTCATTGAGAAATTATTCATATGCACCCATTAAAGGGGACCTTGAACTAAAACATTTTTCAATCGACGAGGACAGGGATGACCTGATTCCGATGATCAGGGACGCAATGTCGCATTCCAAAGATGGATTTAAAATTATCGCTTCACCATGGACCGCGCCGCCCTGGATGAAGGACAATAACGACTGGCGCGGAGGTAAATTGCTGCCCGAATATGATGACAGTTGGGCCTTGTTTTTCTCAAAGTATCTTACCGAATACAAAAAAGAGGGTATCCATATTTGGGGATTAACTGTTGAGAATGAACCTCTCGGGTGTGGCAACAACTGGGAAAGCATGATCTTTTCACCTGAAGAAATGGTGGATTTTGTAAAAAATCATCTCGGCCCCAGACTAGAAGCCGATGGACAAAGTGTAAAAGTGCTGGCTTACGACCAGAATCGCGGAGAAGCATTGGAAGAATGGGCAAAAGTAATTTACAAAGATAAATCGTCATCAAAACACTTCGATGGTTTTGCTATACACTGGTATGCAAGCACATTCGATTGGTTCCCCCAATCATTGAATTACACGCACAATATGGCTCCCGGCAAGCACCTGATTCAAACCGAAGCATGTGTTGATTCGGAAGTGCCTCATTGGCAAGATGATAAATGGTACTGGTCGGAAGAGGCAACTGATTGGGGCTGGGATTGGGCGCCTGCGGATCAGAAAAAGCTTCATCCTAAATATGTTCCTGTGTATCGTTACGCCAGAGACATTATCGGTTGTTTGAATAACTGGGTTGATGGTTGGATAGATTGGAACATGGTTTTAGACAGACAAGGCGGCCCTAATTGGTTTAAAAACTGGTGTGTCGCCCCTGTAATTGTTGATCCGCAGAAGGACGAAGTCTACTTTACTCCTTTGTACTATACGATGTCACATTTTAGCAAATTTATCCGGCCAGGCGCTGTACGCATTGGATTTGAAATAACAGACCCATCATTAATGCTGACGGCAGCACAGAATCCCGATGGTTCAGTTGCTGTAGTAGTTTTAAACATGAATTCAGCATCAAAAAACATTAAACTTTCGCTCGGTGATCGCTCGGTTGAAGTGCAGATAAGTGCACAGGCGATACAAACGATCTTAATTTTGTCTGGACTATAGTGCCCCTGACAAAAGAAAGCTGTTATCAGCAAAGATAACCGGAATCCTCTCTCAGAAAATTCGAACGTTATATCAGAAACCTGCACTGTTTATCCGAAATAATCAGTTCACGAAGATTTATTGAAAAAACTCAGGGCACAACACCCCGTCCTGACTCATCGCTCTGCTTTTAGAAATAAAAAATTGCTATGTTATTGTATTTAAATCATATACGAGTATAAGTCTACTGTATTGATGTATTAATGATGTAACGATAACAGGGTGTTTGTTGCAATATTGATGTACGTTGTTATTTTGATCCGGGCAGGTCACCATCTTATTTTAGCCATCTCTTTTCGGGCTGAAACAAACAAGAGGCAATCAGAGCAATTTACCCTCTAAAACGATTGATTAATTTAAAAATCCATGAATAAGCATGTCTGCCTTTTTTTAGGTGTTGTTTTACTTGCATCAGTTCAACATGGGTTTGGTCAATTTATACAAGTCGGAAGCGGAAGCTATACCACCGTTTTTCCCGGAGTAGATGGAGCTGGGCGGAACACGTACCCTTCGGGAACACCTTATTTGAGTGGCAGTGCATTGGGGAAACCCGTTCCAACCAGCGACTGGTGGTCGGCATTGATAAAGAATGGCCAGGCATCCAATCTTTTCAACTATCCTTTTACAATGAAAACCATCAATCAGGGTTTAATCGCAACTTACATACCTTTCGGCCCGATTGACGATATAATTCCTGTTATTATTGGTGTTTCAGGCTTGTCTGCCAACAATACTACTGTTTCTGATTTTTCGGATTGGACGGTAACGATGGACTGGAATGACGGAACGCATCATTTCCAGGCAACATCAGGGATCGGAATGCCCTTTTTATATTTTACAAAAAACCCGGGCGATGTAGCTAAGGTAACCGTGAATTCAGGCACAGTTACAGTTTCGAACGAAATGCTAATTGTCATGAACGTAAGGAACGGTGCCGACTTCGCAGTTTATGCACCTGCAGGAAGTACCTGGACACAGAATGGGGTGGTTTATACTTCCGGTTTGAACGGGAAAAATTATTGGTCTATGGCATTCATTCCACTTACTGCTCCCAATGTTGCAACCGTAGCCAACGAATACAAAAAATACGCTTACGTTTTCCCAGTTAACACGACTGCAAGTTATAGTTTCAACAGCAACACTTCGGTTATGCGGACAGACTTCAACGTTCAAACTGATGCAAAAGAAGGTTCTGACACGAACATGCTGCTTGGCCTGCTACCGCACCAATGGGCGCATCTGTCTGCCAATTCACCGACTCCCGACAAATACAGTTATGCTGTAATCCGGGGCGAGATGAAAACAATGGCTGGAAATAATTTTTGTGTCGAAAATACATTTCACGGAATCTTACCCACTCTGCCATATGTTGACTTTTACAGTGCAAACTTTTCACCTGATGCTTTAACTGAGAAAATTTCAAGTTTAGAAAACAGCGTTTTGGCAACCTGGACTGATTCCTACAACGAAGGCCAGGTGATGAACCAACTCATGCAAACAGCACGTATTGCCGATTTAATGGGCAACACCTCTGCACACAGCACCATATTAAATACTATAAAAACCCGCCTCGAAGACTGGTTCACAGCAGATGCCGGAGAGGTCGCTTTTCTGTTCTATTATAATTCCAGCTGGTCGTCAATGATAGGCTATCCTGCCGGGTACGGGCAGGACGGTGGCTTGAATGATCACCATTTTCACTGGGGATATTTTATTCAGGCCTGTGCTTTTATCGAACATTACGAACCTGGCTGGGCCTCCAACTGGGGCGGAATGGTGAATTTGCTGGTCCGTGATGCTGCAAGTGGCGACCGCAACGACCCGATGTTCCCGTATCTGCGTAACTTCAGTCCGTACGCCGGTCAAAGCTGGGCCGATGGCTTTGCCAATAATCCGAATGGAAACAACCAGGAATCGAGTTCTGAAAGCATGGTTTTCAATGCCTCGCTGATTCACTGGGGCGAGGCAACCGGCAACGACGCTATCCGTGATTTGGGAATATACCTTTATACTACCGAGCAAACCGGGATCGAAGAATATTACATGGACACGCAGCACAGGAATTTCCCGCCTTCACAGCAATACAGCCTGGTATCGAGAGTGTGGGGAAATTCTTTTGATAACGGAACCTTCTGGACCAGCGATATTGCCGCATCTTACGGAATAGAACTTTATCCTATCCAGGGAGGCTCCACTTACCTGGGGCTTGATACCACCTACGTTTCACTGCTCTGGAATGAAATGACAGAAAATACCGGTATCATGAGCAACCAGGTAAATCCAAACCTGTGGCATGACATTTATTGGGAATACCTGGCTTTTATTAACCCTGCCCATGCCATTGAAATGTATAATTCATTCCCAAATCGTGAAATAAAATTTGGTGTTTCTGATGCCCAAACCTACCACTGGCTTCATGCCATGAATGCACTTGGGAAAGTAGATGCAGGCATTACCGCCGAT
>Ga0247842_10004742_pt1 | contig 16703 bp, 19 predicted proteins | sample LaCruzMarch2015__3_FD_192411 | JGI IMG/M metagenome (GOLD analysis project Ga0247842, IMG submission 192411) | Freshwater microbial communities from meromictic Lake La Cruz, Castile-La Mancha, Spain - LaCruzMarch2015_19m | ecosystem: Environmental > Aquatic > Freshwater > Lake | place: Spain...
ATATTGTTTATTAAGCAGAATCGCTATTTCCAGCCGTTCTGCTCTTTTAATTTGTGAGCCTTTTTTCTGTTTCATATGGTGATTATTCTATATCACCAAGTGTTCGGATTCAAAACGGAATTCGCGAAAAGTCGACATAAGGAGGGCTTGTGTCCGAAAGCAAGGTCAAGCATCCGATCTGGTGGATCAGTGTTAATGGTTTCAATCCATCGACAACGATTCAGGTTGGAGAAGAGAGGAGGCAACCGTCTATTGACGGAAACTTCAAGGTCAAGTTTTACGAAGGCGTTCATACTGGTTATGACGACTTCGAGGGCACCTGGCAAAAGCTTATCTGGGCTGATGACCATGGATGCTCGTTAATTCTTGAGGCCCAGAGCGGTTCTGGTGTTGCTCATCTCAAAGATGAGTGGATCCGGGAGGCGATTCGAGAAGTGGTCGAAGCTCACTTCCAAGACATGAAGCTTGTTGTGGATGCTGTCGTGGATAGAGTGAGCCCTTCGCCTCGAATCTCTCGTCGCTAGTTTATACCGAGGAGCGGGAAAGAAACCCCGCTCCTTTTTTGTTTTTTTAATTAAAATTAACAGTCATCCTGAGTGATTTATGGTGAGTTTGTCGAACCAAACGAAGGATCTTTTTCTATTGTCACTCTGCACGAGATTCTTCCCCCGGCGAGCCGGAGTCAGAATGACATGCATTTCTAATTAAAAATTTAATCATTAGGTCATTCATTAGAAATTAAAAATTAAAAATTAGAAATTTAAAAAAGCAAGCCTACTTGCTTTTTTCTAGGACTTTGATATACTTTTACTTACTTGGGTTAGTCTTCAGATTTAACCTTGTTTAAGTTTTATTGCTAAAAAATTTTAAAGAAAAAATGCCTACTATCAGCACAAAGAAAGTTGTTCAAATCGACAATAATAGTCTTTTAAAGCTCGGTATTCATCTTGGTCATAAGAAATCCCGCTGGCACCCCAGCATGTTGCCCTTCGTTTTTGAAAAGCGCAACAATATTTATCTAATGGATATTGAAAAAACTCAGGAGAAATTAACTGAGGCCGTAGAGTTTATTAAAGATCTTTATGCAAGCAAAGATGAAATGGTTTTTATTGGCACAAAGCCGAATGTTCGTGCCTTCTTATATAAGTTTGCCACGGAAAACAAATTGCTTTATATTACAGAAAGATGGATTGGCGGTATTTTAACAAACTTTACCACTATCAAGAAACGCATTGCTCGCCTTCAAGAATTAGAAGCTAAACAAAAAAGCCAAGAGTTTGAAGCCATGTCTAAGAAAGATAAGCGCGTTATTACCAAAGAAGCTGAACGACTTCTTAGGGTTTGGGGCGGACTTGGTTTACTTGAAAAGATGCCAAAAGCCCTTTTTCTCTTAGATGTTCCCAATAGCTATCTAGCTATCAGTGAGGCCAAAAAACAAGGCATTAAAGTTGTTGCTATATGTGACACAGATGCTGATATTCGAAATATTGATTATCCTATTCCTGCCAACGACGATTCTCTGATGGCAGTAGAATATATTTTAGGAAAAGTGAGCGAAGCAATTAAAAGCGGTCGAGGAAAAACAGCATCACCTATTGAGAAATCTGGATAGTCATTATATAGAGACATAATTGTAATTTAAAGACACCATGAATATTTCAGCTCAAGATGTTAAAAAACTCCGCGAAGAAACCGGGGTATCAATGATGGCTTGCAAAAAAGCTCTGACCGATGCAAAAGGTGATTTTGGGAAAGCGAAAGAAATTTTAAGGGGTCAAGGAGAAAAAGTTGCAGAAAAAAAACTAACCAGACAAACGAACCAAGGAATTGTTCATGCCTATATCCATGGTAATCAGAAAGTTGGAGCGCTTGTTGAGGTTCATTGCGAAACTGATTTTGTTGCCAAAAATACAGAATTCAAAGAATTTTGTAAAGAGTTAACTCTTCAGATCGCTGGCTATAATCCAACATACTTATCACCTGACTATATTCCTGAAGAGGATCTTAAAAAACAAGAAAAACTCTTTAGAGAAGAATTTGTTGGACAAAAACTTCAAGGAGAACGATTAGAAAAGGCACTTATTTCAAAACTTGATAAGTTTAAGAAAGAAAATTCTCTCTTGTCCCAAGCTTATTTTAGAGATGAATCAAAAACCATTGATCAGTTGCTCAAGGAGATTATTGCCCGACTAGGAGAAAACATTCAAATCACGAGATTCACTCGCTATCAAATCTAAGCATTTTCTTATGCTAATAGAAATTATTCTCTACATTGTCCTGGCAGTAGGAGTGGTCTATTTTGTTTACCTTTACAGACAGAAATGGAATAAGGTTAAAGAAGAGGATTTAAATGCTGCTGCAGTTTCAATAAAACCAATCGAGAAAATATTTGAAAGCACAAAAGTAGTAACAAAAAAAGTTTTCGGAAAAGTTAAATCAATCGACAAGAGTAGGATTCTGAGTTTTTTTAAAAGAATAAGAGTAAAAAATATTATAACGATAATTAAAAAAGTTTTTATATTCTTGAAAGAAAAGGCGAAGAAGGTAATTGTTTTTATCGGAATGTTTTTGAAAAAGTTTTTTAGGATTTTAAAAAAGAAATTTTCAAAAAAACAAAACATAGATTTCACAACAACGCAAATAGAGAATAATCAGGAAAAGAAGGAAAACGAACTAGTAAAAGATAGAATTCGAGAGATCGCTCCAATAAAAGAGGAAGCCAAAAAGAGTCTATTTAAAAAGTTTATCAAAAGTAACGGAAAAATTGACAAAAAATCAAAGGAAATTTTAATGGTATTTTCTAAAAAAGGTCTTAATTTATTTAATCAGGTCAAAAAGGGCATTGGTTTTGCCGCAAAAGGATCTGTTGGTGGGATAAAAAAAATTACCAAAAAAATAGAAATAAAGAAAGCATTAATTCTTATTCAAGAATTAGCAAAAAAAATCAAGGTTCGCGTTGTATTGTCTGAAGAAGACAAAAAACTCAAAAAACAATTAAGCCAGAAGAGCGATCTTTCTTTCAAGCCGGAAGTGTTTTTGGGGGAACTTCTAAAAAAGACAGAGAAAGATGAAGAGGCAAAACGGGTAGTCGAAACTAAGCCAGAAGTCAAACAAGAAACCCTTGATGTAAAAACAGTACAACTACCAGAAAAAGAAGATATAATTGAAAAGATTGAGCACGAAATCGAAGAGGAAATAGAAAAAGAAATTATCGAAATTGCCAAGCCGCAAATTAAAAATATTCATCCTCATAGCGATCAGGTATCTCAAGAAACTATTCGGAAAATTGAAGACGAGCTTATAGCTCAAATTGTCGAAGATCCCAAAAATATTGAAGCGTATAAGAGACTGGGGAAAATCTATTATAATCAAGACAAGTTTGAGTATGCCAGGGAATCTTTTGAGATGGCGATTAAGCTTGGATCGGGGGATCAAAAAATAAAAGATTTACTCAAGGATTGTGAAGAAAAAATTGGCAAATAGAATAAAGGCGTAGTCCTTCAATAAATTCAGGACGCAAGAAAATTTAAACTTCATTCTATTTAGTAAAATTTTCTAGCGCCGAGATAGCTCAACGGTAGAGCAACTGTTTTGTCCCAGCACTGGCTTTCCGCTTTGCGGATTAGCAGTGCGGGATCCAGCACCCGCTAAGTTTGCCGTCCTAGCTCAAAGGTAGAGCAACTGTTTTGTAAACAGTAGGTTCTGAGTTCGAGTCTCAGGGACGGCTTGGACTTACTAAGCGTGGTGCAGGATAAACAGTAGGTTGTGAGTTTCCTGCACCAGAATAAATTCGGTGCAGGACTAACCCTGAAGTGAACTTTGTTCTACTTCAGGGCGATTCTCACTCTCGGCTTAGTGTTCTTTAAACGGGTAGGTGCCGGAGTGGTCAATCGGACGAGACTGTAAATCTCGCGCCTTATGGCTTCGGGGGTTCAAATCCCTCCCTACCCATACAACTTTTGTCTGCGAGTGTTAGCGAGCAGGGACAAAAATTAGTATCCTTCCGAAGCTTTAGCGAAGGAGGACCATTGTCTTTTTACCTCGGGGCGCTTGTGGGCACTTCGACAGGCTCAGTGCATAAGAAAATTTAAGTTTTGCTTTGCTCAACAAAATTTTCTAATGCCCATGTAGCTCAGTTGGTAGAGCACCCCCTTGGTAAGGGGGAGGTCATCGGTCCAATCCCGATCGTGGGCTTGTTCCAAAAATAATCCTCAGTAGGCTCATACTTGTAGTAAATAAAAGAATGGGAAAAAGAAATATTGTCATTTTGCTCATCATCGTTTTGGTTATTGGTGGAGCAATCTATTGCTTAAGTAAGATAAAAAAAGAAGTTCCAGAGTCAACACTATTTCGTGAAGATAATTCAGTAAGTGTTTCCCTGGCAAAAGAAACGATAGATTCTATTTCAAAAAATATCAATCAACTCTCTCCAGAAAAACCAGTGTTGGGTGGAAGTTGGCACCTGATCCGTTTTAGTCTTATAGATGAATCTCGTCTGTATATAGAGTATGGAGATAATCAAAACACCAGACAACTATTACTTCAAAAAAAAGACGATCTATGGCAAGTTATCGGTTTCTTTCACCCAGGAAAAGATATGTGGAAATTAGTCTCTGGTAGCGATCCATATCTGGGAGCCAATGTGTCAATTTATGAAGTAGATTTAAAAACTGGAGAATGGAAATTAATTAATTAAAAACATGCCACAAAAAAGTATTGTCAAAATGAAATGCACTGAGTGCGGGAGAGTGAATTACAACACTCGAAAAAACAAAAAAACTATCCAAGAAAAGTTATCATTAAAGAAACATTGTCCTTGGGATAGAAGACATACTCTGCACAAAGAAACAAAAAAATAGCAACTATAGTAATGAGAAAAACTCATTACTTCAAAGAGGCGTAGCTCAATTGGTAGAGTACTGGTCTCCAAAACCAGTGGTTGCAGGTTCAAGTCCTGCCGCCTCTGTACTAGAAAGCGTTAACGATAAGAGAGTTTACGCTTTCTTGTATCCTTCGTAGCCCGTTAGGGCGAAGGAGGATTCGTGTTTCAAATAGTACTCTTTTTTCGTAAGAAACATAGAATTTCTTGTGTCCCTCCGAAGCTTTAGCGTAGGAGGACTCATATTTAAGCAGTACCTTGTTAAGAAATATAGAATCTCTTGTTTTTAAAAGACGGCTTTGAGTTTAATGAGATGGTATTTACAAAAACAACAACTTATCTTAAACTATAATTAACGTCTAACTATCGGAGTTAGATGGGTTCATTCGGGAGGTGTGCGATGCAAAGAAAACTTGATATTCTATACTACATTGGTATTTCTTCTTTACTGATTTTCGTCGCGTACGGACTCATCAGCCCTATCTTTAAGTGAGGGAGGCGCAGTATGAGACTATTTGGTTGGCTCAAAAAGATAGTATTGTTCGGAGGAAAAAAGAAGACATATCAATTGTATTTGGGTCAAGATCAAATGGCTTTAGCTGGTAGGCTTGCCGAAAGAGTTGGACGACCATTACATGAATTGGTTGGAGAATCTCTTAGCTATATGTTTACTGAACTAAGCCTTCCGTGCAAAGAATTAGAGCGTGAAGCTGCTAGGTTTCATAAGCGTTCTTTGTAAATTGATGTAACTAATAAACAATAAAGATCTTATGCCCGCCAAAAGAAAAAGGCGGGTTTTTTTTATTCAAACTCTTGACAAAATAAATTTTTCTTATAAGATGAAGGCGTACCCTTCGACAGGCTCAGGATGTAACTTTTTCTAATCCTGACCTACGGTCAAGAAAGAAAAACTAACAGGAGGGAGAATGTTTGGCAAAAGAGGGACATGGGTGTGGGTAGAGGAAAGATTTCCTCAAAATGATTTTCATATAACGCTTCCGAGACTGGTGTGTCTTGAAACTGAAGTTGAAATCTTTTACAATAGCGCAGAATGTATCAATATATATAAGATTTCCGAAGGAAGAGAAACGTACACAATTCTTTGTGAAGTAAGTAATGAATTGAAAGCTTTTGATGTTCTTAATCAACTCATAAAAACTACTCGCGCCAAACATGTTGTTGGAGTAACATTTGATAGACCGTCTAGAAGATAACAATAGGCGCCAAGAAAAGGCGCCTTTTTTTATTGATTGTATCTCTTGATTTATTGAAGGATTCTATATGTCATTCTGAACAAAGCGAAGAATCTCATGTAAAATACAAATATAATGAGATCCTTCCCTTGCACCGTACGGTACAGGGTCAGGATGACACATTCATTAACACATTAAAAACATTTTACGAAGTCGGACTTTGTAATTTTATATAATTTCTCTTGACAAAAGATATTATTTGTGTAGAATATTAATATTGTCTAAAAGTTAATTATGAAATCACTTCTACATTTTCTAATTGCATCACTTATTGGTACCACTATTGTTGTTAATGGTGCGACTTTGCATATAGAAGATATTTTAAAAGAAACAAAATTTACAGCGAACCAAGCCAATATTCATCAAATATCAACCGCTCTTGAGTTTTATTATTTTAATAACGGGTTTTATCCAAGAACTGATAATGGAGAATCGCTAATTAATTTATTGAAAACTGAAGAATATATTTCAGGAGATCCATACGATAATTCAATTTTCAGCTATCAGTCATTAAATAATGGTCAAAATTATAGATTAGGGCTTAGTAACTAGATTCTATATTCGAACTTTCCCGTAAAACCCGATGAGCTCTTAGCGAATCATTGGTTTTACGAGGACCCCGCATATTTTACTTTGTTTATCTTGAAATACACAAAGGTTCACGGGACTCCCTAAATTCTAGCTTCGCTTAAGCTCAGCAAGAATTGTGCGGGGCTAACTTCCATCTTCTATCTCTCCTCCCCTCTTTTAAAAGGAGGTTTTTTTTGATAGAATTGGTTTATATGATAAATTTAAATATTTTTAAAAAGGATGGAAAGTTTCTAATGTTAGCGCTTGACCACAGAACAACTTTCAAAAAGATTATTAATCCCAGCAATCCCAATGATGTCAAAAAAGAAGAGATAGTCGAGCTTAAAAAGAAAATCATTGAATCAACCTTGGATCAAATGAGTGGTCTTTTAATCGATCCATTTTATGGCTATGAGGCATATAATCAAATAAAAAAAGACAAAGGGGTTCCTTATCTTTTATGTGCGGAAAGGTCTGGATACGAAAAAAGCGAAGATGGTCCCAAAACAGAAATCCAATATAAAGTAGAACAGCTTAAAATTCTAGGAGCTTCCGGCGTAAAACTTCTCTTACCATTTCATCCTCACAAAAAAACTGCAATCCATCAAATTGATATTGCAAAAAGAATCCTTGAAGATTCAAGAAAAAATGAGCTGCCATTGTTTTTAGAAGTTGTTATTGATTCAAATGAAGGCAATGATTCAGGATTGATTATAGAATCTTTAAAATTATTACTTAAAAACGATATTCAGCCCAATGTTTTTAAGCTTGATTTCCCAGGAAATGATCCATTGTGCAAAGATATAACAAAAATTCTTGGAGATATTCCGTGGATTTTGTTGACCAGGGGAGTAAGTTTTGGGGTTTTTAAATCTGAACTTGAAGTAGCATCCAAAAATGGCGCAGTTGGATTTTTGGCAGGGAGAGCTCTTTGGCAAGATGTCGAAGATATTAACGAATCGGAAAGAGAAACATATTTTAAAGAAATCCTTCCTAATCGCTTTAGAGAAATCTCAGAAATAGTAAAATAAATTGATACAAAAAAGGAACCCCGCTAACTTCTAGCGAGGTTCTTTATTGTTTTATCTGTGACTACTGCTTCTTCTTCCTCCAGTACTTCTTTTACTATCCTTAATGGGAAGAACATCAAATGATGCAAAATGAACTTTTTGCTGGCGAACGAGAACTTCAAGCGCCATCGCTACAATTGGATCATGACAATTCACAACAATCGTTCCATTCCTGCGAGAATCAGGCGTTACATTGATAGGAAAAGCAGTAAAGGTTCTTTTCTTGTCTCCATTGGTAGCCACTCTTTCTCTTCCAAGAATAGTTCTAAAACCGACTGATTCAAGAGCCTGTCTCATCAATAACACTTGCCCCTTACTTTCACAGAGCATTATTTCTTGAGAACCGTGATTACACCCAATGTGAAAGGCTACTCCTTCAACTTCAGGATCTTGGAAAAAGACCGGGGTTCGAAGTTCCGTCACATCCACTGTGTCTCTCCTTTGACGTTTGTTTCTTTGGTCACCACACCAATTCGTCAAAAGAGTCTTGGCGGAGAAAGTGCTGACGGAAAGGTCATAAACCTCCTTTTTGGAACGAGCGTCTTTTTGGACACGCACTGGTAATTGTAACTATAAAATAAAAAAAATCAACAGGTTAGCTTATTTTTCAATTATCCACAGCTTGGAGGTATTGAGAAAATTAATTAATCTGATAGAGTATGAGGAAGTATGAATTAATTCTAAATTTTAAAAAGTTTGACATTTATGAAAATAACATTAAGCGTAATAAAAGCGGACATCGGCTCAATCGGCGGTCACATTAAACCTTCTGCTGATATCTTGGCAGAAGTTGAAAAACCAATTAAAACTGCTCTACGAAATGGCAAGATTACTGATTATCGCATTACTTTTACCGGCGATGATATTGCGATTTTAATGGTTCATACTTATGGCACAAATAATTCTATAATTCATCATCTTGCCTGGAACGCGTTTATTCGAGGAACAAAAGTTGCTAAAAAACAGGGTCTTTATGGAGCTGGACAAGATATGTTGAAGAATTCTTTTTCAGGCAATATCAAAGGCGCTGGACCGGCAATTGCTGAAATGGAATTTGAGGAAAGAGAAAATGAACCTTTTATGATTTTTGCTGCCGACAAAACCAGTCCTGGCGCTTACAATCTTCCATTCTATCTAACCTTTTGCGACCCTATGAATACCCCAGGATTATTATTGTCTACCAGGATGGGACAGGGTTATAAATTTGTTATTTTAGATGTCTCAGAAGCAAGCCATGATAGAGTGATAGAATTAAATAGTCCTGAAAATATTTATGAGATTGCGGCGCTTTTGAGAGACAACGATAGATTCTGCATTGAGGCAGTTTATTCAAAAGCTTCAGGCGAAATGGCAATGATTCAAAGTACAACAAGACTTCGCAATATTGCGGGTAAATATGTGAAAAAGGACGATCCGGTTGCAATCTGTCGAGTTCAAAAAGATTTTCCGGCTACCGGAGAAGTTTTAGCGCCTTACGCAATTGGTCATTATGTGCCCGGAGGAATGAGAGGATCGCACACTTGTCCATTGATGCCTGTTAAGCAAAACACATCTGTCTCATATTTTGACGGACCGCCGATTGTGAGTTGCGCTACTTATTGTGTCCATTTGGGAAAATTAACCGAAGTAGCGGATGCATTTGATCAGCCATTTTGGGACGAAATCAGGTCGCAAGTGGCAAGAAAAGCAGTAGAGATCCGTCGTCAAGGTTTTTCTGGAGCAGCAATGCTGTCTTATGACGAGCTTGAATATGGCGGAATAAAAGAAGTTATGGAAAGAATCGATGGAAAATTTAAAAAAAGAGAAGACGCATAAGCGTACCCTAAACCATAAACTAAGAAAATGTACGAGGTCGAACCTCGTACATTTGTTTTCTGCAAAATTAAAAGCCGTATCTTATACGGCTTATTGGGGAATCTTATTGGCTTCTATTAGGGTTTGGCAACCATAAAATCTTCTATATTTGGCAATGGGCATTTTGGATCAATGCTCTTTGCGGATGCTTCCGCAGAAAATACTCTATATGTACGATTGCATTGTGGCCAACCATTGCCTCCCATTGGGTTATCGTCCGGTTTCCATCCTATAAATGGACAACTGTCACAATTTTCTACCACGGCTACAACGAGTTTTGACATGATACTCCTCCTTTAAACTTTTGCTATTCTCCTATTTGTATTCTATAGAACGACCAATAATTGTCAAGAGCGCAATTAGACTTTCTTGTTTTTGGTCGATAGGTTTTGTATCATTGGTATAATCTTTAAGATTTTTACCAACTTTATAATGTGGAGTTTTGCAAACTCACTTCGTGTCCTAGTTGGTAATAATGAAAAACTTAAAGCGAAAAGTGTAAAATAACAGTTTAAAATTTAAAATTTTTAGTTTTCAATTGTCATTTTTCATTTTTCTTTTTGCGTTTTTAAGTTTGTTGTTTGTACTATTCTCATTAATTTGCATATTCGTATCATATGATGTCAAGAGTCTCAATTATTATAGTCAATTATAACGGCTACGGAGAGACAATAGATTGTCTCAAAAGCCTTTTGAAATTAGATTATTCTAATTTTGATATTTTTGTTGTTGAAAATGGATCGTCCAATAATTCTTTTCAAAAAATTTCAGATTTTTTGAAAAAACCCGAAACTCGAAACCGGAAACCCGTAACGCAGATTATAAAATCTGCCGAAAACTTAGGTTTTGCTGGCGGGTGTAACCTAGGAATTCGCGAAGCACAAAAAACAGAAGCCAATTATTTTTTACTTTTAAATCCTGATACGAAAGTTGAGAAAGATTTTCTTTCAAAATTAATTGAAGTTTCAGAAAATAGTCAAAATTATTCAGGATTTAAAAACAAAAAAATTGGTTTTTTAGGTCCAAGAATTTTTTACGAGGACAAAAAAACCATTTATTCAAATGGTGGCTATATCAAGCGCAATTTACTTCAAGCGGAACTGAAAGATCATGGAAAGTTCAGGAAAAATCTTTGCGAAACAAAACCATTTTTGACAGATTATATCACCGGCACTGCTTTATTAGTAAGCAAAAGTGTTTTAAATGAGATTGGATTGATGTGTGAAGATTACTTTCTATATTATGAAGATTCTGATTGGGCAGTCAGGGCATCCAAAAAAGGATTTGTTCATGTCATCGCACCTGATGCCGTGATTTATCATAAAGGATATCACTCAACAGAGTATCTTTCATTTAACTATATTTATTATTTGGTGAGAAATGGATATTATTTAGCCTGGTGGAATGGGAATTTTTTCCAAAAAGCTTTTGCGATTTTTTATTCAGTCTATAAATTATTTAAACAATTTCCCAAAATACTTATTCCCGGAAAAAGAAAATGGGCAAAACCTATCTTAAAAGCGACTTGGGATTTTTGGAGAAGAAGGACAGGTAAAATTTCTAATAACTAATAACTAATTACTAATTACTAATTATTCTAATCAATATCTAATTTTTAAATGTCTAATATCAGAAATTCTATTTAGTCATTGGGGATTTGGGCATTGATTAGATCAATTAGAAATTAGGATAATTATAAATTCAAGATATTATGCTAGTTGGCATTGATTGTCATCACATTAAAGATCAAAAAGGCATTGAGCGGTATCTGCTCAATCTTTTGGATTTTTTCAGAAAAGAGAAAGAGATTAATTTTATATTATATGTTGGCGATAAGAACACGGCCGGAAAATTACCCAAGTCTAATAATTTTAGAACCAAAATTTTAAAATCATTTTTGGGATCAAGTACTGCTCTTTTTCAGCACATTCTTTTGCCGCTTCAAGCAAAAAAAGATCAAGTTGATTTATTATTCTCACCGTCATATTTTTTGCCACTTTTTTATAAGGGAAAAACAGCTGTTGCAATTCATGATATAATTTATGAAGCGCATCCAGAATGGTTTAATTTTCGCACCTGGGATAAAATTCTCGTCAAATGGATTGGTAAAAAATCAGCGAAAAAAGCTAATATAATTTTTGTGCCATCGGAATTTACTAAACAAGAAATTGTTAGGTTTTATAAAGCTGATTCAGAAAAAATTAATGTTACGCCATTAGCGTCTGATAAAATTTTTAAACCCGCGAAAAATAATCAATTTAATTGTCATTCTGACTCTGTGCCGTATGGTGCAGGGGAAGAATCTAATACAAATCCTGAGTTAAAAATTATTAAAGAAAAATATGGCATAAAGAAAAATTACCTTCTTTTTGCAGCGGCGATTTTTGATAGGCGATGCGTAAAAGAATCAATCTTTGCTTTTGAAGAAATCGCAGAACGATATCCTGACTTTCAGTATTTAATCATTGGCAAGGATTTAACATCAAAGAAAAATATAGAAATATCAGTAAAAGAAATTAATAAAAAACTGGAAAGACAAGCGATCGTTTATTTTCCGAATTTTGTTTCAAACGAAGAAATATTAACGCTTTATAACGGAGCAAAGACAACAATTTACCTCTCTTTGTATGAGGGTTTTGGTTTGCCTCTCTTAGAATCAGCAAGTTGTGGCGTGCCAGTTATCTGCGGTAATGCCGAAGTTTTTAGAGAAGTTTTGGGCGATAGTTGTTTTTGGGTTGACGATCCCCAAGATTCAAAGCAAATTGAAAAAGCAATGAAAATGGCAATTAAAAACAAAGAATTCCATGATCAAATAAAGAAACAGGGCGCGAAAAAAGCGCAAGAATTTTCGTGGAAGATGTGTGCTCAAAAAACACTACATGTTTTAAAATCCGAAGCACGAAATCAAAAAATTTCTAATTTCTAATCAAATCCCAATAATTAATACTTAAAATTATTTGGTCATTGGACATTTCGACATTAGACATTGATTACCTGCCTGCCGCAGGCAGGGGTCAATTAGAAATTAAGATTTAGAAATTTATATGTTATTGTTTCGAATTTCCTTGCCTGACGGCAGTCAGGGATATTCGAATTTCGAAATTAGCAATATGTCTTTTCTAAAGAAAAATATTTATATAAATCCTATTTATCTTCTTTATACTTTTAATTTAATTATCATTTTAGGTATTGTTTTTGGATTCCTACCGAGAGAAACAATTACTGGATCAGCTTTTCTGATCTTTTTTTATCTTTTCTTAATGAAGCTTGAGGACGGTATCCTTTTTTATCTAATGACAATTCCGTTGTTTGTTGCTCTCCCAGTTTCTCGCGGATTTGATTCGTTGAATATTTGGCGAATTGCAATTTTGATTCTTTTTATAAGATACTTGACACAGCAATTTCCACTTAAAATCGATTTTTGGAAGAAATTACCAAAGAAAATTTGGCTTCATTTAAATAACAATAAACTAGAACTTTGGGCAGTTCTTTATTTTGTTTTAGCGCTCATATCAGTTCTTGTCGCTTCCGATAAAGGAGCAGCCATAAAAAGATTATTTTATGTGGGACAAATGATGCTAGTTTATCCATTGGTCATACACGTCTTGCGCAAGAATAATTTAACAAATAGATTAACAAAATACTTGCTTGCATCTTCTCTGTTTATTTTTATTGCCGGTTTTTTTCAATTAATTTTCAGTTACTTTACAAGCTTGGGTCATTTTTGGGAATGGTGGACATGGAGGGTAGCTCAAACTTTTTATGGAACGGATCTGGCTAATATTGTTTCTGGTGCAAATACTTGGTTTTCTTATTCTCCGGGTCGTTCGCCTCGCCTAAGGCTTTTCTCAACTATGACCGATTCTCATTCTTTTGCTCTTTATCTTGTTCTGGCAACACCGATTCTTCTTTGGTTTATGGTAAGTCGTTATTTAAAGAACAAAAAGGTGGATGCGATCTTAATTTTGCAAGGTATTATTTTTTGTTTAATGCAATTTTTTGTCGCTCTTTCTGGAACGAGAGGAATTTGGTTAAGCGTTGCCGCTCCAATCGCAATCGCAATTTACTTTATTATAAAAAAAGAAGGGAGAAATATTGCAAAAATCGCTTTGATCGCTCTTTCATCCTTTATAATAATGCTATTGGTGTCTTCTCTTTTTCTTTCTATTTCTCAATTCAACGCGAAAGATAAAACAGACAACACCTTAACATTAAAAAGGCTCAAAAGTATTTTTGATATCGAAGAGACCTCAAACCAAGGAAGACTTTTTATCTGGAAAAAAAGTGTTGAGTCAATCATAAAAAGACCTTTCTTAGGCGTGGGAATTGGCAATTTTCCTGTCGTCTTAGAACAAGATGTTTTGCTTCAAAAAGCGGGATCGACCGCTCATAATGTTTATTTAAATTCTGGAGTGGAAATGGGAATCTTGGGTTTAATGTTAAATGTTTTAATTTTCTATGAAATTCTTAAAAGATGCTATCTTTTCTTCAAGAAAAAAAATACAGACTCGCATAGTCTTTTGGTGGCATTTTTGGGATTTTATTTTTTGTGGGTTTTTATTTACTCTTTTTTTGATATCGCAATTTTTGATGCCAGAGTGATGATGTTCTTTGCAGCTGAAGTGGGGATCATTTTTTCTTTGCCAATATTAGAGAAAAAGAAAAAGACCACCCAACTCTCCTAGTCGGGCGGTCGCTCGTAGATCGGCGTTTCCTAGCCGGTCTGGCTGCGCTGGCACTGGTGCTGCGGACGCTTGCTCATCTTTTCGATGAAGTTCGCGAGACGCGCTGCTGGATCCTTCGCCGTTCTGAGGTCCTCAAGAACCTCGTGCATGTACAACTCGTGGGTGATGTCGATGGTGTGGCTCTTGTCGCCTCTTCTGACAACCAGAGTCGCTTCCACCGGGATTCTCTCGTCACTTTTCGTCACAAAAACCTCCTTACGATTCCCACCTACTATCATTATATCATATTTAATATAAAAAAGCAATAGTTTGGCACTAAAACATGGATTTATGTATGTAGAAAAGAAGAATCTTGTTTGACACGAGATCCTTCGGTCTCCTAAGGCGACCTCAGGATGACAATAAATGTCATTCTGACCCTGTACCGTATGGTGCAGGGGAAGAATCTTGCTTGACACAACATGAGATCCTTCGCGGAGTTTATCCTGAGTAAATCGAAGAGCTCAGGATGACAACAATTAAATTTTATTTGTGAAGTTGTTAAGTTGTATGGTTGTAAAGTTGTAAAGTTATTATTATGTTACCTAAAGTTAATATAAACATTCTAACGTGGAACGGCGAAAGGTATTTGAAACCGTGTTTAGATTCGGCTTTGTCTCAAGATTATTCGAATTACAAAGTTTTGATTATTGATAATAATTCGAAAGACAACACGAAACAGATCATTGGAGATTACATTGAAAACGCGAAACGCGAAACTCGCAACACGAAACCTGTAGACATTAATTTTATTCAAAACGAATCGAATGTTGGTTTTGCGGCCGGACATAATCAAGGCATTAGATTAACAGATGGCGAGTATGTAATGCTTTTAAATCAAGACGCGATTTTGACTCCTAATTTTCTAAGCGAGGCGATTAAGGTTTTAGAAAAAGATAAAAAAATTGCGGCGCTGCAACCCAAAGTTTTGAAATATGATTTTAAAGCCAATCGACCCAAAAATATTTTCGATACCACCGGACTTTTAATGCTTAAAAATAGAAGAATTTTGAATCGCGGTCAAGGACAAAAAGATGAAGGTCAATTTAATCAACAAGAAGAAATTTTTGGAGCCGATGGTGCCGTGCCAGTTTATCGAAGAAAAGCATTGGAAGGCGTTAAACTACCAATTTTCAATTTTCCTGTCTACCGGCAAGGCAGGCAATTTTCAATTTTCAACTCGCAACTCGTAACTCGTAACTCGCAACAGAAATTCGAATATTTTGACGAATCGTTTTTTGCCTATAAAGAAGATGTGGATTTAGCATGGCGCTTAAGATTATATGGATGGAAAGCAATTTATACTCCTAGTGTTTTGGCTTATCACGAAAGAGGGGCGGGAGAAAGTGCTTCAAAGAAAAGCTTGGAAATTCTCAGAGAACGAAAAAGCATTTCCTTATTTGCCAAAAAAATCTCTTTTAAAAACCAGAGATTAATGCAAATTAAAAATGAAATTTTAAGTTCTTATATAAAAGATTTTCCATCGATTTTTTGGAAAGAAATTCGTTCTTGGGGATATGTCATTTTATTCGAGAGAAAAATTTTAAAGTGCATCCCCGATTTATTAAAGCAAATACCAAGGGCGTTCAAGCAAAGGAGAATCATTATGCGCAATAGAAGAATCGGAGCGAAAGAAATGGAGAAATGGATTAACCATTAAAACGAAAAATTAAAAACTAAGAATGCAAAACGACAACTAAAAATTAAAAATTTTTAATTTTGCATTGTAATTTTTCACTTTAAACTTTTCATTTTGAATTTATTCGTTTATCCACAAAAAAGGACTTTACTTTTTTTCATAAGGCCTTAGAATAGGATATAGAAGTTTATATGGTCGACATAATCATACTTTGTATTATTCACGAAAGGGCACAAAAATGGATTTAAAAAATAAAAATCTTTGGATCTGGATAGTGATTGCTATCATTGTCGTGGTCCTCATTGTTTTGGTTGTTACTCAAAAGAAAGAAACCCCAGTTGACGAAACCAATACACCGGTTACAGAAGAAGTAGTTCCAGAAGAAACTACTACACCAACTGGAGAGACAACAGAAACTGTTCCAACAGAAACAGGTACAACAAACACAACAGAGACTGTTCCAACCGAAACACCAGCCGAATAATTTTGAGGTTACTTCAAAACTATACGAACAATGCCGTCCTTCTGGGCGGCGTTGTTTTATATTGACAAAATATATTTTAGTGATAGAATTTAGATAACTTCAAGGAGGCAAATTCACCCCTCAAACCGAACACTCGGTTTCTTTTTTTACATCTAAATTGTCTAATTTCAGATTAACAGACTTATCTGATTTAGCAAAGTTTTTAAATTGATTGTTTTTAATCATTACTT
>Ga0247842_10004749_pt1 | contig 16683 bp, 13 predicted proteins | sample LaCruzMarch2015__3_FD_192411 | JGI IMG/M metagenome (GOLD analysis project Ga0247842, IMG submission 192411) | Freshwater microbial communities from meromictic Lake La Cruz, Castile-La Mancha, Spain - LaCruzMarch2015_19m | ecosystem: Environmental > Aquatic > Freshwater > Lake | place: Spain...
GCAGCGCTTCAAGCTGATCCCGTCGGGAACGGTTAAGCTGTGCCATACGGTAGGGTGGGAAAGGGTTGAACGCCTTCCCTCCTACCGTACTTAAAGATTCCTATGCATTTGAGATTTCAGTTCGGGTTACGAGGCATTTACGATATTCAAATTATTATGTTAAAATATAATATTACTATCCTCAGCAAATTCGCTATGATATATCAACAAATGAACGAAGAGACGCTGATCCCCCGGCTCACAAAAATCGTCTGTACGCTCGGTCCTTCGAGTAAGACGCCCGAACAAATAGAGACGCTTGCGCGAGCCGGTATGAACGTCGCACGAATCAACCTTTCGCACGGAACCAGGGAAGAACATGCACAAGCCATACGGATCATTCAGGATCTCAATGCAAAAGGATTCTGTATCGCCAGTATGCTTGATACACGCGGAGCGGAGATCCGGACAGGTGTTGTGATTCAGCCTCTCCCCATTAAAGTCGATCAGGAGGTCATCTTTTCATCCGATCCGCAATTCGTAGATCCCAAAGGACGCACCGTTATTGAGGTCAATTACGATAGTTTTGCCAGTGACGTCCGCGAAACGAATACGATACTGATCGACAACGGTGCGATTTCATTCGATATCGTATCCACGCAGAAGGACGGATCCGTGGTCGCCAAGGCCAAGGACGCCGGCTCCGTCGGATCTAGGCGGCATATCAATTTACCCGGTGCGGACATCGATCTCCCCTCACTCACGCCCAAAGATTGGGACGATATCGCCTTTGGCGCCGAGCAAGGAGTGGATCTGGTGGCCCTCTCATTCATCCGCAATGCCGAGGAAATCAAAGAGGTACGCGCGCTCCTGACGAAGAAGAAAAGTGACATGCAGATCATCACGAAGATCGAAACCAAGAAGGCCGTGGACGAAAATCTCTCCGAGATCATTGCAGCGTCCGACGGCATCATGGTCGCCCGTGGCGATCTGGGCACCGATATCCCCATCGAAGAGCTGCCCGCATTCCAGGATGAAATCGTCAGCCGATGCCGCGATGCGGGCAAACCCGTGATCGTGGCGACGCACATGCTGGAGAGCATGAGCGCCTACCCCATTCCCACCCGCGCGGAAGTGACGGATGTGGCGCACGCAGCCACCACGCGCTCCGACGCCACCATGCTCTCCGGCGAGACCGCCTCCGGCTTACACCCCCTGAAGTGCGTAGAGATGATGTCCCGCATTCTCGTCGCAACCGAACACCATGAGTTCCGCCTGCAAGAGAAACCCGAAGGAGCCGTTCGCAATGAACGCGAAGCCCAGGCTGAAGCCGCAGTAATGCTTGCATTCTCCGCAAAGGCCGATGCGATGGTGGTCTTTACGCGCACGGGCCAGACAGCGCGAGACATCGCAAAGTTCCGCCCCTCTATTCCCATCATCGCCATCGCCGAATCCTTGTCCGTACAGCAAAAACTTGCACTCCTCTACGGAGCTTTCCCCCTTCAGATTCCGTTCGGTGCCCCCGAACCGACCATAGAATCGGGTCTGCAGAAAGCCAAGGATGCCACATTGCTAAAGAGCGGAATGCGCGTAATTTTAGTCTCCGATACACAAGCCAAAGGCGGACGCGTCTCCACCGTCCAGATACGCGTCATAGCCTAAGAAATATCAGGTGGCCCTTCCGCGAATATTATTTCCACTTATGCCAAGGCAACTCTAATTCATCAAGAGGAATATCATCCAACGAGGCAGAATGAGGCAAAGAACTGCCACTCTTACCTGAAGAGAAAAACATGGCGATCCTCCGACGCATCGCAATGCCAAGGCCGAGGATAAGCAACAATAGACCTACCGCAACAGCTGTCAGCGTTGTCGAATTTTGATCAAAGAAACTCACAGTGCGACATTCCTGAGTGCACTGTTTTCCTCCATCGCACTGCTCATTGGAATCTACAACACTGTCACCACAGAGAGGCTTATGACAATTGAGCCGACAGGCATTGGGGAGGGTATCGGAATTTGAGAGACCATCATCGCATGTCTCTCCCGCCTGAATTACACCATCGCCACATTTCTCCAGTTTGCAGTTGTTACTGCATCCGTCTCCATCCGCTGTATTGCCATCATCGCACAGCTCTCCTGCTTCGACCGTATTATTGCCACAGGTTGGCAAACGGCAGGTGTTCGGGCACGCATCGGCATTATTTTGATTGCCATCATCACACTGTTCACGACCTTCTAAAACACCATCACCGCAGACAGGAAGTCTGCAGCTTAAGGGGCAGGTATCAAAAGAGTTTCTGTTTCCATCGTCGCACTCTTCCTCAACCTGAACGATCCCATCGCCGCATTGTGCATTCTTGCATTGATTGGTGCAGAGGTCGTCATTTACACGGTTTCCATCGTCACAGGATTCTTCAAGCTGAATCGTACCGTCTCCACAGCGAGCATTCAGACAGGCAAGGGAACAGGCGTCATTGTTGATTTTGTTCCCATCATCGCACTCCTCCCCAGACTGAATAATACTATCGCCGCAGAACGGAAGCATGCATGCGTTCGAACACATATCATTGTCTGTTCGATTACCGTCATCGCACTGTTCCATTCCCTCGCGAATTCCATTGCCGCAAACCGGTATCTTGCAGTTATTCGGGCAGATATCCCAATTGTTAAAATTTCCGTCATCACATTGCTCAAGCCCTTCCAGAACACCATCACCGCAGACAGCCGCCTGGCAATCATTGGGGCATTCATCAATATTTGTTTTATTTCCGTCATCACACTCTTCTCCTGCCTGCACGGCCCCGTCACCGCAACGTGCCTTCCGACACGAATTGCTGCAGGAATCATCATCCACGCGATTAGCGTCATCACACTCTTCCCCCGCATGCACGATACCATCGCCGCATCGCTGACGGGTACAAGCATTGGAGCAAGCGTCATCATTCACCACATTGCCATCGTCACATTCTTCGCCTGCCTGTACGATGCCATCACTGCATCGAGCAGAGAAAATGGGGGGCAACGATACTGCGGCACTAGAAGTTGCAGCAGGATGCAGTTCATTCAAAGAAGATGCTGAACTTTGCGCAGACAATGCCTCTGCCTCAAGTGAGGTAAGAGAACTCGTTTGAGCAGAGCCAATACTGGAAACAGAGTTGCTCGATGATGGACAAGTTGCGAAGAACTTCCACTGGCATCCGCCTTCACACAGACCACCATTATCGCAGACCGGAGCCGCACAACTCCGTCCGCAGGTCGCTTCTGTATACTGCATTTTCGTTGTGAGAAGATTTGTCTTTGCATCTAACACATACACTTCTTCCTTTGTCGGTTCACACTCCTCGCCCAAGTACGGCGTAATAGTACCATCGCCACAGAACAGTGCCCTGCAAAGAGAAGAACACGTGCTAAGACCATTGAATCTCCCTAGGTCGCACTGTTCTCCTTCATTTTCCTGCAGGATGGCATCACCGCAATGCACTGGCTTGCTCTGCGAAGCAGAAGTCTCCTGGCGTGTCGGACATCCGACGGTCCCATAAGGCATTCCTACACAATCAGCCGATACGAGTGTTTCTGCCTGAGAAGTAGACTGCAACAGCAAAACAAGGCTCATGAGCATGATGAGCGATAGGGCATAGGCCGAAGTGCTTTTTTTTCTGTGCATTTCTTATTATTCTACCATATTTGGGTACTCTGAGCACTCCTTCAAAACTTGTAATACTATCATAGTATGTTTATATCTACTTACTTTCTGTAGTGAGGGCTACGGTGGAATCCTCCTGGATATATCGCAGTTTCTTGGCGGCAACCATCGCCTGAACAACAGTATCCGATGAAAGACGATGCAGAGCCTGCGATTCTGCGACTTGCATATTGAGGATCTCCTCCTCTAGGAGCAATTGAGACCGCTCGCGCTCCAAATTTCGCAGTTGATATCCCTTGGTTGCCGTCGCATTCTGATGGAACAGAATCATCAGCGCTAAAATGAGAATCAAAGCTCCGATCGAAAACATAAGTAGAATGGTGCTTTGGTTCACCATGCGACCAAGCGATGATCGGGAAGTGAGAGCCGATGATCCGACGAGCTCAGACACGCTTAGAAGAAAGTGTAGCAGAGAACGAATAAAATCACGATTGCAGTTTCACCCGCCGAATGGCACGGAACTTTGCACTGCGAGCCCGTGGATTTCTGTGAATTTCATCCTCTGTCGGAAGAATGGCTTTCCGAGTGAGGAGCGAATAAGACGCAGGATACAAATCCTGACCGTTCTCAAGATTTTTTGGAGCGGTAGTAATCATGCGAAAAACCTGCTTCACGCGACGATCCTCCAAGGAATGATAGCTGATCACTCCCATGCGCCCGTCTTCGTTGAGCAAAGAAGGCCCAACATCCAAAAGAGTATCCAGCGCTGATAATTCATCATTCACCGCTATGCGCAAAGCTTGAAAAACCTGCGGCAGGAATGATTGTGCTCGCCAATGAAGAATCTGCTCCACGGCACGGACAAGCTCGAACGTTGTCTGCGGCAATTGGTCTTTGAGAAGGATTGCAAGCTGATGCGGATGCGGCACTTCGCCATATTCTCGTAAGACCCGTGTAAGTTCCTCCGCATCTACTTCCTGCAACCACCGAGCAGCGCTCAGACCGGCAGAGGGATCAAAGCGCAGATCCAAAGGTGCATCCGAACGGAAACTGAATCCACGCTTGGGATCATCAAGATGTGGCGAGCTCAAGCCCAGATCTGCAAAGATGATATCAAAGTGCGGAAGTGCAAGAGCGGCCAAATCATGAAAGTTTGCATGCACACAAGTAACTGTGTGGAATGGCAAAAGTCTATTCTGAGCAGACGCAAGATTCCGAGGATCCGCATCAAGACCAATGAGAGATCCATCCGGGCCAACCACTTTCGCAAAAGCCTCGGCATGACCGCCCAGTCCCAGCGTAACATCCAACACCGAATCACCCGCCTCCGGATGGAGCACAGAAAGAGCAGTTTCCAGGAGAACCGGCGTATGCGAGAGGTGATCTGTCACCTCTGGAGTGTAGTGACCGCAGAGCATGAAACAATGCTTTGGTCTTGCGGTATCACGTGGGCATTTTGCTGTATACAAAATTTGATCGTCAATACACCGTTCAAATGAGCTGAAAGTGGTCTAAATTGGCTTAAATAAGTCATGATTTAGTTATTTGACAGAAAGAACCAGGAAGATAGCATGCACACCTTTGTTTACAATTCTTCCACTTGCATTGGGGATCGGTTTTTCACTGAGCCCCTTTACGGCCCTGACTCCCGCCCCCTCCCCCGTTGCACAAACGGAATGGCATGCACAGATTGGTGATCGCATCGTAGTGGATACCCAAGAAAATCAAGGATACCTCATTCACTCGAATGGACGGTATCTGGAATTCCCTGTAGCCACGGGACGTCGCAGCTACGTCTGCTACATCGGCCGCTGCTACAACGCGACCACACCCGTTCGAGAGTGGCGGATCGCATCCAAGGATATCAAGGGCGATCACATGACATTCGGCCCCTCAGGACGCTTTCTGCGACTGTACTACAAAGACGAAAGCACTCCATACGGTTTTCACGAATACGGCAATGAAGAGAGCATGTTCGATGATCAGCCGCGTTTCAAGAGCATGGGATGTATCATCGTAAAGCGCTCAATCATGGATATCCTAGACCGAACATTCGCCGTCAACGAAGGGAAAATTGATGTCGTGACGAAGTTTGGAGTGACAGAAACCACCAAGTTGGCATTTGCCGAACGGGAGAAGTAGGCACAGGTATTCCTGTTTTGATCTGGCGTCACACGAAGGCGTCTCATATACTTTTAGCGGCGGGGAGAGGTGGCTGAGCGGCCGAAAGCACCACACTGCTAATGTGGTATACGGGTAAAACCGTATCGAGGGTTCGAATCCCTCCCTCTCCGCCACTCGACTCAGCACTGCCGGTGCTTCGCTCGCGGTCTTCCCCCTCGACTAGCTCTAGGCTCCGACTACTGCTTGAGTAGAGTGCCCTGAGCAACGAAGAAAAAACGAAGCGAGCCGAAGCGCATTACAAAAGAGACAGATAAGATCTCACGAACTCTGTGCTACAGTTCTTTTATCATGTCTTCGATCATCGGACTTGACCTCGGCGGAACCAAGATCGCAGCGGTGCGCTATGATGCAGAATCTTGGCTGCCTCAAGCAACGGAGCGAATGGGGACACAAGCAGGAAAGCCCTTCAAGGAAATCGTCGCGTTGCTCCTCTCAACCATTGAGAAGCTCAAGACCAAGGATACCAAAGCGATCGGCATCGGCGTGCCGGGGCTCATTGCGCGACCGAGAGGCAAGATTCTCACGCTCCCCAATATTCCCGGCGCAGAAGGATTCCCAATTCAGGAGCACATAGCCAAAGCAACGGGCCTTCCCGTGGCCGTGGAGAATGACAGCAGCTGCTTCACTCTGGCAGAGGCACTTAAAGGAGCAGGGAAGGGAAAGGAAATCGTCGTTGGCATTACGATGGGTACCGGTGTGGGTGGCGGTATCGTGATGCACGGTCGCCTCTTCCACGGCAGCAACGGGTTTGCCGCGGAGGTTGGCCATATGCTCCTCAGACCCGGAGAGCCACCTGCAGGGAGTATCAAAGGCAGAGGAGAAATCGAAGAGTACCTCTCCGGAACGGCACTAAGGAAGCGCTGCCCCAAAGCCGTGAAACCGGAGGAGATCTTCCAAGGCGAAACCTGCGCAGATCTGCATCCCACCATCATCCAAGAAGTGACCTGGATGTGCGTCAATCTCACGCACTGCATCGATCCTACTATCATCGTCTTCGGAGGAGCGGCAGGACGCGCCCTCAAGCCGCATCTCCCTGCCATCACGCAGGAACTTCAGAAGTGGCTGCTGCCGAAAATGCCCGCACCTCTCCTCGCCATCAGCGCACTGAGTGACGCAGGAACACTGGGCGCGGCACTCCTGACACAGGCTACTGTTTGAGTGCCAGAAGTCCCTCCTTTGTCAGCGCTTTGCCACGACCCACTTCCGGTTGATCGAATCCGTTGATACCGTAGCGTTCCGCCAGGTACGCAGTAGAACCTTCGAAGAGAGCAAAAAGAGCACCTAAACTCCGTGCATCCACGCGATCCACCGTCATGGGAATCACCGGACGATCTTCTTCGGCAAGTGAACGTGCCAGGGCACCCGTCTTCACACGCATCATGTCTTCAAAAGTCACACCACGCAGGTAATCAAGATCGGGGATATCATCCTCAGGATAAGAAGCACGAGGGATTGGCAGGCTGGCCTGATAATTATCCACCCCGATCGGGAGAAACAATTTGTCATTGGGGCCGCCACGGAAGAGCTGTACGAGCGAGTGTTCATCGGTGGAACCCAGCGCCTGGATCGGCGTGATGCCCACGTGCACATCCTGTCCTGCTCGATTGCGGCGCTTGCCGATGCTCTCTCCCTGCAGCTGATTGAACCATGCCGCAAATCGCTCCAGCCGACCGGAGTACGGCATCACCACGTTCATCGTCTTGGCCGCTTCTTGGCGCGTGGCCAGCAGATGCTGAATGACGGCCAGGCGATGGCTGCGGTTACGCTCCGGATCGAGCGAGAGTGCATTCTCCCGTTCCTCCTTGGCCCCCATTACCAACTCGTTGATATCCACGCCCATAATCGCCGCAGGGAGCAGCCCCGATGCTGTGAGCACGGAAAAGCGACCTTCCACTCCTTCGGGATAGTTCAATGTGGGAATACCCCGACGATCGGCCAGCGCGCGCAAATGTCCCTCCTTGGGATCCGTGACAAAGACGAATCGATCCGGGGGTTCCCCCTCCAAAGCAAAATACTGCGCCATGGTCTCCGGTGTCATCCCGGACTTACTGATCACTACGTACATTCGGCGACGTTGCGGATCAGCCACATCATCGAGTGCATGCAGCACGGAGGGATCCACATTATCCAAAATATCCACAGTCGGCCCATTGCGCTGCTCTGCTGACAAACGATTGGCGAATGGATGCGTGAGTGCTTGCTGAATGGTCTTGGCCCCCAACGCCGATCCTCCGATCCCAAGAACGAATACGTGATCCGCACATCTGCGAATATCGGCAGCGGCCCACTTGATGGCATGCAGGGCATTGTCATCATCGAGTGCCTCAAAGAACCGCTGATTGCGCGAGAGGAACGCCGCGTGGTCTTCCGGAAGGTGCGCAGCGCCCGCTTGAAGCTCATCTGCGGAAACACCATGACGAGGATCGATCGTTTGAAGGGAAGAGAAATCAATGTTCAGCATAGGGACCAAACGTTACGCGCGTTACCCATGAGTTCAATCAACCTTGTTCCTGCTCATCCTTGAGCCTTGCGCCAGTCCTCTTGGAACTTCTTGATCCCGGAATCCGTAAGAGAATGTAGCGGCAATTGCTTGAAGACGGCATACGGGATCGTGGCGATGTGCGCCCCCAGACGCAGTGCCCGCTCGATATGCTCAGGATTGCGCGTGGAGGCCACCAGTACTTCCGTGGAGAACTTATAGTGCGCCCACGCTTCCATGATTTTGGCGATGAGTTCCATACCGTCGCCGCCGGCATCGTCGATACGCCCCACGAAGGGACTAATGATTGAGGCACCCGCCTTGGCCGCCAGCACCGCCTGCTCGAGTGAGAATACTAATGTGCAGTTTGTTTTAATTCCCTTCTCTCTGCAGAAACTGAGCGCTTTGAGTCCTTCCACCGTCATGGGGACTTTGACCACCACATGCTTATGCCACTTACTCATCTCGAGCGCTTGCTTGCACATGCCATCTGCATCCTCCGCCGTCACCTGAGCAGAGACGCACGGCACCAGGGCACACATCTTAAGGACCGTCTCCTTGAAGTCTTTGCCTTCTTTGGCCACAAGTGAAGGATTTGTGGTCACGCCATCGAGTACGCCCCAGGAGGCGATTTCGGCGACTTGGTCGACATTTGCGGTGTCTAAGAAGAACTTCATGACAACAGTATGCCAACTCATTGAGCATAGCGCCAGACCGCTCACAAATGAGCGTATCTCACCTCGTCTTCAGAAAGTGCTACATATCCAATTCTCCCTCTTCTGATTCGTCTTCGGTTCCATCGGAGCGGTCTTCAATAACAAGTTCTCCGTGGAATGATCGCTGTAAGTCTACAAGAGTACCTTCCGGAGATGGAAAATCTGCGAAACTTGGATGCGCAACGACATCGCCATTTGAGAGAGTTTTTGTGGGAACACCTTCAAAAGAAGGTTCAACGTCAGTTTCACTTCCGGGTATGAACCTCGAATCCCCAACGAGCGGATCCAGTTCCAAATCATCATAAGCCATAGTGAATTGGGGAAAGAAATTGGGTGACACATTATCCCCACTCCTCCACAATGCAAGTCCATGAAACGGATTTTGAACGTCGCTCTTCTTGGGCTCCTATTGGCTTCTTGCGGACAGGTTTCCACCAATCGAAAATCAGAAGGGCAATCATCGGCTTCTCAGGCATCTTCTGAAAACCGCGGCCGCGGAGGACCGCTCTCGGATTCGTTTTCCTCCCCGTCCACTGTAGCCTTGTCAAAGGAGGATGACTCTTCTCCTTCTTCATCCCGCAGCCGCGAAGGGCCGCTTTCTCCACTACCCTATTCCGTCACCCTTGATGTCCCCTTCTCCCCCCAAGCTCCCTCCGCCAACTGGGATGCGCAGCACGAGGAAGCTTGTGAGGAGATGAGCTTAATCCTGATCCATCACTATCTGGAGGGAACGAGCATCACGCGCGATCAAGCGGAACAGGAGCTCCAAGCACTCCTCCGGTGGGAGGAGGAACACGGCTACCCGCTGGATGTGACCGTGTTACAGCTCAAGGAAATCGCTGAGCAGTTCTACGGTCACGCAGGAAGAGTCATTGAAGATCCGACAGCAAACGATCTCAAACAGCTCCTCTCTGAGGGTTACCCCGTCATCATCCCCGCGGCGGGACGCGACCTGGGTAATCCCTACTTCTCGGGTGAAGGCCCCTGGTACCACATGCTGGTGCTGAAGGGATACAACGAATTCTTCTTCATTACCAATGATGTGGGGACGAGGCGTGGCGAAGGATACGTCTACCGTTTCGATACTCTCCTGAATGCGATTCACGACTGGACTGGGGTGAAAGAAAATATTCGCGAGGGCGTCAGGCGAGTCCTCGTAATCGAACAAATGAAATAAGCCATCGCGAAGACGGGCTCCGCCCGTCTGGAGCGATACATATCAGGGAAAAGAGAGCTCGTGAGAGAGAAACCGTAGGTTGCTCTTTCACGCTTAAAATGACGTGGGGACGAGGGTGGTGAAGGATATGTCTATCGATTCTCTACCCTGATGAATGCGATCCATGACTGGACCGGCGTGAAAGAAGAAACCCGCTCAGGGGAACGACGAGTGCTCATCATAGAAAAGTGATTGTGGATCTTATTGTAAATTGATTACTCGTTGATTCGTCTATGCGCATTCGAATTCCATGACAGAAAACTTTCGACACGAGTAAACAAGAAAACGAATAAACGAATAGGTGTTATCGATCTAACTCGCCGTCATCATCAGAATACTCAGCAGAACAATTACTGAGATATGGATGCCCAAAAACGAGTAGCTTGACGACCTGCGCTTGATCACATATGGCATACGTTCGGGGGAAGGTCTCGAGCAGCCTAGTGACGAGGATACGGATGAGCAAACAAGTGCACTTGATGGATGAAAGAAACATCACTCTGGTTTTGAGCAATACTTGTATACACCTTTACGGACATCTCCTCTGTATCTACACTTCACTCACTCCTTCCAGCTACCTATGCAAAAATCCAGACCTGATGTGCAATCACTCTTTGGAAAAGATACGAAAGATGTTCCAATGTCGCTTCAGCGTGTCATGAAGAGTGTACAAGCCGGAGAGAGAATATGGATAGGACCGAAGGACGCGGATCCACTGAACGCTACAGAGCAAAGGGCGTACGAGCTCGCTCACACGATCCTGTGTCATCTGATCGTACATGCACCGCTGACGCACAAATCGGGTCACCCGGGCGGATCACTCTCGGCATTCACATTCGCGTACCTCCTCAGCACCATCAGAAATCCCCAAGTGGATCAGCCCCTCCGGATGAGCGCAGGGCACCTTTCTCTTTTGAGCTACGGACTGCAGTGGCTTTTTGGACGCGAGGGAAAAGACCAGCGCCTGGCTTCTCCACAGGCGATCATAGAGAACTTCCGCACAGCAAAAGGGCTTTCCGGGCACATCGAAGCCGGAATCGGCGATATTCCGTTTGGAACCGGCCCTCTTGGAAAGGGTGTGAGCAATGCACTCGGTGCTGCATTCGGTCTGAAGATGCTGGGGAAGCCGGGCATCGTGGATGTACTACTCGCCGATGGCGACAGCCAGGAAGGACAAGTAATGGAAGCGTTCCGACTGGCTGCGCACCTGAAAGTGGATAACCTCATCGTCCACGGAGACTTCAATGATGTGCAGCTCTCCGGCTTTCCTTCAGAGACCGTTTCCGCAGACTTTGCCTCCATTGCGCATGCCGCCGGCTGGCACGTGATCGAAGTACAAAACGGCAATGACCCGGGGCAAGTGCGTGCAGCTCTCTCCGCAGCCGATGGACTCCTGGGCAAAGGAAAGCCCATCTTTATCTGCTACTACACCGTCATGGGGTACGGCATCCCCTTCATGGAAGAAAGCTCCGATATGGGAACCAAAAACTACCATGGCGCTCCCCTCACCCAAGAGGAAGCGGACCGTGCACTTAAGGCTCTGCCCTCACTGGAAGAAGCCGTGAAGGACTACGAACCATTCCGAAAAGCTGAAAAGCGGCGCTTCACTTCCGACACGCCCGTAGAAACGGACCTACTGCTCCCCTTCTCCATCTCCTCTATTAAAAATTACAAGCGAACGATCACAACTGAAAAGGGTGCTGCGCGCAGAGACTTTGGCGCCATGCATATTCTCTCGCTCATGAAGGCCGATCCGCGCATCATCATCCTCCATGCAGATCTGGCGGGCTCCGGTGGATTCGATATCACTGCAAAAGAATTTCCTGACCGCGTGATCAACGTGGGCGTGGCCGAGGCCAACATGCTCATGATGGCGGCGGGAATGCGCCAAGTTGGTTTACTACCCGTGACCTATACCTTTGCGGCATTCACCACCAATGAAGCGCGAGCCAGCGCTCGCTTGATCGATATGAACTGCGGCCATACGCGCTGCGGCATCATCAACGACGGCACGCACACGGGGCTCTCCGTAGGGGAAGATGGCGAGACACACCAGGAACAGAACTATTTGAACCTGCCGTTCCGCCACACACAGGTGTGGGTGCCGGCGGACAGTAATCAAGCAGCCGCCATGGCGGAGCAGGCGATGAAGGTGATTGCCGAGGGGCACCAGAGTGTCTTCGTCTTCTCTCCGCGCACGGGCCATCCCCAACTGAAAGATGTAAAAGGGGCAGTACGCTTTGGAGCGGACTATGTCTTTGATGGCAAAGCTGATCTGCTGCACGGCAAGAACGATCTCACTGACCAGGCCACGATCCTGGCCTATGGAATCCCCGTGCACCGTGCGGTTGCCGCGGCCGAGCAACTACTCGCCAGTCCGGAAAAGATCCAAGTCCGCGTACTGAATATAGCCAGCATTCGTCCACTGGATGCCGCTGCCATCATCCAAGCCGCGCTGGAGACCAATCATCTGATCGTTGCCGAGGATCACAATACCGAAGGTGGCTTGGCCAGCCAGGTGGCGGATATCATCGCAGATTTCTCGCTCCCCTGCTCCTTGCGTCGTCTGGGCCTGACACGCTTCTACCCCTCAGCTCCCGCAGAGGATCTGGAAATCATGGCGGGATTGGATACGGAGAGCATTTTGGATGCCGTTCTGGATGAGGTGCATACCGAGATTCGCGGAGGCGAAGACTCCTTTGCGAGCGCAATCTTCGAACTTTCGACGCATCTGAATGTCAGCCGCTTCCGCACTGCTGCGCTTCCCTTTGTCGAGCGCATTCTTGCGGAGAAAGGCTACCTGGAATCCCTGCGCAAGAAATTTAGTAGGCGCGCCTGCCCCAAGGATCGTCTACCCCGGAATGATCAACTGATGGCACGACTGGAAGAGATTGTGATGGAGTAGTGACCTTGAACGCATGCCTTCTGGTACTATAAGCATAACGGAAGCGTGCCAGAGTGGTCGATCGGGCCTGTCTTGAAAACAGGTAGACCCGCAAGGGTCTCGGAGGTTCGAATCCTCCCGCTTCCGCCACATATCCCCTCTTATTCATATGCACATTTCTTGTCTTCGCTACTTCTTTCTTCTCCTTCTCATTTTGCTCCCGCTCTCCGTTCACGCTGGAGACGCCATTTCTTTCACCTCTCCCTCACTCCCCGCCGTCGTTTGGAAGACCGAACACACGCTTGGCCGACGTTCCGCTCCCGTCATTGCCATCCAATATTCAGATTATCAGTGCCCCTTCTGTCGCATCGCTCACCAGCGCATGCGGGCCTTCTTCCGCCGAAACCGCGGTGCAATCGTATGGGTGTACCGGCATTACCCCCTCTCCTTCCATGACAAAGCAGGGCCGGCTGCAGAAGCAGCGGAGTGCGCAGGATTCCTGAAAGGCAACCAAGCGTTCTGGCAATTCACGGATGCCGTATACGAGGGACAAGGAAACTTTGACTTTGCCGCAATCGCCAAACGTCTGAGCATTGATACCGCAGCGTTCCGTAAGTGTACGGAATCGAAGATGTTTGCAACACGCGTGCAGGAGCAATTCAAAGGGGGCGCCGCCGCAGGCGTGAATGGCACGCCCACAACCTTCCTGCTCAACAAAAAAACAAATCAGGGGGAATTATTCATCGGAGCACAGGAGTTAAGCACACTGCAGACTGCTCTGCAGAAAATGCTGGAGCCGTAAGGTCTACCCAAAGACGCAGAGTATTGTTGTGTTACAATAGAAAGGACATGCGCTCACTTCCCCATTCACTGCGGGTATCGATCAAGCGCACGGTTCTTACGATCGTATTCCTTGCAACCGTAAGCGGAATACTCCTCTGGAATATATTCACCGCCGATACGCGAAGTGTTTGGCGCGGACAACTTTCAACATTCCTCGATAGCGCAGGGCAATCACTTGCGTCCTCAGAAGCCGCTGTGACTTCCTCGGTACTTGCCGCTCCGGTATCTTCTTTTTTTAGCATTTCTTCCGCACAAAGCCTCTGCGGCAACGGACTGGTAGACAGCGCCCAAGGGGAAGAGTGTGATGACTTTCTTCAAAACAGTGACACCACGCCCAACGCCTGCCGAACCGATTGCCGCTTACCAAGATGCGGCGATGGCGTGACAGACACCACGCCAACACATTTCTTTACGACAACAGGTTTTGTGAGCGTGCAGGAACAGTGCGACGATGGGAATTCCAATGATTTTGATGGATGTACCCAACTGTGCATTCGTCTGACTTCGACATTCAAATATTCCTGCCCCAAAGACTGCAGCACACTGACCACGAGCGTGGATCAATGCGTCTACGGAACTGCTCAATCTCATTCCAGCACCGGCTACCGCTGCCGCGGCGCATTCCCTCCGGCATTTCAGGCATCCGGAAACGCCTGTACGATTGACTCCTGTCCCGACGGATCTGCTTGTGTGGAATTCCCCGGAGGCGGTATTCAATGTCGCTCCTGCGACGAACTGGGGAGCCTAGAAACCGATCAGCATGTTTGCGTTTCGCGCTGCTTTGCAGAGAGCAGCAGTCGCTCAGTAACCGGTTGCTCTGTATTCCTTCCGGGTGGAACAACCATTTGCTGCTGCTGCGATCAGGTCTCCAATGCATCCCATTCCTCTGTCATTTCGCATCCTCAGATCACATCAAGTTCAATGGGAGATACTCCATCTTCACAGACAGAGTCCTCGTCACTCTTTTCACTATCGTCATCGAGTGACTTGAATACCCCTGAGCAAACTCCCGTGATTCCAGAGAGCGAAGAAAGCATGTCCTCTGCCTCAACCGCAATCACACCCTTCAAAAGAGACCCCCTCTGCGGGAACGGACACGTAGACCCAAACGAAGAGTGTGATAATGGAAGTCGCTGCTCCGGAGGAGAACGTAAGAACTGGGTCTGCACCTCCGTGACGAACTGCTACGTTCCGCACGGCGAGTGTCTGCTGGGATGGTGCCGCAATAATTTACCTTGCTTCAGTGATTATGACTGTCAGGATTTGCTCTCATGTGCTTACGATGCCTTTGCAGACGAATCTTGCTCCCCGGCATGTTTGCGGACCCCCCCTCTTTTTGCTCCCAGTTCCCTTGCGCAATAGCACGATTTGACTGTCGCGCGACAGTCTCGATCCATGCTTCTTTCCTGAGGATCTTTGCTGCAGAAAGCGAAAATCGTTCTTAGGGCATTGCTGACTCCATACGCACTTCCACTCTTTGAACAATTAGTGTATAATAATCAGATTTCTGTCGCGAGACGATTCTCGTCACACCCAAACACATCAATCCATCACCTGACACCACAGGCAAGCTCCTCAAGCTCATTGAGCATGCCATCAAAGAAGAGGCATCTCCTCAAATCATGGAACGCCTGCAATGGATCCTGCATTACACGCAGCATGGATCAGTCAGTGACACATGCACACGCTTTGGGATTTCCCGTAGCACCTTCTACCGCTGGCTCAAACGCTTTGATCCGCTGGATTACTCCAAGCTAACCGATCATCCGACGCGTGCAGAAACCGGTATATTAAGCCTTCAATGTGAGGCCCCATTTTCGTCCTTTGCACATAACCTCTATCCTGTGGAGAGTGGGCAAGGAGGAGAGGTTAAGTCAAAAGAGAACGAACGAACCTGTTGCCCTTTCTGCCGCTTTTCGCAGTGGTTCAAGTTTCCGCGCCTGCGCACCATCGGAACCCTCGCACTCCTGGTCGTTATTCTCAACCTCACACTGCTCTTCTTGGTCCTGCCCGTTACCGCAGGAGCTGCAGGAACCTCAAGTTGGAATCCCACGTTGCTTGTGAATACAGAGGCATTTCAAACCATCGATGACGTGGATACAGGCGCTAATGTAAAGCTCAAATTCGGCGAAACGCTCCAGGAAACTCTCACCTATAACCGATCTGCGGCACGCTTTGAATTCAGCCGCTCCATCCACGTAGGTGGCAGTATCACCGCTACAGGCTCTTTGAGCATTAAGGGTGCCATGTCCGGCTCCTCCTTGCATGTCGACAATGCCGTCGACGTTAATGGGGACATTTCCGGGTCAGGAACATTGAGAATAGAGGGAGCAGCGGCCTTTGGCAGTACAATCAAGCTCAATGGCGTCACTTACACATTCCCCTACGGTGACGGCTCTGCCTCCGGCAAAGTTCTGAAGACCAATGGTGCAGGACAGCTCGTGTGGTCTTCGGACCTTGGCGGAACTGGGCTTGCAGTGAGTGACGGAGATGCGCGATACGTGAAGAAATCCGGAGATACGATGACGGGTGCGCTTTCCATACGGCCATTGACAGCCGGAGAAGCTGCTTTGGAGGTAGCAGGTACCGCATCGGGACGTATCTTGAGTTTTGGGCAGCGCCTTACGGGTTCTGGAGCGGTCTCTATTCGCACGCTCACGGATTCCACCACAGCCTTCCAGGTAATGGATAGCGACGGAGGAAACCCCGTGTTCAATATCGATACGACGAATGAAC
>Ga0247842_10004755_pt1 | contig 16676 bp, 14 predicted proteins | sample LaCruzMarch2015__3_FD_192411 | JGI IMG/M metagenome (GOLD analysis project Ga0247842, IMG submission 192411) | Freshwater microbial communities from meromictic Lake La Cruz, Castile-La Mancha, Spain - LaCruzMarch2015_19m | ecosystem: Environmental > Aquatic > Freshwater > Lake | place: Spain...
GCTCAAGGAAAAGCGCCTGCCTAATTTCATGGGAAAATAATAAGTTTTATCAGGGCGTTTGTACTGTTAAACCTAAAAAACACTTTCCAGCGTGCTCTTTGATAATCTCAATGGTCTGTTGCGGAGAAAACATGAAGACGATATTATCTGGAGGTGTTTGCTCCGATCGAGGCCTGGCCAGCCAGAAGACTTGCTCCTTATCGTATGCCGGCATTGCAACCAATTGGCGTACCCCGGCCTTTCTCAGGTCATTACGTTTATGATTACGCTGCCAAACACAGTAAGGATCACATTGCTGAAGGCGTAGGGTACTGCGTAGCCAACGGCAGGAGCAGTACTCTCGGCATCTTCCTGCAGTGTGTTGAGTGCGGCCGTTATCACCCTTGCGCCGGCGACCGCTCCCAGCAGCAATATGATGTTCATTTTCAGCAGGTAGCGGCCGAAAATCAGGCCGAGGATGATTGGCAGCAGCGACAATACAACACCCGCCATGAATACACTGAGTCCGGTGGTCTCGAAGGCTTGCACTGCCTGTACGGCGGCAGATACCCCGACACAGGCGATGAACAGGTTGAGTCCCAGGTCGGAAAGCAGCCATTGTGCCCCTCCTGGAATCTGTCCGAAGGTCGGGTGTATCGAACGCAGCCAGCCAAAGACCAGTCCCGATACCAGCACGCCCCCACCCACTCCCAGCGTTATCGGCAGGTTACCCACGTGCAATACGAGCAGTCCCAGCAATGTGCCGAGAACTATGCCCAGGCCCAGCATAACCAGGTCTGTAATATTGGTCGGCCGTTCGGGATAGCCGAGGTAGTTGACCACCCTCTCCACATCCTCTCTTACGCCAATTAGCTGGAAGACGTCGCACTTGTGTACTTCCGTATCGCGCGTTATCGGAATTTCATGGCCCTGGCGTGTCACTTTGCTCAGGAAGATACCGTGTGCCAGCTTATTCTTGCTTAGTTCGCCCAGTGTCTGGCCAACAACCTTCTTGTTCAGGATGCAGACCTCCAGCACCTCACCCATAACCTCCGTAATATCTGCAATATCAATCTCAGGGCCTATTAGTCCCGGGGCATCCAGCAGCGATTTGGCGCTGCCTGACAGAGCGATTAGATCGTTGGCCTGGATGACTGTATCGGGCTCCACTTTGATTACTTCGCTGTTACGCTTGATCCTGGTTATATAAATCCTCTCGGGGAATAGCGCCTCCATCTGTCTGACTGTTTTAGCGGCTATGCCGCTTGCAGATAGCCGATAAGCGCGCAGCTCAAGTTGCCTGGACCAGGAGAACAGCTCCGGTTTATCCGCCGCGGCAGCGCCCCCGTTCATCTGCTCTTCCAGCTTCTGGGCCTCTTGCTTCAAATTTATACGCAGCATGCGGGGCACCATTTTGAGGAATACTATGGTACCGGCTGTTCCAAAGATGTAGGTAATGGCGTAGGCCACGGCCACATTGGTATCGAGCATGGTTTTTTGCGCTTCACTGATGGGCAGTTGGGCAATGGCGCCTTCGGCTGTGCCGATGGCGGCCGACTGGGTCATCGAGCCGGCGAACAGGCCGGCCGTGGTGCCCTGGTCGAAATCCATAAGCTTGCCGAGAAAGATTGCGGCCGCCAGTCCCGCAAAGCATACGATGAGTGATATCCAGAGATAGTTCAGGCCGTCTTTTTTCAGCGCACCGAAGAACTGCGGCCCCACCCTGTAACCAATGGCAAACATAAACAGCGCAAAGCTCACCGTTTTTAATAGCGGGGACACTTCGACGTTCATTTGCCCTAGCGCCAGCGCGGCCAGTAGGGTGCACGTTGTGGCCCCCAGGCTTATACCGAAAAACTTGATCTTGCCAAGAGCATAGCCGATGGCCATGGCCAGGAACAGGACAATCTGAGGATTATTGCGGCAGATATTGACGATAAGTTCCACGGCATGCACCCCCTACTTTCATTAGTGTCAGAAGACCATCATTTTTGCTTCGATTGCCGCCATTCGTTATAGTACTCGTCGAGCAGCTCGCTGATCCCTTTTCCTATGGCCGAATAGGTGGCGTTGGGAAGGTTGGCCAGCGACACTCTTACCGACATTTCAGGCGCGTCGAATCCACCGCCATCCATTAACACTATGGATTTATCCTCAGCCAGTCTCACAACGAAATCTATGGGCTGGTGCTTATTAACCAGGTAACGGGTGAATTCCTCGCCATAGCGTTGTCTGGCCAGGGCAGGCACGTCTATTGTGGTATAGTAATGTGCATCGTATTTGTTCTCCGGAGCCGGCATTCCCAGAGAGTCATAAAGGGTAGAAAACCTGTGCGCAACTATATATTGAGCCACTCTCTTGTAGACATTTTCCTTGTCCAGCAGGCAGTAGAGTGAAAACAGCGCCATCATCACCTGCTGAGGGGTGGATAACCCGGCGGTGTGGTGCAAAGCCACCGACCTGCTATCTGCCACCATGCGGTCTATCAGCTTCATTTTATCGGGTTCAAGTACTACCGTGCTGTAACGCTGGCGCAAACCGGCCCGTGTTTCCCCGGGCAGCGATGCTATCATTTTATCGAAGGCATTGTCCTGGTGGATACCTATGACCCCGAGTCTCCAGCCTGTAGCGCCGAAGTACTTGGAGAATGAATATACGAGTATAGTATTGCGCGGCGCGGCGGCCGCAATAGAACGGAACCCGTTGACAAAGGTGCCGTATACATCATCGGTAAGGATGATGAGGTCTTTGCGTTTGGTATGTACCAGATCAGCAATAATTTTCAACGTAGACTCATCCATGGCTACCGATGTGGGGTTGGAGGGGTGCACCAGGAAGAAGGCCTTGACGGCCGGGTTGGCCAGTTTCTCAATTTCCTGCTCGGGATATTGCCAGTATTTATCCTCGTTCTGGTTTATCTCGAGCTCGACTAACTGATAGTCGTTCAGCCGGGGTATCTCGATGTAAGGAGTGAATATCGGCGTACCGATAGCAATGGTGTCCCCTTTGTGTAATAGATGGTTCTCCATAAGGCTGGTGAAGATATAGTCCATGGCGGCCGTGCCACCCTCGGTGGCGAAAAGGTCAAATTCTCCAGGCGGAGGACTTCCTCCGAACATCTCCTGGTCGAGGTATTTTTGTACGACCTTCTCGCAGATCGACAGCATCCTGTCCGGCTCCGGGTAGTGATCGCCCAGAATACCATCAACCATTTCGTAGGTTAAGTCGTCCTCGTCTATAGTGAGCTCATCACGGAGATAATCAAGTGACTGCGACAGCAGTTTCGCACCGGGTGAGGATTGCCGCTGGCCCAGGTAATGCCTGAACCTGCCCGCTGAGCCGGCCTTTGCCGGAGACATGCCCACAGCAGGCAAATCCACGGTGCGCAAGGCTTCCTCGTTAGCAAAAATGCCCAGTTCATAGAAGGCTGAGCGAGGGGTAACGGCTATCCAGTTTGGATTGCCCCGCCCGGCATTCAGCATCATACGCTCATGGTTCGTACCTGCGATCTTTATGAGCTTATCCTTCAGCTCAAATGGACTGAGTTTCTCATAGCGCTTCTCCTCAGACGGCTTCATACTACCTCCCTTAACAAACTGTCAACGATCAATGTTCGGGTTTGTTACCATCTATTATCCGGGATTTCCCATATCAACTCGTACTATCCATATGTCAACCTGTTTTGACTTTGGTAGTAGGATATTCTCGTTGAATTTCATTGTCAATATGGTGTTTTACTGTGCTCAATTAAGGTGCTTGTACCAGAAGGTCTAAACCGCACTGTCCGGCATGCTCTTTGATAACATCGATGGTCATTGCTTCGGGAAGCGTGATATCGATGCTATCTTGAGGTGTTTGCTCTGTCCGCAGCCCGGCAAGCCAAAAGACATACTCTTTTTCCGGAAGTCTGCTGAGCACGGTTTTGATTGCGTCCACACCTACTACTTGTATTTGCACCCATTCATCTTCCGAGACAATGTTTGTAGGGGAAATTATTTCGTCCAGCGTTTTGTTGCGGTTGGTCCCTGTAATCAGGGTGAAATTCCACTGCTCATCCTGTAACCAGGAATAAAGCTCGTATCCTTTCAGGGAATGCGGTAATTTTTCCACCGTCTCTATCGTCAGTGGGGTCATTAGCTTGCCGGCCTGCTCCAGCGATTTAAATATTTCAGGGTTGGCCCTGGGGTCTTCGCCGCCATAGAAAGATGAGGAGGGATAACCCAGCTCGAGTTTAATGATCTGCGGCTCCCGCGGGATCAATGGCTTCCAGATGGTGACGCCGTTATATGATATGGATGAGATCGGGGTCCAGAAGGCTCCGGCATAGAGAGGTTGCCTGTCGACGCAAACTACAAACGACCTGCCCCTTACCGGCACATCCAGCTTGGTGATACGTGCAAAAGCGTCTGCAGTAAGTTTTATCTCATGTGTCTGAGCATTATAGGCGATAATATCTTCCATCGATAGAACAGGCTGTTCCACGATGTCTATGTGACTCAATATAGGCATTTGTGAAGGAGGAATATCTTCCCTGGTCAGGTAAACGGCAAACCCTTCATGGTTCGGGACGGAACAGCCGCTTAATAGGAGAATAATGCAGGATATAGTAACGCTGACCGTTACGAGAGCGCAGCCGAAAAACCTATTCATCAGATACTCCGTCTTTCCCCATTTGGGTCATGTTTGATAGTATAATGTTTTTTGAGTTTAAAGACTTGAATATCGTGTTTTATTAAACCAGCGGGAGAAGAATAGATGGATACTAAGAGCGAGATTGCAGCGGCCAGATTTTTAAAGGGTTACAACTGTGCCCAGTCGATCGTTTATGCCTTCAGCGACGACCTCGGCATCGATAAAAATACCGGCTTGAAAATCGCCACAGGTTTCGGGGCCGGCATGGGACGAAAACAGGAAGTCTGCGGGGCTGTGACGGGTGGGATTATGGTCATCGGCCTGAAATGCGGCCGGGGTGAAAACGATGAACGCAGGGCCATGGACGAAGCCTATGTGAAGGTGCGGGCGCTGATGGACCGCTTCTCGCAAAAACACGGGACCTTCATCTGCCGCGAGCTGGTTGAAGGTTGCGGACTGACCACTGATGAAGGGCAAAAGCAGTACAGGGAGAAAGATGTGTTGCACAAGACATGCATTCCATGCGTGATAACCGTTGTAGAGATTCTTGAAGACATCTTGTTGCAAGGTTGAGCACAATGATAATTGTGATAGGCAGAGCTCTCGCCAAATCAAATAGCCTGAAAGAATTGCTCGACCTGAGTCTTGTGCATGTGCAGCGCTCCCGAAAAGAACCGGGTTGTTTATCACATGCGGTACATCAGGATGCAGAGAATCCGCTGCGGCTGGTGTTTGTCGAAGAGTGGGCGGACCGTGCTTCCCTCGAGCAGCATTTCCGGGTCCCGGCTTCGCGAGACTTCGTCAGGGCAGCGCGTGCTTTAGCCGCCGAGCCGCCAACGATTAATGTCTTCGATGCCGACCTGCTGCAACTTTAGACACTCGGCGGTGTATTCCGGGCCGATTTCAGGTTGATGATGAGCATGGCCGCCACGATGCATGCCCCTCCCAGCAGAGTCCTGAATGTCAACTGGTTGCCGCCGATGACGACGGCGAACAGCCCGGCAAATACCGGCTCCATTGTCATCACGATGGCAGCCCGTGTCGGCGAAACGAGAGATTGTGCCCACGTCTGCACTATAAAAGCCAAGGCAGTGGCGAATACAGCCGTGATGCCGATGGTTGTCCAGACTTCTATATTTGGTGGTAGGGTGATGCCGCCGGGTACGGCGGCGATGACGGATATGATAGCGACAGTGGCAATTTGTAAAAAAGCAAAAGTATACGGGTCGTAATGCGGTGACCATTCGCCCAGGCCGACTATGTGTATGGCGAAAAGCACTGCGCAGCCTAATGTAAGCAATTCGCCGGGACCGACCGACCATCCGTTGAGGCTCAGCAGGGCCACTCCAAACGTAGCCAGCGCTACCAGAAGCCAGGTATGGAGGTCCGTTTTGTGACGGAGGATGATCCAGGCCATGACCGGCGTAAGCACTACAAACATGCCGGTTATGAATCCGGAAACTGCCGCCGAGGCATAGAGCAGGCCGTAGGTCTGGGCTATATATCCCAGGCCAAGTACGATGCCGAGGCCGGTTCCGCGCAGCAGCTCCAGACGCGTGATACCGCACAAGCATTTCGGCCGCAGTGCAAGCATGATGAGGGCGGCCGCGGCGAAGCGCCAGGCCATAAAGTCCATGACCGGCATTACTTCAACGGCCGACTGTACGATGAGAAAGGTATAGCCCCAGACCGCGGTGATGCCGACCAGTGCGGCCAGTGCCAGAAACGGCGATGATCTCCAGTTTGTCAGCATTTTATTCCTTGTATTTTATAGTATTGGACTTATTAATTCAGCTTGGCTTCTGTCCCAGCAAACCTGCACCGGGGGCACTGTCGTAAAAAATGAAAATCTGCCATAATAATGCATTACTACATCAGGCAAGGAGGAGGCAATATGTGCTGTTTTGTCACGTTATTCCTGTTGATCGGTCCGCGCTTCGCACTGCTGTGCATGTGGCTGTTCTCTGATATGGTTACTAGGGCCTTCGGCCCTAACTTTATCCTTCCTCTACTGGGCCTCATCTTTCTTCCCTACACAGCCATATTCTATGTCATCGTGTTCCAGTACATGGGCATGGCCAATCCCTTCGCCTGGGCGCTGGTTATCCTTGGTTTCATCATCGATATCTCCGCATATGGAGGAGGATGGTGGGGCAACCGCGGCCGCCTGCGCAGATAATCTATCTACTGTAGCGGTAAGAAGCCGACACGTGAATGGATGCCACGGCAGTTATTTGGGGGCACACGTGCTGCATGCTTGAAGAAGAGGTCAAAACAAGAAATATTTTAACGGGCAGATATGTAAATATACTGCTGCGGATACTGGCATGGTGTGCGGTTATCGGTGGGTTATACTGGTGCAGCCTGTACAGCTACATATTGTTTCACAGCCTGGTTGAAATATATTCCATCATAGTAGCTTCCTGCATATTTTTACTGGCCTGGAATTCACGCCGATTGCAGGTCAACAATTATGTACTCTTCATCGGCATAAGTTTTCTATTTATCACGATTATCGATATCCTGCATACGCTTGCCTACAAGGGTATGGGCGTTTTCCCGGGATATGATGCCAATTTGCCTACCCAGCTATGGATAGTTATGCGATATATGCTGGCAGTGTCTTTTCTGCTTGCGCCGCTGTTTGTTAACAGGAAACTAAATGTTTCTCTGGTATTTGCTGCATATGCTACGGCCACAGTGCTGTCGCTGCTGTCTATTTTTTTGTGGGGTATATTCCCCGTTTGCTTTGTGGAAGGCTCCGGTTTAACTCCTTTTAAAATTTACAGCGAGTATATCATCTCGCTTATATTGCTTGGCTCGCTTATATTTCTTCTGGTGGAAAGGAAAGCATTTGAGCGCTATGTATACGGCCTTTTAATCGCGGCGATAATCCTGAGTATTGCGTCAGAGATGGCGTTTACAACGTATGTAAGCGTTTACGGGTTCTCGAATATGCTGGGGCACCTGCTGATACTCGTTTCATTTTACCTGATCTACAAGGCTATTATGGAGACAAGCCTGACAAAACCCTTTGACCTGTTGTTCCGCAATTTAAAGCGTAGCGAGGAAGAGCTCCGCACGCTTTCATTCATAGATGAGCTTACCGGGCTGTATAACCGCAGGGGTTTTCTCACCATTGGCGCCAAGCAGGCTAAAATAAGCAAACGAACTAAAGACAACATGTTGCTCATGTTCGTTGACCTGGACGGTATGAAATGGATCAACGATAGCTTAGGGCACGCCGAGGGCGATATCGCCCTGCTTGAAACCGCCCAGGTGCTCAAGGATACTTTCAGGGAATCAGATATCATCGGCCGCCTGGGTGGTGACGAGTTCGCTGTGCTGGCCACGCTGACAAACCATTCCGATGCGTCGTCGATTAATGCACGGTTAGATCAGCAACTGGACAAGCTCAACAGGCGTGGAAGCCACCGGTATAAACTCACTCTCAGCACAGGCACTGTTGATTACGGGCCCGATGAAACGGCTTCTATCAAGGAGATGCTGGAAAGGGCAGACAAATTGATGTATATGCACAAAATATCGAAGGAAAGATCAAAGGGATATCATAATGTTTTCTGGAAGGGCTAAGAGTGTCGGTCAGTCCGCATTGTCCCGGTTGAGTTTTCTCAGCTCCAGCAGTATCTCCCGCAGCAGCAGCAGCTCCAGCCGCCGGTAGTTGATATCGCTCGCCAGCTTGCCCCATTTCTTGGGGTCGTCTGACAGGAATTCCTCGGTTATCTCCATCGCGCTTCTGGCCATATCTTCCTCCTTGTATCAGTCGATCAGTACCAGCCCCACGGAGGTGGCACACGGGATATCGCTGACCTCACCTATGAGCGGGTAGGCGTTCCATCCAACCTTGCCGATGATATCCATCACGTCTATGCCCAGCGCCTCCATGGCAGGCCTGGCCCTCAGGGGAAAGCGGCACCTGCCGCTGTCCTTGAACTGGCAGACCAGCCCGTGGCAGAGATAATCCTTGCATGATCCCCCTCCCAGCCCCATGGCCAGCGCGTAACCGTGCTGGTAGGCCAGGCGCTCGATCTCGTAAACGATCTTGGCGGTTTTCTGGTGAAAGAGCAGGCTGCGGTCGGTGCCGCCCTCGTCCTTGGAGCTGCCCGGAACGTAGGCTTCCATGGGCTCCACCAGGGTCTTAATCAATATTCCATGTGAATACCTGGCGAAGGCCTTCCTCACCAGGTCGAGGTCGGGAGCATCTGGGGGACAGTTCGGTGTCTCCCCGGCGCGCAGGCAGCGCGGTATCGAGCATTTCAGCCGCACCCGCTCGTCCACCACGAGCTGGTCAGCCCTGATGATCTCAGCGCCCGCCGCACCCAGTTCCAGCGCCCTGCTGCGCAACATCTCAAGGTCGGCCTTCAGCTTTTTGGCCTTTGTCCTGTGGGTAAAAGGAATGGCTTCAGCCTTCTTTTTCTGCATAAATCTTTGCTCCCCGCTGTCTGCGATTAAAATGGTCGCCGTTGTTTTTCTAAGCGTAGGGCGTACCTTCAGGTGCGCCCGTTTGCCCGCTGCAGCGGGCGGGTTTAAAAACCCGCCCCTACGTTTTGTAAAGATTTTATCACGGCACTCACGCCCGATTATAGCCGGAAAAGACCAGTTGCGCTAAACTTTAAACTATATGGCAGGGAAATATGGCGAAGTGGCCTGACTTGGCGGCCGGATTCAAACTGCTGCGCGAGGTTGACCTCAATGCCATCCGGCGGCAGGCCGAGTCGCCCTTCCACCTGGCGGTGCTGGGCGGAAGGGGCGTGGACAAATCGCTGCTGATCGACCAGTTGCTCAGGGGTACACGCTCTCTGGTGCCGGGGCCCATCTTGCCGGCGCGGGAGTACGATCTCGACGGCGAAATGCCGGTGGGGTCGGGCATGCTTGCCCTGCTCATTATCGATACCCTTGATGAGGAGTACACCCGTTCACGGGAGGTTTTTAGACAACTGTTGCGCGACCGGATTCCCGTTATAGTCTGTTATCTCCGGCAGCATTCGATGCAGGGTGGAGTAATTGTGCCGGCCGTTGCGCAGGGCTGGCAGGGTGTGGAAACGGTGGAGATCGATCCCGGTGACCGGGAGTCGTTGATAAGGGTTCTGGCGCCGGCCATGCTGCGCGCCTGCCCCGGGCGGGAAGTCCTGCTTGCGCGTAACCTCCCCATGCTGCGCGAAGCTGTCTGCCGCAAGCTGATCGACGATACATGCATGGTCAACAGCACCTACAGCCTTACTACGGGGCTGGCCGAGATCAACCTGTTCCTCGACCTGCCGCTCAATATAGCTGACATCGTGATCCTGACCAAGAACCAGGCCCTTATGGCCTACAAGATATCGCTGGCCATGGGGTTGACAGCGGATTGGAAGGAGACTGTTCCGAAGATGACCGCCGTGGTAGGCAGCGCCTTCCTCTGGAGGCAGGTGGCAAGGCTCCTGGTAGGGCTTATACCCGCATTCGGTGTTGTTCCCAAGATCGCCGTGGCCTATGCAGGCACCTATACCGTGGGCCAGGCCATCTATCAGTGGTGCGCCAACGGCGAGAAGCTCAAGTCGGAAATCCTCAGGTCACTGTATTTTGCGGCACTCAAGCGCGGGCGTGAAGCGGCGCGGGAAGTTGTGGCCAAACGTAAGGCACTGCGGCAGCCTCATTCATGATCTGAACTGCATCACAAAACTGTTGCCAGCGGTGAAATCGACGGCGTCAGATGTGCCTGCGCGAGATCGAGGTCGCTATTAACACTATGATCAGTACGATCACCAGAAAGACTACTAGGATACATATCCAGAGGTAGATATCGTTGGCAAAAAGCTTGGCCAGGGTCAAAGTATCGTTATCTGATGGAGCGGGCAGCGTCTGGGCGCCGGGCGCCCCAGGCAGGGATACCGGTGGCGCGGACGCGTTTTCTGATGGGACCGGCGAAATAGGTTGGAGAACCTCAGGCTGTTCGACCGAGGACGGTTCAGGCGAAACCTCTTTATATGAAGAAGGTGGCTGCGGCAACGTGTAGTGGGGAGTGGGGGATAGGCAGTCGCAGAAGGTCCACAGCCGTCCTGTGTTTGTCGCGTAATCGTACGGCCTGTTATCTATAGCCCACAGATTGACGCCCGATGACAGCTTGAGTGACAGGGGTTCCCTGGTGAAAGCTACGCCTGCCGGCAACCCCGTTGTCAGCGAGTCCCATTCTATAGCAGGCGGGCCCAGCGATTCCGGGTACAGTGTCCTGTCGACGGCGGATGTGCTGGCCATGGAAAAGGCGCCATAGAGCGTGCCCATTTGAGCCAGTCCCCAGAAGCTCGAAGAGGGCGCGCCCATGATGTCCCAGGCATGGCTGGCTCCGATAAGCCAGTAGTAGATATCGCTGTCCGCACTGTCACCGGCGGCGTAGATCAGCGCGGCGTTGCTGAACCTGTAATCCACGATAGCGTGTATGCGGCCTGTGGACGGGAAAGCCGCTGTTGCCGTAAAAGGCCCGCCTCCGGCGGCTACTGCTACCCGGTTATCGGCACTGTCTCCTCCCACGACCACCAGGCCCGAGGGCGCGGCAAATATAGTATGCCCGGCGGACAGAGTGGTGGCCACCTGCTGCGACCACTGGGGCACCGGCGATGAGACGTTTACCCTGCGTATATAGGAACCCGAGAGCGCGTACAGGTAGCGCGTATTATTGACATTGGTGACCGAGAAGTCGGTCACGATCATGCCCGGCAGTTGAGCCTTCCATGTCTGGCCTCCATCCTGCGACTGTCGCAGGTCGTCCGTGCCTCGCGAGGACATGAAGACGGCACCATCGTTCCCGTAGTTGCTCATGCGCAGTATGATATCGTTAGCGGCTGAGGGCAGGCAGAGCACGCGTTCCCACGATTTGCCTGAGGCCGTCCCGCCCGAACGCCAGATGCTGTCCAGGCCGGCCCCGCTATTGTTGATGGAGGCCAGGTAGATCGTGCCGGAGTCTGCCGCAACAACTACGTCCGACATCAGGCTTATCTGTGTATCTATCAGGCTGTACTGGTTCCACGTCCTCCCGTTGTCCCTGCTCAGTGATAAAGCCGATTCGTCCAGGGGCGTGCCTGCGAGGTAAGCTCCCGGCCAGGATGCAGGGCCGGTGAGCTGGGCCGAGCCGGTGCCGCAGTAGGCGCGGCTGCCGTCGGGGGACCACATTATTATTGCGTTGCCGTAGCCGGATGTGCCGGCTCCGGTGGGTGGCTTATCGGCCTGGTACCAGCATGTGGTGGGACAGGCCATGGGGGCGTCGGTGAACCATGTCAGCACTGAACCCAGTGCGGAGTCGCCGGTGACTGAGCCGGCCAGCAATTTGCCGCTGGCGTAGGTGCCGAAATAGGCGATGCTCGAGATGCGCCGGTTGGGCTGAGAGATCATGAGCTGATAGACGATGGTGCCATCCAACCTGAATACACCGGCGTTGCTGCCCGGGGCATCGATGCTAAGGTAGGCCCCGCACATCGCCGGCGCTTGTCCCGAGTAGTCGGCCGTGAGTTGAAGGCACCCGCTCACGACCTGGCCGGCCCTGGGTGAGCTTCCGGCTCCACCCGCGGTTATCTCGGGCGGGCTGCCGCTGTAGGTCAATCCCCAGTTGGTGGTATTGGCGTTGAGATCGTGAATACCGGCATTGAAATATGTGCCCGCTGCCGTGGAGAATAGCACGGCTATGGAAGGGTCCGACCTGTAAGAGAGGGGAAAACATATGGAGAGTACGTCGCCGGCCAGCCCCTGCGCAGCCCAGGTGTTTCCTGCTCCGCCCGTTTTATATATGTAAACGTCGCCTGTGCCTCCGGAACGGGTGCCGGCCGCAATATCATATGCTCCGTATTGAGGAGAGATGGCCAGCGCGCTGATGTCGGATGCAGCGGGGAAGGCTGTATCGTTCCAGGTCTGACCCCCGTCCACCGAGATGTAAACCTGCCGCGGCCGGTTGCCCGCGCTGGTTACCGCTGCGATAAACTTTGAGTTATCGGGAGCAATAGCTAAATTCCAGGCCGGCAGCTCGGCCCCGGAGGAGATCAAATTGCCGCTGATCTCCAGCCAGCTTGTCCCCGAGTCCTCAGAACGGTATAACCTGCTTTGTGATGTATCCGAAGTGTAAAAAGTCCGGCCGTCTCTGGACACGGCCAGGAAGTCGATCTCGCACGGGCTGGTCAGTGTTTGGAATTGGCTGCCGGGCGTATCCACCGTGCTCCAGATCATACGGCCGGCCTGCACGGGCCAGGGTGAGAGACAGATGGCCAGCGCCACAGCCAGTGTTAGAGCAGCAAACGGTGGCCATTTGCGGCTTTTGCTGGAATATAATGCTGCCATACGAATGATTATAGAACGTTTCAGCCGGTTGCGCAGTTTATGCCGGCTCAGGCCGGCAACTGGTCGGGGGGTATGATCTGTGAAGCAGGTATATTGATCTCGGGCATTCCGTCGGTGTAATGCGGGACCGGTGGTTTCAGCGGCTGTTTGGGTCCGTAGTTGCGATCCTCGCTGATGGTATCGAGGACGCTGTAGACGATCTCGGTGGCGCCCTTATGGGTGCCCTTGTGTCCCAGAGGCAGTTTGCAGATGTGCAGCTCCCACTCGTTGTATGATTCGCGCGTCCAGGTGACCGTTCGCCCACCCGCCAGCGCGGCGCTCTTCTTGTCGCCTGGCGTCACCGTGATCGGCTTGATGGCTGTGTTCTTCCATTGTGTAACCACCGTGCGCAACAGCTTCTTGGAGGTTGAGCCGCACTCCTCCGCGGCCGGGGCTCTCTCTGCCGTTGAGTCAACGGCGCCGCTGTAATCGGGGGCGGGCAGCTCCTTCTTATCGATCATCGTGGCCATCTCGGGCAGTTCTTGCATAGGCGGCAGCTCACGGCCCTGGGACAGCTCCTCCTCGTATTTCTGCAGCAACTCGCCGAATTTCTCCATCAGCTGCTCACGCGTATTCTGCGGCGATTTCTTTAGCCCCTCTCCGATCATGACTACCGTGGTCTGCGGAGGTATGGCGGGCGGTGGTGGCTGCATCAGCGGTGGGGGCATGGTGGGATAAGGCGGGTAATAGACTGGAGGTGGGGGTTGCATTGGTGGCTGGACCTGCGTGGCGTAGGGGCTGGCTGGTTGTGGGATACGGCCGCGACGGGTCAGGGCATAGATGCCGTAGATCAATCCTGCGATCACCAATACGGTGATAGGTATGGTAACTGCCGGCGTTGAGTAGTCGGGGTCCCACTGAACGGAAACGGTCCTTGGCCCTTCGATAAGCTCGGAGCCCGAGGTAAGCAGCGCCTTGAATTTCCCGCCGAAGAAGCCGGCGATGCCGGGCATAGCCACCTCTTCCGGGGCTACACTCCATTTGGCGATGGTTCCCACCTTCTGCCATCCTCCTCCCGCAGTGTTGCCGTATTTGGAGTCCACGGTCAGCCGGTAATACAGGTCGTAAGTGGCTATGTACTTGCCGGATGAGCTAACCATCGTGTTGAGCGTGGGCGAGCTCATCTTTTCACCTGTCGGTATCAGCCAGTAGGCGAATTTGTACTGAGATTCGGCGTCCCGGGATACTTCCTGTGGCGCGCTGATGTTGAGCGGTCTACCCTCGCGGTACCAGCCGGAGCCGGTCACGGATGTTATACCGGAAGGATCGCTCCTGATAACGATATCGTATTCGGGGTAGTAAGTGAACTGTAGCTGATTTATACCCGCGCTGACAGTAGCCGAGCTGGATTCCGCTTTGTACTGGATATCCGTTCGTCCGGATGGCGTAACTATATTGTCCACCGATACTGTCGATGATAACTCGGGATCGAGCTTGGTCACCTTGTATGATTCACCTCCACGCAGCGTGGCGCGGGGGACGTTGTCCACGTAGACGCGGGTCTGGCCCTCGGCCAGCCCCGAGGATATGCTCACCGTCACATCGTAGCTTCCCTTATCCACGGTCAGGTAGAGGTTCTGCTGCGCCGTGGTAGTTCCTGCCGTTGCCGTGACGGTGAAGGAGTAGCTGCCAGCCGTCCCGCGGGCCGGAGTGCCGGATATCTGGCCGTTGTTAAAGCTGAGCCCGGAGGGCAGGGCGCCGTTGGTAAGCGCGTAGGTTATAGTGCCTATGCCTCCCGTAGCCACGATGTTGGCCGAATAGGCTTGCCCCACTGCAGCTGTGGATATACTGGTGGTGGAGAAGGTCAGGGCGGGTGTGGTGATGATGATGGTGAAAGTCTCTTCAGAGGTGCCCCAGGTGGCATCGGTGACACTAACGTCTACGTAGTAGGTATTGGCCACTGTGGGTATTCCTGTGATGGTCCTGCCGGAGGCTGTTAATCCTGGGGGTGTGCCGGATATGGACCACACAGCACCAATGCATGTCGTGCCGTTGCAGGTGGCTGAAAAGCTGGTGCTGTAGCCTGAGCCCACCTGCCCGCTGGGGGGCGAGCCCGAGATTACGGGCGCCGCCGCATCCGCCCTGCCGTAAGATATGCCGATAAAAAGGCAGATCAAAACAAGGGATGCGGCCAGCCACCTGAGAGTAGCGGTAAGTGCCTGCCTGTAGCTGTTCACTCGATCTTAATCCGTATGGCCGGGGACGATTATACCTGTATTATAATGGCAATTCATATCGTTGTCGATTTCATCGCGTACGCTGTCGTGAAAGAGGACACTACAAATGATTATGGATTACGATTGTTAAGGGATTATTAAGCCGCGGGCTATTTGACCTTCATCGATAGGCCGGCTGTCATGAGTATAACTTCGTCGGCGGCCCCGGCCAGCCGCTGGTTGGCTTTGCCCAGTGTGTCGCGGTATACCCGCGCTAACCTGTTGTCCGGCACGATACCATTGCCGACCTCGTTGGAGACCAGTATGAAGGTGCATCCCGACCGCCGCATCAGGTCGATAAGGTCGTCCACCTCGGCGTCAACAGCTTTTTCTGCGGCCTTGTAATCAATAGCCTCACCCATGCAGTTGGCGGCCAGTAGCGTTATGCAGTCTATGATAACAGAGTCGTATCCGCCGGCTTGATTCTGGAGAGCTGCTGCCAGGCCGTCTTTGATCTCCAGGGTATCCCAGCCGGGAGGACGGGACTGCCTGTGCGCACGAATTCGCTCCCGCATCTCCTCGTCCAGCGGCTGGGCCGTTGCGCAGAAGAGCACCCTGCCGCCCCTGTCCGCAGCCACCTGCTGGGCGTATGAGCTTTTACCGCTCCGCGCCCCTCCCAGGATCAGTACGATTTTTTTATCGCCGGTCATATTCAATCAGAACGGAAAGGGTATCTTGAATAGATTATAGCCGGAAATATAGGGCAGCAGTCGCATAGAAGCCATAATTAAAATCAGGACGATCACCTCGCCCGCCTCGATGAGTGCGCCGCAGCAGTCGCCCGTCAGACCGCCGAAGATGCGCCTGAAGAGCAATCCCAGGCAGTATAGCAGGATGAAAAGCCCGGCCATCATCAGCGGGCCGATGTTCAGCCCGTTGAGCAGGACGGCGGCGGCGAGGGCTATGACAGTTGCCCCTATAAATCCCCTCCAGTTGGCCCCACTCTTGAGGGCGAAGAACGAGCCGCTCTCTTTGGCGGCCGGGAAGAGCAGAATCAGGCCCGTGATGGCCCAGCGGCTGAGGAGTGGAAAGGTCAGCAGAGCTGACAGGTTCAAAGACGCTGAAAGACAGACGTACTTGGTGAGGAGCAGCAGGCAGGCGGCCGTGATGCCGAAGGCCCCTACCCGCATGTCTGCCATGATTTCCAGCCGCTGTCCCCTGGTCTTGCCTGCCACCAGAGCATCGCAGCTATCCATCAGCCCGTCGATGTGGTGAGCTCCCGTTATAATAGTCAGCGCAGCTACCAGCAGTACGCCGGTCACCGTTGAAGGTAGTAGAGTGCGGAATATGATGTAAAGCAGGGCGAGCAGCAGCCCGATGACCAGACCAACCAGGGGGAAATATAGTGTGGAACGTCCGGTCAGTTGCATCGCCTCGTCTCCGGCGGACCCCGCAGGCAGGATGAGCACGGTCTTCATATCGGTCGAAGTGTGTTCGGTATGCTGCTCGGTGGCCGGCGCTGCCAGCCGGGTATGGCCACCGGTAATG